>Ga0224523_1000352_pt1 | contig 26421 bp, 22 predicted proteins | sample CFST50metaG_FD_182732 | JGI IMG/M metagenome (GOLD analysis project Ga0224523, IMG submission 182732) | Peat soil microbial communities from Stordalen Mire, Sweden - C.F.S.T50 | ecosystem: Environmental > Terrestrial > Soil > Wetlands > Peat | place: Sweden: Norrbotten County, Stordalen Mire...
CCGGCCCCCTTTCCCCTATCGGAGAAAGGGGGAGGAAGAGAAGAGTAGCTACCTTCAGCCTCTATTCGCATATAATAAAGGGGGAGGAAGAGAAGCAAAAATACCTTCAACCTCTTTTCATTATCGGAGAAACGGGGGAGGAAGAGAAGAATAGCTATTTTAAAAAGGTACCTTACCCTCTCCGATAGGGGAGGGTCGGCGCAAAGCGCCGGGGAGGGGTCAAATAAATAGCATGAAAAACGAAAAAACGCACGATCCGAATCCGAGCGGTGTTGTTTTTTTACAGCGAATAAGCGATGGCAAAATCGAGCAGGCGCGATCTCTAAGGAAAAGAATGACTCCGGAAGAACGAATATTCTGGGAGCATGTTCGAGGCAACAAGGTTCTTGGTCTTCAGTTTCGCCGACAGCAGCCTATCGAGGGCTTTATCGCGGATTTTTATTGCAACAAGGCGCGGTGTGTGGTGGAAATCGATGGCGGCATCCATGATAATCCGGAACAAAGGAAAATCGATGAGCATCGCAAAAGGGTGTTTGAAAGTCGGGGTTTGATCGAGCTTAGGTTTACTAATAAAGAAATTAGGAATGATATGGAAGGGGTTATGCAACGATTGGTGGAAACGCTGAAATCGAAGATGACCCCGTAATGACCGAGGACCCCTATCCCCCCGGCTCCCCTTTCCCCTATCGGAGAAAGGGGGAGGAAGAGAAGAGTAGTTACCTTCAGCCTCTATTCGCATATAATAAAGGGGGAGGAAGAGAAGCAAAAACACCTTCAACCTCTTTTCGTTTATCGGAGAAAGGGGGAGGAAGAGAAGAGCAGCTACCCTTTGCGCAAAGCGCCGGGGAAAAAGGAGTGGATGTTATTGACAGAGAAAAGGTACCTTACCCTCTCCGATAGGGGAGGGTCGGCGCGAAGCGCCGGGGAAAAAGGAGTGGATGTTATTGACAGAGAAAAGGTACCTTACCCTCTCCGATAGGGGAGGGTCGGCGCAAAGCGCCGGGGAGGGGTCAAATTATACTTCGTGCACCTCCCACCCTAATGTAGTATAATGGAGAGTCTCCATGAACCCATACGCTTCATTTTCCGTTTTGTGCATATATGAAAAATAAAATTGACAAATTAAAAAAATATTTGGCAAGGCTATTCTTTGTAAACAAGGAATTCATGCTGAACCAAGCCCTCGCGGCCAAAGGATTCATGCAATTGCTTATGAAAAGCCGCAACACCGGGGAGAAGTGGACGAAGGAAGAAAAGAAGCTGCTCAAACAACACCTTAAAACAATGGCGTTGGCGATTCCGGCGCTGATCGTTTTTTTACCGCCCGGAGGGAGTATTTTTCTGCCCCTGCTCGTTGATTTGTTGGATCGAAGAAAAAGCATCCGGCGGCCGAGCGTACCCAAAAAGGAAGAAATTCCGTTACCCGATCCCTTGCCCCTCTCGATAACAACCGATTTACGATAGAGACGCATGGCCGTGCGCCTCTACTCCCCAATGAAACGCGCGGCCCAGCTCCGCACTTCCTTACCGTTGAGCACGTGAAATGTTTGCAGCTTTTTAAGGGTTTCGGCGCTGAAGCCGGACAGCGGTATCCACACCAGATATTTCTTAAAGCCAGCGGCGATTTTCCGCAAGCGCATCGAGGGTTTTGATTTCGACACGAACGCAACCCTGCGCTCCTTGCCGAACATCAGCGCTCCGAAGGTCAGGTATTCGGCGTTGTTGAACGGGGCCGGGGTCACGTCGATTTCGAATATATTGGGGATGGGCAGCGGAGGGAAGAGCAGGCTCAATCCGCCGTAGCGCGAACGCGCGATACCCGGACCGATCATTTCGTCCAACGGGTCGGTGGAGTAGAAAGTGAGCGTCGATTCCTCCTCGTGCTCAGCGTACCAGGTTGCCCGGTGCGGGTAGCGCTCATCATGGTCCGCGTCGAAAATAATGACCACGGTGTCGATGGCGCCCCTTGAAGGGGGTAATTCCCTTACGTAAATATCACCGGTATACCATTTTGACAATGTCTCGCGGATATCGATGCCGTCGCGGACGGAAGCTGTGAATTTCTCGGTCACCGCGGTCGCTTCGCGTAAAAGGGCGAGGGCCTTTTTACGGAGATGCGTGTTGAAATTTTCGATCCGCCCGTCTTCGGGAACATGCGAGCACATGCCGCGCGGGTTCCAGGAAAAGCGGTATTTTTTCTTTTGCAATTCCGACGGGTCGGGCTTGATGGAAAGCCTTTGCCACGTGAAATAAAAATCCCTCAGACAATTGACGGCGTCGAGTGGCGTTTGTTCACCGGGAAGCATGATTTTCCCGATGCCTGCCGACATCAGCGGCGTATCGAGATCAGGCGCCGGGTATGGATAGTATTGCGCGCATTTGAGCAGGTTCAGCGCGTAGGTATTGCCTCCCACCCCTTTTCCCGCGGCCACGATGTCGAACAGCGTGGGGATGAACCGGCCGGACATGACCGTGAGATTGCGGAGGAATTGCAGCCCGCGTTGAATGCGCGCCGGCGACAAAGAGAGCGCTTGTTGCTTATTTTCATTATAGTTGTCGCGGGTTTCGCGGAAGAGGTCCTTTATGCAGGCGACGACGTCGATTGCGCCTGTAAAGGGATCGTAGCGGGCCTTTTCGAATTTGCCGGTAATAAAAGGGAGTTCACCCAGAACGAAATAAAGATGATCGGGATTGATGCATTCCCTTCGCACCCGATAGCCCGGCAAAGAAGGGAATGAAAGATTATGCGTTTTCTCCCGGTGGAAATGGTGCATGGTCCGCGCGAAATGGCGCATGTGGACAACGGCTAAAATATTTTTATATTCCTGCCGGAGCCGGTGCAGCTTGTTGGCGATATACTGCGCTTCCATGTCCGGCGAACTTCCCGGCTCGAAATTGCCGATGGCGCGAAGACAAAGGGTCGCGTAGGCTTCGAACCCAAGTTGACTGATAGCATATTCATCGGGCAGAGGGGGCAAAAGCGTCGGCGCGCTGAGACGCGGGCCGCCCAAGCAGGCAAAAGGAACGTGATTTTGCCTGCTTTGCCGAATGCCCTCGATGGCGGCGTCGCAGGGATCTATCGGCAGATACATCGCGGCGTCCTCGCCCTGCGCAATAATGGCGGTGAGCACGGGTAAATCGTCGACCGCTTCCGCGCAATACGGCTCGAAAGGCGATGGCAGATCGACTGCGATGCAATCGAAACGGCTAGTGAGGCAGCAACGGCGGATATGTTCCGTAAACGCGATTTTACCGTGTAGGACCGGAATGACGGTGATTGCCGATTGATCGGAGGCGATGATTTTCACCGCGCATCACCCCTCCCGGTTGTCGGGATTGAGCAGGTCATCGTCGGGGAAAAAGTAATCGCCCAAACGCATTTCCGGAAGGTGCATGCCGGCGCGTTTGCGCTTCGCTCCCAAGGCGTCCAGGTCAATCGCCTCTTCGCCCAGAATCTGGCGAAGGGCGTCATTAAAGAGACCGGCGGCGTCGGCCGATGGGTCGGCGGCTTTGCGTTTGAGTGTATAGCGGATCGCGTTGATGCCGTCGCGGACCGAATACGGCAGATCGATTCCGTGGGCTTTTTGAAGGAAGTCAACGCAGAGGGCAAGGACGTCCTCATTGCAAAAAGGAAGATTATACGCAAGAATCATCATTTCGTCATCGCGCTCGGGGAATCCGACCTCTATTCCGGGTTGCAGCCGGGACATGATATAATCCGGAATCTCATACGTGGAAGAATCGTCATTCATGGTTACGACGGCCTTGAAGTCGCGGTGCGCCGTGACCGTGATTCCCGCGATGATGGACTCGACCGTCCTTCTATGGTCGAACAAACCCGCCAGCGACGCCCACGATTTTTCCGACATACGGTTGCCTTCGTCGAGGACCGCGACCGCGCCGGTCACGGCGGCGGTAAGCAGCGGGCTGGCGTGGTAGGAAATTTTCCCCTTATCCGACAAGACAGGCGTCACGAGCAGGTCTTCGGGCCTGGTGTCGGCTGTGCATTGCATGATATAAACGTCCTGCCCCCGTTCCCGCGCCGCAGCCATTGCCAGAGTGGTCTTGCCGATGCCGGGTACGCCGATGACCCTGGGAGTGAGCGGAAGGTCGGCGTCGGCTACGCAGTGCCAGCAGGCCAGCAACTGGCGCATGGGTTCTTTCTGGCCTATCCATTCGACATTCGCGGCAACGGGATGCGCCAGAATCAATTCGACATTATCAATTGTCATTGAAGCCATGCGTTCCTCCGAAAAAACGGTCAGGGAAATCAACGGCAAAAAAATACTTGGTGCGGGGATGGTGACGCGTGATTTCGTTCCCTTGGCCGCGGCCTCGTTTGCGCGCTACTCCGCCTTGAATAAATCGGGCATATCTCTGTCTTCCCACAGTTGTTTGGCCCTGTCGCTCCATTTCCCGATGAGAATAGTGTTGAGTTTAGGGTTGTCCTTCATTTCCCTGACGCGGTCATTGAGGAGATTGGTGAATACGCCAAGATAGGAATTGGCTTTTTTAGGGTCTTCGAGTTTAAGGCAGAGGGCGACGATCGAATAAATGACCTGCATTTCGATTTCTTCCGATGGGCTATTGGACGTACGGAACGTCTCTTCATAATATCCCAGCGCTTCCCGGAGAATTTCCCTGTTATCGCTTCCCGTATCCTTGACTATTTTCGCTATCCGCAGGGTATAAGCGCCCATCTTATATAATGAGTAAGGCTGTTCGTAGAAAGCCTCCACTGAGGCGCGGGCCTTGGCGAGATTATAACCGGCGATGACCGCGTCGATCGTACGGGGACGTTTAAAATAACCTTCAACGTCGGATACCGATTTGAGAATCGCCTTGCGCTCGCCGATGCGTTCCTGGAGCGTCATGATGACATTACCCGGAAGCTGGCTTTTCGAATCGCTTTCCTGGCGGCTCCAGTCCTTTTTGTCCGGCGACGCGAATAAACATCGCGGACAAACGGTTACCGAAAGGAAGGAGTAGTCCGTGGTTTTGTATCCCGAGGCGCCCTGATAGCTCGGCACGAGAAATTTATTCTTCAGGATTTGCTGGCTTTTCGCGCGGAGTTCATAACACGGTATGTTTTCCCTGTTGCATACGGGGCAGATGAGCTTGATTTCGAAAATAGGGTCGTCGCCATCGCCCTCCTCGGGCGCGACAAGCGTTTTTGACTTCGCTTCTTTTAAGATTTTAATGTGCTTGATCTCGATAGTCGGGCCGTATTGACGGATATATTCATTGACAAGATTTGAATCGTTCAGCAGAGCGTGCAGGCGACGTTTAACTTCCGATACATCAATGGCCATGACATTTTTCCTGATAGGGATACGTGTCTTTATTATTGCATAAAAAGGAACGGGAGTCAATGGAATAGTGGAAAGCAACGGGGGAAAACGGAGGTAATCATGCTCCTTGTAATGAGCCGTACTTCGTGTTAAATAATCAAACCGCTTCCCTTGTCGTGATTCACTGAGCGGGGAAGCATGCGTTAAAATTTCAAAAAGAAGACAATGAACAAATAGAAAAAAACGGTTGCCATTACAAAGCCGAAGGAGAGTATATAGGGGTTTCTATACCATTCGAGCGGCAAATCCTGGAGCCAGGAAAAAAGATGGTTATTCCTTGAAGTTATAATACTTTTAAGTAATAACGGCGGGGGCTGTTGCTCTTCAATGGACTTCAATCCGTCTTTAACGGATTGAACGTCCCGCGCAAAATCCGTACATGAAGGATGTTCCTGAAGTAACCGGAGAATGTCTTCGTCGGTTCCTTGGAGAATGGTTTCGACAACAGCGTCTTCATTGGGAATAGGAACGGATTCATTCCTCATCGCGTTTTCTCCTTAGAAGCCGTTTTTATTTACGGTTTCTTATCCGCCTGCCGGCGGGTTTTATACGTTTCCCTCAGCCGTCGTATCGCTCTGCACGCTTTTACCCGCACGTTGCTTTCGCTCAAGTCAAGAATCGAACCGATTTCCCCGTACGAATATCCCGCCTTAAGGTGCAGGTATAAAATGCTTCGCTCGCTATCGGAACATTCCGAGATAATTTCCCAGAAAAAGCCTTCGGGCGCTTCCTGCGGAGCATCATAAAATTCCCTTGTATAGCGAACCCTCAAACTCGAAAGCCTGCGGTGTGAACGGTATGAATCGTAAAATGCGTTACGAGCCGTGGTAAAAAGCCATCGCTTCAGGGCATCTTCGTTCCCCGGTAGTGAGGCCGCTTCCCAAGCGCGAATAAATACGGTTTGCACAATGTCGCGGCTCGCCTCCGGATCTTTGGTCATCCAAAGAAGATAATTATAGATGCTTCCCCCATGCGATTCATACATGTCTTTGAATTTTCCGGCCCGACGATTGCCCGTTTCATTATCCGTAAGGGAGGCGTCAATAATCTTGTTCAAATCAGTGTACCTTGGGTTTTGACCTATCGTATCGGAGCCGCGATTTTTTCATGCGATTATCAGGATTCGTATCATAAATATAAATTTCTCCCCTATAAAAACGTTTGAATCAAGGGAAACGTTACAAAAAAATTATTTGTAACGTTTCCCTATTCGCATACGTTATTACCCATGAATAATGAGGGAAACCCCGCGGGAAAGTCTCCCTTGGATGGAAATGAAAACGAAACGGAAAAGGAGGCTTGTATGAATTACAAAGTACTTATCAAACAATGCGACAGCCCTATGCGGGCGGTCGCCATAGCAGGGGAAGCAGCCCGTGGATCGGGCGTTGCGGAGCCGATGGATGATGGCGACGATGGTGAGAATGAATCGGGCCGCATATTGACGGAAGATGAATTCATGGAACGGTTGAACGTGCGCAAGGATATTTTTACCATAGAAAAGGATGACCGGCTCCGGAGAATAGAAGCCGCTTGCCTGGTGGCGGGGATCGCGTCGGGCCTATGGCTGACGAAGCATGAAATGGCGACGGTCGTAGCGCCGGATTTTTATGACACTACCACAAAGGAATTCACGGCCAGATTGATTGACTCGAAGGAAGTTACGGCGCCGCCGCGGCCGAAAAACCCGGAACCGAAAATTAAAAACATTGCAAAAACATCGGACACCAAATCGATTAAAAAGGATCGCTCGACCGGGTCCGGTGGAACGAATGGGGGAGGGGGCGATCCGCGGGAGCGCGTGACGCGCATGGGCGTACTAGGTCTTATTTCGGGGAAAGTAGCCGGAAAATCGGTGGCAAGCGCCGATATTTTCGGCCAAGGGGGATTTGCAACGAATATCGACGCCATTATTCAAGGAACAAACGGCTTGAAACAAGGCGGCGGCGGGGGCATGGGCAGAAAGGGAATGGCGGGAATCGGCTATGGAATAGGAATCAATAGCGGAATGGGCGGCGGAGGCGATTTGAACGTGGATGATCTTATAGGATCGCTTTTGCCTTCGGCGGCCGATTTTCGCCTTGCTCAACCGGAATTCAAGCGGGATCGTTTAACCTTCAACGAACCGGCCATCACTCCCGGACACGGTGTCATGATTGGAGGAAGAAACCGCGCCGGTATCATGCGGGTGGTCATGCAGAATCTCGCCGCGCTCCGGTATGCGTACAACAAACGCCTGAGGGAAAAACCTGAACTAAAAGGAAAGATCACCTGTAAATTCATCATCGACGAATTCGGGAAAGTGGTTTTTTGCGAAATGACCGGATCGACGATATTCGATCCAAGTCTTGAAGCCGAGGTCGTCACGAAAATACGCGCCTGGGTTTTCGAGAAAATAGACAAACCGGGTGATATGACGGAAGTCGTGTACCCTTTTGCGTTTTCCCAGTAGCTTATCACTATAAAAGCGGGGAATCGCGCGGGAATCGCGCGCTTCCCCGTTATAGTGCGATGGTTGGGAAAAAAATATTATTAACATACAAACTGTGAAATTAATCACAGTAATATGATTTATTTGTACTGTTTTTATGTAAAAGAAAGATTTTTATATTTTTTTGAAAATATTTTTGACATAGACCTTTAAATATGGTATATTTACTGTGAAATTAATCACAGTAATAAATGGCGTATGCAAAAATTAATTCCAACTCCATCCCTTGAGCGACTCTGTTCAATGTTTCATCTTCTTGAACAGCTCGAAGAGAATGGCGCCGCAACGGTTTCTTCTACCGAGTTGGGTAGGCAACTTGGGGTTAATGCATATAGCGTGCGAAAGGATATCAGCTATCTTGGGGAAATTGGAAATTGCCGCGGCGGATATGCTGTTAGTAAACTAAAAAACCATGTAAGCGAAAAATTGGGATTGAACACAGGCAGGTCTGTCTGTATCGTCGGGCTCGGCCGTTTAGGAACGGCGATTTTACATTATGAGCGGCTTGCCGTGAGCGGATTGACGATCGTGGCCGGGTTCGATTCGAACATCAATAAGCTTGAAACCATCCGGACGAATATTCCGTTATATCCGGCGCATGAAATCACCACTATCGTAAAACGCGGCGGCATAGAACTCGCGGTGCTGTCGGTTCCCGCGCAAGCGGCGGCGGAAACCGCCAAACGGCTCATTGACGGTGGCATACGGGGCATTGTCAATTTTTCACCCGCGGTGCTTTCTCCCGCACCAGGAGTGTTCATTCGTAACATCGATCTTGTCGCTGAATTCAGAATAGTATCCGTATTATCCTTACTCAATATAAAAAATTAACAGAAGGAGACGATCATGGCGCGCGCGTACAATTTTTCGGCTGGACCATCCATGCTTCCAGAGCCGGTGCTCAGGAAAGCGGCCGCAGAAATGCTCGATTGCAACGGTTCCGGACAATCGGTAATGGAAATGAGCCATCGGTCGCCGGAATACCAGGCCATCATCGAAGGCGCGGAAGCGGGCCTGCGACGGCTTATGAACATTCCGGCCAACTACAAGGTCCTTTTCCTTCAGGGCGGCGCTTCGACCCAATTCGCCATGGTTCCCCTGAATTTGTTCGGCGCCGCGCAAAAAGCGGATTTCGTGCATACCGGTACCTGGCCGAAAAAAGCCATAGCCGAGGCTAAGCGCTATGGGACTGCGCGAATAGCGGCGTCGTCGGAAGACAGGAATTTTACCTATATTCCCAAACTTGAAAAGTCGATGTTCGACCCGACCGCGGCCTATGCGCATATCACCACCAACAACACCATTGAGGGAACGCGGTTTACGGAGCTGCCCGATACGGGCGCCGTACCCCTGGTGGCCGATATGTCCTCCAATATTTTAAGCCAAACGTACGATGTGACGAAGTTCGGACTCATTTACGCGGGCGCGCAAAAGAACATCGCTCCGGCGGGTCTCACGATCGTGATCGTGCGCGATGATCTTATCGGAAAAGCGCTTCCCATCACCCCGATCATGCTCAATTACAAGACCCACGCCGATGAGAAGTCCCTCTACAATACGCCGCCGTGCTATTGCATTTACATCGCAAAACTCGTGTTCGATTGGCTGGAGGACATGGGCGGCATACCGGCTATGCAAAAAGTAAATGAACGCAAGGCAGCCATGCTGTATGAGTTCCTCGACAATTCGAAACTATTCAAGGGCACGGTGGAGGCCGCTTCCCGTTCGCTCATGAACGTGCCGTTTACCTCCCCCGGAGAGGACATCGACAAAAAATTCGTCAAAGAGGCGGCCGCCGCGGGATTCATCAATCTCAAGGGCCACCGGTCGGTGGGCGGAATGCGGGCGAGCATCTATAACGCGATGCCGGCGGAGGGCGTGGCGAAACTGGTTGATTTCATGAAAAAATTCGAAATGGCGAACAAATAACGCAAAGGAGCAAAGCGATGTATAAAATACAAACATTGAATAAAATATCGACCCTCGGGCTGGAGCTGTTTCCCCGCGACGAATATGAAATAGCCTCGGAAATCATGTATCCCGACGCGGCGGTGTTGCGCAGCTTCGATATGCACGACATGGTCTTGCCCGATTCCCTTAAGGTAATCGCCCGCGCCGGCGCCGGCGTCAATAACATTCCCATCGACAAATGTTCGCAAAAAGGCGTCGTCGTGCTGAATACGCCGGGGGCCAATGCCGATAGCGTCAAGGAGCTGACGCTCGCGTCGCTGTTCATGTCGTCGCGCAAAATCATCCAGGGCATCGCCTGGGCGAAAACGCTCATCGGCAAGGGCGATGAGGTCCCCAAGCTCATCGAAAAGGGAAAATCGAATTTTGAAGGCCCCGAAATAAAGGGAAAACGCCTGGGAGTCATCGGGCTCGGCGCCATAGGCGTAAAGGTGGCTAACGATGCGATCTCCCTTGGTATGGAAGCGACCGGATTCGATCCGATTATTTCGGTGGAAGCCGCGTGGGAGCTGTCGCGTAATGTCAAAAGGGCGCTGAGCCTGGATAGCCTTGTCTCCAAATCCGATTACATCACGCTCCATGTTCCGCTCAACGACAAGACGAAGGGAATGCTCAACAAGGACAAGTTCGTGCTCATGAAAAAGGGCGTTCGGATCATCAATTTCGCCCGTGGCGGCCTTGTCAACAATGAAGACCTCCGGGCCGCCATTAAGGAAGGCATCGTTGCCGCCTACGTTACGGATTTCCCGGACGAGGAACTCCTTAAAATGGACAACGTCATCTCCATTCCGCATCTTGGCGCGTCAACACCCGAGGCCGAGGACAATTGCGCCAAGATGGCGGTGAACCAGGTGAAAAACTACCTTGAATTCGGCAATATCAAGAATTCGGTGAACTTTCCAGACTGCGAGATGGAACCCGCGGGCCGCACGAGGATTACCGTCGGCAATCATAACGTGCCGAACATGGTGGGCCAGATCACCACGCTTTTAGCGGGAGAAAAGATCAACATCGCCGATTTACTGAACAAGAGCAAGGGCGACCTTGCCTACAATATTATCGATGTCGATGGCGCCATAGGCGATCCGGTGGTGCAAAAACTCAAAGCCATCAACGGTGTCATCATGGTGAGGGTGATTTAAGGAAAAACAATAGGGGGCGGCATGCCGCCCCCTTTATCTGTAGGAATGTGGAATTCTTACGGCGCTGTAATCGGGTTCGTCGATCATTTCCCAATTATCAAAACTAAAGCTGATGCCAAGGGTATATCGATCGCCTCCGACATTGGCCGGCTGGATGCCATTGTTAAGTTTGCGGTCATTAAGGCCTCGGTCCCAACGCAGCTTGATGGCCATGGGAAGGTAGGAGAAGGAGACCGCCTCAAGGCGAATTTCCGCTCCTACGGAGGAAAGCCAATCCTCCTTTTTGAAATGACGGATGTCCGAAAGACTCTGCCATCCCGCGCCCGTGGCGAAATTAAATGCGCCATAGAGCCTGTCGAGATATAAAAACCATATCTTGGTATCTATGGATTTCGGCCACAGGGGAAAACGATAGGAGGCCGACGCCAATGCCACGGTTTTCCCGCCGAGCACCGCGGTATCGCGAATAGAGCGCGACGTATCGGTTCCGGTTACTTTTTTGGCCGTATCCTGGTAGAAATAGGCGTATCCCGGCATCCATTCCATAGGCTGGAAAAAGGGGGGGATATTTTTTTCGTTCGCCGCGCTCCGTCCTCTTATCCTGTCAATAATTTCCTGGTTGGTTATCAACGATAACCCGCGAAATTCAAAATAGAGGTCATGCTTTTCATACCAGGGGGAGGACATTCCCATTTTGAGGCTAACGGATACTTGTTGCGTTTGGTAGAAATCATAATTTACCGTTTGTTGTCCGGTGGAATCGTCGTAATTAAATCCCTTATCGTCATTCATGAGGTACGAATATTGAAAATCATATTGAAGTTTGCCGTAAAGGCCTTTCGGCGAAATGAGCATTTTTGAGTCTATTGACGGAGCAAAACACGTCAGAAACGCACCGAGGCGGGGCCACTGCGCCGGGGTATACGGCAAATCAATGCCGAACAAGTCCTTTGTATTTAAAAAAACATCATACCAATTGTAGCTGGCGATGGCATGAAGTTTCAGGGCGTCGCCGAGAGGATGGGAAACGATGAGATCGAGATTTCGCAGCTTGATCCCATAATCAAGTACCTGGTCCTTGCCTTCGATTTCATCCCAAAAATGGTCCGACCCGGTGAGCCCTCGTTGCAGATAGTTAAGGGACAACGCGACCGGAAGCAATTTTGTCGTGCCGAAAAAACCGAATTCATAATTAATGTAAGGGCTGAAAAAACCCTTGGATAATTGGATAAAGGAGAGAATCTTTTGAGGCTCCAGAATCAAATATGCCCGGATATCGCTTCCGCCTCCGGACCCAAGAAGCCCTCGTATGTCGAAAAAATCAAACATGGCTCCGACCTCGAAGGTCGGCATGCCTTTAAAGGGGTCATTGGCTTTGGAAAGGATTTCTTGCGTCATAAGCATTGGATATAATAGGAATTTATTGGGAATGTTTGAATAGAGCCGTGGAGCGCTGAACGCTACCGTAAGTCGGGGCGGAAAAAGCGTGTCTGCGTTTTGAACGACGAAGGAATCGCCCGGCGATTCCTCCAGAACCTTGATTGTGTCTATGAGATAAATCCCATAGCCGTTTTCATTATACCCGGCGAACGCGAGTTTTTTCCCCTTGGGGGAAATGTCCGGGGCGAAAGCGCCACCCGAAACGTTGGTGAGCCGTTGGATTGAACGAGTGTGAAGATTATACCGGTAAATATTAAAGATGCCTGTTTTGTCGGAGGAGAAATAGAGCGTCGAATCGTCGGCGCCGTAGCGGGGATCCCGGTCGTCATGGTCGCTATTGGGCAGCTCTGAGAATTCGCGCGTCAGCGTATCGTAGACGCCGATTTTACGGTTGGTGGAATCCCTGAAGCTCATGGCGATATGCCTGCCGTCGGGCGACCAATCGAGGCTGAAAATATATTTTATCAAGGAATTTTCCTTGTTCGATACCGGATATACGATCATAGTCTTTTTTCCGCCGGTGTCGGCGAGGGCGAGGTAAAAACGGTCATGAATGCGTTGCGCGCAGGCGAGCATGTTTCCGGTGGGTGAAAATACGGCGGAGAATATGCTTTGCTTTTTTGTGACTTGGTGGCGCTTGGACTTGGGGAACCATTGAAATTTCTTCTTTTCGGGCGGAAGCGAGTCCAAATACGCGTCGAAAACCCGTATGCCTCCCTTGGAGGGAGCGAGGTCGGATTCCGACGATTCCCTGCTTGTAAATGCCATCAGGCCGGTTGACGGACAAATGGAATAAAAACCGTTGATCGATTTTTCAACTTTTATCCGTTTATCTTCCTGAGTATCGACAAGACTGTAGGAATACAGGCACTTGGACACCGAGGAATAATCGCCGGTTCCGTTGGACAAAAAGAAAATCTTTTTCGCGTCGGGCGAGAATTTGGGCCAATAATTGTCGAAACCGTCCTTGTTGATTTTTTTTCCGTATACCTGCGTTCCTATTTTGGAAACCTGGGCCCTGTAGGCAACGACTATCGAGTCCTTCCAATTCTTATAGAGCTGACGCCCCGATATGCCCAGCACGGCCTTGATCGCCCCGTCGAAGCCTAACCGGTATATCAAGGAGCTTTCACGAAGCAACGAAACGATCCGGTCGTATCCGTAATGGTTGGCCATATAGGCGACCAGCGAAAATCCGTGATTGTAACCTTTTTCATAATCGTCGCCGCGGTTGCCGGTCTGGGCATACAGGTGGTCCCACGTGAGGAGCTTGTCGGTGAGCGCGAGGGAGCGGAGGATCATGTCGCGATGGGAGTCCCAGAGTTCCGTGCCGAATTTCGAGTCTTCGTACTGGGCTATTCCTTCGGTAAACCAATAAGGAAGGATGGATGACGGCATCGCATGCAACAGGTCGAGCCTGTTTGAAGAATTTGGATGTGTAAAGCCGCCGAACTCTATCATTTCCACATTGGGCGGAAACTTCAGGCTCGTCCAAATGGAAACGATGTGCGCGAATTCATGGCTGACCACGCCCTTGAGCCATTCGCGAGTTCCGCGTAAATTCATGTCGATATCGGTGGCCCAGATGACCACCATATTAAGGTTCGAAAAAGCGAACCCGTTGGGTTCCTCGCCTTCAATCACCAATACTTCCGTTTTTGATGGAAGTTTGATTTCGTATATACCGCTGTAGATACGGTACAATTTTTCAAATTGTTCTCCCGCTTCCTTGGCCGTATGTTCAAGCCCCGGCAAATAGCTGATGCGAAAGTGCTCGCTTTCGATGGTAAATACTTTTAATCCGTACGCGTTGAATTTTGCCTCGTCTTGGGCATGGAGGGGGAGGAAGGAAAAAAGGATGAAGATTATAATTAGGTATATACTTCTTACCATGTAGCCTTACTACTTGCTGCGCCCCCTAAATCCCCCGCAGGGGGACTTATAAAGACTTATGTTATTTGCTAAAATTATCCCAAGTCCCCCTGCGGGGGATTTAGGGGGCGTGGAAATACCTTTTATTTCACAACCGCCATTTTCCAGTATTGAACGTATTTCTTGCCGTTGACCTCGGCTTCCATTCTGCATCGGTACACGCCGGAGCCGAAATTAGTAAGCGATACCGGCGTCAGGTAGTTCCAATCGGGATAACTGCCCGAAAGGGCCGTTGTTGAAAAAACATGGAAACCCGTATAGGTAAAAATATCAAGACGAACGTTTTTTGCGGTACTCGAAAATTTGTATGCGAACGTCACCGCTTTGCTGCCGTTAGTGGGATTAGGATAGCTGAAGAGACTCAGAGGCGCGGTTTCAATTACTTTATTTGAATCCGGCGCCGCCAAATACGCGAAGGGACGGCTTCCGTCGTAGCCCGTTTGTTTCCATAGAATGCTTTTGCCCGCCATATCGGCGTCTAATTTCCATTGATACACCCATCCGTTGCTTCCCGCAGCGACAAGATCAATGTTTCCGTCGCCCTTGATATCATCGATAAGAGGGGACGTTCCTATCGACGCCCCAACGGTGAGCGGCCATCGTGAATAGAGTTGGTTGGACCCGATGGTGCGCAAGGGGCGCCTGCCCGAAGGATTCACGGCGTCGATGAGCCCGCCGTACAGCGCGACCGTTGCGATCAGGGAATCGCCCGAGGTGATGGCGGAGTCGATGAACGACGCCGCGGCATAGGTGGTATCAATGCTTCCGTCGGGCCGCTTGAAGAAAACCTTCCCGGTTTTTTTATCCGCGCTGACGATCTTGTCGATTTGAAACGTCATGTTTTCACCCGATGGCGAGGAAAAAAGCACGAGCGGGCCCTGAGCGCCTTGCGGGGCGGCTACGATTGCCGGGGAAGAAGATACATTGCCGTGGAAAAATCTGTTGTCAAGATACGAAGGCCACCCGCTGATGGGAACGCCCTTGTAATTGAGTGCGTAGAGGCCGTTACTGCCTCCGGCTATGATTTCAAGGCGGCCGTCGCCGTTGAGGTCGGCCAGGGACGGCGGAGCAAGGTTGACGGCAAGGGCATGCCGGTCGTGGGCCGTATCGTAGGGCGACGCCCAGTCGTTCGGGGCGCTTTCCCATCCTAGCGCCGGGGTTAGGTCGTGGTTGAACATCCATAAGCCTTTTCTGCTGTCGCACACGACGATCTCGTTGGTGTCGTCGTGATTGATGTCGCCCGTGACGATGGAAAAGGGCGGAATGCCCTTAGGGACTTTTCTTGTTCGAATAACGCTTTTGCTTTTTATGGAGCAGAGCGAAAGGATAGCGTTATTCTGTATGCACACGAAGGCGTTGGGCTCACGCGCCAGGGCAGCCACCGCGCAAACCGCAGAGGGCGTGTCGGCCGAAAGGGATATGGCGGCCGTATCCGTATAATAGTTTGCGGTGTCGGCCAGGAAGACGGTCCCGTTGTTACACCCGACCGCCCAATAGTTTCCTTCGAGCTTGCAGACATAACTTGAGGGCTGGAAGCGCAATGGCACAATAGCGCCATCAAGACGGTCATGTGTTGAACCTGTTTTAGAAACGCCCCTGATGATATCTATTGCAGTGTCAAGGAGAGGAATAAAGAGTCTATTATTAATGACCGTTGGGAATGTAAAGGGCCGACCGGGATTTTTCAGTTGAAAAAAATGGACCGTATCGAGCGATACCGTGTCCGATGGAATCGAAGAGATTGAATTAGTCAACGCAGTGTTGATCGAGCCGGTCAGTGCGGCCGTGCCGATCGTGTCGCCGAACCAGGATGGCTGCGTGGAATCGGACGTGGCGGGCCAAACGTAGAGCCTGCCTTTTTTTGAGAGCGCCACGACTTCCTTGCCGGAATTGGCTTTGTAAAGATCGCAGGTCACGGGATCGAAAATCCCTTCGCCGGAGTCCGAAACCATGCGCTTCGGCCAGCCGGAAACCAGATAATCCCAGTTGACGGTAAGCCTGAAAACGCTATCGATATAGTTGTTCACATAATAAGAGTCATGAATGGCGGAAACTTCCGTTCCCTGCGCATGCAGCGTATCGAAGGTAAGGTTCAAATACGTTTGCCCGCCGTCGTTGGCCTGCGTTGAAGGCTTTGACCACGGCCCCATGGCATTGATCGAAAACGTCGAATCCTTGCCCGCGGGGGTTTTCCTGTTAACGGTTCTGTGGGGAAAAACGTCCTCCGCGCCGCCGAAATCGAAAAACAACTGGTAGAAACCGTTCTGGAATTCAAAGCCGATATCGTTAATGCCGTCGGCCTCGACCATTGAAACCGCGCGGTACGAAGAATCGGCGTTGAGAAAATCGTATTTCAAACGGTCCCTGATTATATTTTCGTCAATGTGCCAGACAACCGCGCCCGAGGCGGGCAGGGAGGCGTCGAAGTTCTTGACCGTAAGAATGGCGCGGGACCCCGGGGATGTTGTTAGAACGTTATTGTCCAAATTCAAGGGGAAATACTTGTCGATGTAAATGTGATTGTCGGTTGTATCGTAGGCGAAGATGCTGGGGCCGCCAACGAGGCTTCGCTGGCGGTTCTCGATAAGATAGTATTCGTGATCGTTGAGGGGAACAAGCGCGATGGTCGTATCGCCCGGTTTTCCAAGGCAGACCGCCTTGAGATTGAGGCCGCCGCTAGGGGTTCCCATGGGTATGACGACCGGCGTTTCCCAACCCATGAACGCGCGCACCCAGGCGCTGGGCCATGGAGGAATGAACCCCTGGCCGGCTGAATAGCCGTAAAAATCCATGATGCAAAAAGCGCCGATGGCGGTCGTGCCGCTGGATGTGGAATAGAGGTCGGGAATTCCCAGTTGCCTCGCGAGTTGGTTGACAAGAATGCCGTGGATGCCGAAGTTGAGTCCGTCCTGGTTCGACGTTTCGGACGTCATCATTATTTCGTCAATTAAGAACGCGGAGTCCCCGCCGCCTTTTACCAGGATGCCGGCCGATCCCTTGAGGGTGTCGAGCTTGAGCGTGTCTTTATAGGCGGCAAGATAGTCCTTGGTTATGAAGGCGTCGATCATATCGAAGGGGGAGTCCCTCGTTCCCGTTTTTCCACCATCGGTAAGGTAGGACGATCCCGCGTGGATAATAAGGAATACCGTTCGATGACCCAGGGAATCGACGATCGTGCCGCTTCCATCAGCCCGAAGCCCCTTAAAAGGCGAACCATTGGTAATATCGGTATTGGCGCGCGTAATCGCGTCACGGACGAATTTGAGCAGTTTTACATTAATCCGGTTATTGAATTGCGCGTAGGTTTCCTCTTTCCGTTTGTCGCCGGGCCCATAGGCGACCATTGATGAATCCAGTATATATGCCTTATTCTCGTCCGCGCCAGTCGGAAAAATGGAGTAGTCAACGTATAAATTACCATGCGATACGGTGGAGTAATAGGTCCGGAGAAACTGTAATTGCTTATCAAAATAAGATGAATCGTGCGGCAGGGCGTCGTATTTGTAAACGGTATCGCTGTTGTAATATGTTGTTTCCTTTTTGTCTTTACCATTAAGAATTCCAAAAAGGCCGTTTCCGGTCGTGGATGGCGAGGTGTCGGGCTGGCCTTTATTGAACTCGAAGCGAATCGCGACCACATGGACCGTGTCGGGCGTGGTTTTCCAGCGTTTGAAGAGCAGCGATCCATTGTGGTCCGCGGCGGTTTCCACGATTCTTTTCTTGGAAAACCCCGAGGTAAGAAAATGATTCAGACCGTTCGAACCGTTGGGGGAGGAATTTTTTTGCCGGTGGCCGGCATAGATTGATGAAAATAAAAAGCACGACGCTATGGCGAAAGCCGCTAAGGTCCGGGAGGCCATTTTCATAATGCGAGAGGTGTCCTTAACTGAAAATCTTATACATTGACCTCAGCCGAATCAGGGCTATCGACCTCACCCCGGCCTTCGGCCACCCCTCTCCGTTTGGAGAGGGGAAAGAAAGAAAATTTTAAATAAAGAATCTTCTTCTTCCTTAGTCAAAATCCTATCTATCCTGAAAATCCTATTAATCGTGTCAAAGTTTGAATATCAGCGACAATCGATATTGACCGTTGCGCGAGCCGTTGCTGCCTTCACGCACGATGCCCTTCATGAAACCTTCCGGGGAATGGATGAACGACCAGTCAAAATTCATATTGCCGTATTTTAAACCCAAACCAAGGGTCAGCTCGAACCGCTTGCCGATATAGTCGAAAAGATGTCCGACCCGCAAGGCCAGGAAGTTGGCATACCAATATTCTATCCCCGCGTTGAGATTGATCTCTTCCATTTCATTGAAAAACCGTGACTGCGTCGTGTCTTGCAGGGCAGTGGTGTCGTGAATGAGATCGGTCCAGACGGCCTTCCAGAATGGATCGGGCGGTTTGTCGATATAATTCTTGACTACCTCCCTGTTGAGGTCCAAGAGAAGCGTCAGCGTATGGATTGGGGTTTTAATCGCGTGATACGCGGTGCCGAATTTTATGGTAAAGGGAATCGGGTCCTGTTCCTGCTGCGAAATATAAAAAATCGATGGCCCCATGTTTTGCAGCGTCAGACCGATGTCGAAATTTTTCGTTAAAAAATTCCGTTTCAACACGCTTGCGTCAACGGCAAACGTGCGTCCGGTGCCTTCGTCGCCCGGCCCGATGCCCGGCGCAAGGGCGCTATGCGCATATTTCAGATTAAGCCCAAGGGAAAAATCCTGCATGAGCGAGAGGCCGTACGACAATCCGAAAACCCCTTCCCACGACCGGGCTCTTCCTATAACTGCTCCCTGTTCGTTGGTCCACTCATTCGTGCCGAAATTGATATAATTGATCGTCAGGCCGATCGTCCCCCATTCCTCGGTAGGCCATACGAAGGCAAAATACATATGCCACAGTTCCGGCAAGTTGAACGAGGGAAGCAGGGGTTCCCAAAAAGTCAATACCTGCTTTTCCGCGAATGCGTATTCATTGACGGCCACGTCGGTGGCGGCCCAGACGTCCTTGCCGTGGATGGCGATGCCCCGTACGTCGTCGCCTTTCAGGCCGTTTTTCGAATGGACCGCTTTCCACTCCGGCGACATTTCCAGTTTTTTCCCGGTTTTATCGACGGTTACTTTTCCCTGGGTGTAGCTGATAACGCCCTTATTCGTGCCGATCCACACATTGCCCGGCTCGTATTCCGCGATTGAACGGACGATGCTTTCGGGAAATTTGTATCGTTTCCAGGATGTTTCATCATACACGGTGACGCCGTTATTCCCGCCTATCCACAGCTTGTTGCGCGAGTCGAACATAAGGGAGGTCACCCCGTTACTCAGCAGGCCGTTGCTTGAATCGAGCGTGGACCACGCGGAGTCCTTTTTAACCACGACTCCCTGTGACGTGCCCAGATAGAGCGTTCCGGGTTTCCCGAAAGCCACCGCGGTGATTCGGCGTGAGGACGGGCCGGAGTCCTGGACCATGCTCTTGAATTTACCGTCGGAAAACAATCCCGCGCCCGCGTCGGTGCCCACGGCGATTCCGCCCTCCGGGCCTGAGGCGATGGCGGTGACGCAATTCGACGGCAGTCCGTCGGCCACGGTAAACAAGCTCCACGTCGAACCGTCGTATCGCCATAGTCCGCGCGGCGTTCCGACCCATGTCCGTTCGACGGAATCAACGCACAGCGAGGTCACCGTGTCGTTGACGGCGATGGAAAAGGGGATTTTGAGGTCCACGAGGTCTTCGAAAGAAGCGTCGTCCATGGCGAGCAGGCCCGCGATATCGTCGGACATTTTACTTGCTTTGAGAGAATCGACCTTGTCCGCGATGACGCCGTAGATCTTCGGAGAGGTCCTATCGACCTTCGGCAGATCGAGGATGCCCACGACAAGCCGTTCCATGGAATATTTCTTTTGATTAAGCGTCGAATCGCTGACTTCCTTTTGCAAATAAGCGGCGAGCGCCTTCGTCCTTTTTCCCTCGATGCCGTTGGCCTCCTTGAGCCGCATGACGGCCCTGCCGAGGATTTCCTCGTTATCGACCGACAGAAATTTTTTTATGATCCGCTGAGGCGAGTCGTCGGGCCCTATCAGGTATTTTTCGTAGGATATCCAGGCATTTCCATCGTAGTGCAAAATGCCCTTGGTCGTGCCCACCCAAATTTTTTCCTTGAGGGAAAAGTCTTTTTTCTTTTTTGAGGCGATGGCGGTTATTTCCGGAGTGTTGGGAAGGACGAACGCTTTCCATGAATTCGCAAGCGGCGCCTGACCCAGCCCGGCGGGGTTGAAAAAAGTCGCATTGGCGTCATCGGCCATTGCGACGAACGCTTCCCCCAAACCGGTGGCGCGGGCTCCGGGCGGAAACACCAGGGTGATGACCGCGGATTGGCCGATGGCCGATACGGGAGAGTTCATGAAAACGGCTAAAAGAATACCGGCGAGGAACGCCTTTTGAACATGTTGCATAGTAGTGCCTTATTGTATCTGGGCAATCAATAAATTATTATTAAAACCGTCAGTCGTTTTTTTTATCCGGTCGGATATTAAGGACTTCCTTCCAATCAGGAAGTAAGGGAGGCTTTCCGTCGCGGAAGAGAGGCAGCATTCCCAGCTCCGTTGTATCATGCAATTTCTCCTTGCCCTCGTATTTTTTGAGACGGCAACCGCACCCCACATGGAAAGGCGGAATGATTGAGGGAAATTGATAAATTTCTTCACGCGTAACAAACCTGCCCTTTGGAATACGGGCGCCGCAAATCGGATCATTCCAAGCATATTCGTAATAATAAAATTCAATTCCTTTTAAATCTCCTTTTTCAATTTCATTGATATTAAGCTCCATCTGGCTGTTCCAGCTTTTTATCAACGCCGATATATCGGCTTGGGTAAGCGATAAATTCTTAGTATCTACGTTTTCATTGGAAAAATATTTGATTATTTCTTCCTGGGAAGGTTTATAGTCACTGATGGATTCACGGGGGGATTTTCTTATTATTGAATAAATACCGCTCGCATGGATGACCGGCGGGATGTTCCCTTCCTCGGTTTTTTCCTTATTAATGCCGATACGTACCGCGATGAGTAACAGGATGAGCAGCAATGCAATCCCTGATAGCGCGAGAATCATAGCTTCTCCATTGAGTAGATATTTTTTCTTAAAGACGGAGGCGGTTTGTCCGGCATACGGCGGACAATCAAATCGCCCTTGCAATTCCGTACCATTTATGCAAATCGTGTTACATGGATGCTACGATTGCCTGGCCGAATTGAGAACAAGATAGTTCATGTGCGTTGTTCATAAGCCGGGCAAAATCATAGGTAACCGCTTTTTTCGCTATCGCGTTTTCAACCCCTTTTACGATCAAATCAGCGGCTTCAATCCATTGCAAATAGCGCAGCATCATTTCCGCCGACAAGATGAGCGAGGTCGGGTTTACTTTATCTAAATTAGCGTATTTGGGGGCCGTTCCATGGGTTGCTTCGAAAATGGCATGGCCGGTCATGTAATTGATGTTGGCGCCCGGCGATATCCCAATGCCGCCCACCTGCGCGGCCAGCGCATCGGAAATATAATCGCCGTTGAGGTTCATCGTGGCGATGACGTCGAACTCATCGGCCCGTGTTAACGATTGCTGGAAAAAAATATCCGCGATAGCGTCCTTGATAAGCACTTTTCCCTCCGGCGCGACGCCCTTGCACTCCGCCCACGAAACCGTATGGGCGCCGAACTCCTCCCGGGCGCATTCATAACCCCATTTACAAAACGCTCCCTCGGTGAATTTTTGTATATTCCCTTTGTGAACGAGGGTCACGCTTTTCCTTTTATTTTCCATGGCATAGGCGATTGCCGCGCGGATAAGGCGTTTGGAGCCGGAAATCGAAATCGGTTTTATGCCGATCCCGGAATCTTCGCGGATCGCCCACCCGAATTCTTTTTTTAAAAATTGCAGGAGTTTACCCGCTTCCAGCGAACCTTGTTCCACTTCCTTGCCGGAATAAACATCCTCGGTGTTTTCCCTGAAAATCACCATATTGACGTTTTCAGGGTTTTTAACCGGTGAGGGCACTCCGGGAAAATACCGGACCGGACGCAAACACACGTATAAATCCAATATCTGCCGTAGCGCGACATTAAGCGAGCGGATACCTCCGCCAACGGGAGTGGTCAAGGGGCCCTTAAGTCCTACGAAATGCTCTTTAAAGGCGTCGAGCGTTGCGTCGGGAAGCCAGCTTTTAACCGAAGTGAAGGCTTTTTCTCCAGCCAGAACTTCAAGCCATTGGATCGTGCGTTTGCCCTTGTAGGCCTTTTCAACGGCATTTTCGATTACAAACCGAGTGGCTCGCCAAATATCGGGTCCGGTGCCGTCCCCTTCTATAAAAGGAATAATCGGATTATCGGGAACGTTGATAGCGCCGTTTTCGAATGATATTTTTTGTGCCATGGGGATTTTTCTATTTTAATTTGATCGTGTGCGGCCCAATTTTAATCCCTTAAAATACGATGTTGCCGTGGCTTTTTCAAGCGAAAGTATTGACAGGAAACCCCTCAGGCATGTATCTTATTGAAACTGCATTATGCGGGAGTAACTCAATGGTAGAGTGCAACCTTCCCAAGGTTGACGTTGCGAGTTCGATCCTCGTCTCCCGCTTTTATACCCTTCGTTAGTCTTGTAGCATTGAATATCGCGCAGAGCGCCACGCCCATGTCGGCGAATACCGCTTCCCACATGGTTGCTATGCCTAAAATACCAAGAGCGATGAAAAATCCTTTGACGGCAAAGGCAAGGATGATGTTTTGCCGCACGATTGCCCGGGTTGATCGGGCGATGGCGATAGCTTCGGCCACTTTTCCCAGCGCCCCCGACATAATCACTATGTCCGATGTTTCGATGGCGGCGTCGGAGCCGTCGCCCATGGCGATTCCGATGTCCGCGCGCGCCAGCACCGGCGCGTCATTGATGCCGTCGCCCACGAAGGCGACCTTCGGGCCCCTTTTTAACGGGGGGAGGAGCTTTTCCATCACGTCGAGTTTGCCGCTTGGAAGAAGGTCGGCATGCACGTTTTCGATTCCCAGCCGCGTGGCGATTGCAACGGCGGCGGATAGGTTATCGCCCGTGACCATGTGCACGTTGGTAATACCGCTACGCCGAAGGGCCACAATGCTTTCGGCAGCGCCTTCCTTGAGCCGGTCGCCGATGGTGATATAGCCCGCATACCTTCCGTCAACCGCGACATGCGCCACGGTACTGTCGAATGAGCATCGCGGATGGGAAATGTTTTCCCGGTGCATGAGGCGGTCGTTACCCACGATGATCCGCTTTCCCCCGATTATGGTGATAACGCCGAGTCCCGGGATTTCCGCGTACTCGCCGGGCGTTACGGCGTCAACATGCTTGCCGTAATGCCTGACGATCGACACGGCGATGGGGTGATGCGAGTGCGCCTGGGCAGTTGCGGCGAACGACAGGATTTGGTCCGCGCTATAGCCGTTGCAGGGAATGATGCCGGTAACCGTGAGTATCCCTTTTGTAAGAGTGCCCGTCTTGTCGAAGACCATTGTTGTACAGTTCACCAGATCGTCGAAAACATTGGCCCCTTTTACCAGGATGCCTTTTTTCGAGGCCGCGCCGATGCCTCCGAAATACCCTAAGGGAATGCTGATGACAAACGCGCAGGGGCATGAAATCACCAGGAGCACGAGCGCCCGGTGGAACCAGGAAAAAAATAAGGCCCCGGGTATGAAAAGCGGGGGCAGGACGGCTATGAGCGCCGCGACGGCCACGACCGACGGGGTATACCAGCGCGCGAAGGCGGTAATGAATTGTTCGGTGCGCGCTTTTTTATGGAGGGCGTTTTGCGTAAGTTCCATGATCCTGGAGAGGGAGGAATGGGAAAAATCGTCGGTTACCCGAATGGTGAGCACGCCCGAAAGATTGATTGATCCGGCGGCGACCGCGTCGTTGACGCCCCTGTTTTGCGGCAAATGCTCGCCGGTCAGCGCCGAGGCGTCGATGGCCGCTTCGCCGCTTATAATGATGCCGTCAAGCGGAATGCGCTCGCCCGCTTTCACGATAATGGTCTGGCCGGGGCGCACCGTTTCAGGCGCGACCCGTGAATATGCGCCCTTATCGAATACCGTGGCCTGGTCGGGCCGCAGGGCCATGAGCGAGGCGATGGATTTTCGTGAGCGCTGAAGCGCAAGGCGCTGCAGGAGATCGCCGATTTTATAAAACACCATGACGCTTGCGGCTTCGGGAAGCTGGTGGATGGCGATGGCGCCCAGCGTGGCTATGGTCATTAAAATATTTTCATCGAACATCCTGCCGAAAAACGCGGTTCTGAGGGCATTGATAAGAACCTTATATCCGCTTATGCCGTAGGCAATGAAGATAACGATAAACTCAAGAAAGTGATACGGAGTGTCATGAAAAGTCCGATGAAAGAAAAATCCCGTTATTGTAAGGATTGACGATACTATAATTATTGAAATTTCCATACCATGATTGATTTCACTTTTGGCGGCAGCCGCTTCCGAAAGCGCTCCACCGGGCATCAATTCCACGGACGGTTCAATATGGTGAATCGCTTTTTCAACGGTATTGAAGTCGTTTGTGTCGATTTGCAAAGTAAGCGTCGAAAAATCCACCGACGCATAGGACACCCCCGGAAGGGATTTGAGATGGGTTTCGATTTTAAGCGCGCAGTTGGCGCAATCGAGGTTTTTTAAGGTATAGGTATTCATGATTCCTTCACGTGTTCCAACGCCAAATTGATAATGCCTTTCACATGATCGTCGTCGAGCGAATAGTACATTACTTTTCCGTCACGGCGATATTTGACCAACCTTGATTGCTTGAGTATCCTCAATTGGTGCGATATTGCCGATTGCTCCATGCCCAGCGCCGCGCACATGTCGCAGACGCACATGGGCGAGATAAACAATGTCCATAAAATTTTGATCCTTGTGCTGTCGCCGAAAATTTTAAAAAAATCCGCCAACTCATAGAGCGTTTCCTCGCGGGGGAGGGATTTTTCCGCTTTACGGACAAGATCTATGTGAATGACGTGCGTACCGCATTCGGTCTTTTTTACTCCCTGCTTTGTCTTCGTACCCGCCATGTTTCTTCTCTCTTTAAAAATGTATCTATGAACATATGAACAATTGTTCATATATAGTATACTATAAAAAAAGGGAAAAATCAAACGAAAGCTTATACGGTTTTGTGTTTTTAAAGGAAATTGAAATAATAGTTGCGAATTATTCGTATAATAGTTATAATTACCATTATACGTAAAATTATTTTTCGTGAGAGGTTACCATGGTACACATGCCGGTGAGTGAATTTAAAAATGAAATAGCTGAAACCTTAAACCGTGTTGTGTATGCCGGAGAGCGTGTATCGCTCCAAAGACATGGAAAGGATGTTGCGGCTCTTGTTTCGATGAAGGACATGGAATTTCTTGAGGAATTAGAATGTCTGGAGGATGAACAAGACGTTAAAGACGCCATTAACGCTTTAAAAGAAATAAAATCAGGAAAAGACAAAGTCGTGCCATGGGATGAAGTAAAAAAGAAATTCGGCCTGTAAGCTTCAAACCATGCCCTACGTCATCCAATTTAAGAATTCGGCGTTGAAAGTTCTTTACAAACTCCCAAAAGAAAGAGCTCATCCTATTGCATACGCTATAGATGCATTAGGGAAAAACCCGCGTCCGCAAGGGTGTAAAAAACTCAAGGGCCTGGATAATCTGTATAGAATCAGAGTGGCCAACTACCGTGTTGTCTATCAAATATATGATAAAGTTCTGATCGTTTTGGTTGTTTCAATCGGCGATAGGAAAGAGATTTATCGGAATTTATAGTATCTTTTTTGCCATAGTTTCTAAGCCGGCAAAGCCGGAAAATTGATATTCAGCGGCTTTGCGGCATAAGTGTCTGTAGGCAGGAATTATCTACGCGGCTCGCGTAGCTAATTCAGCTACACCCCAGCGTTGCATAAAAATGTGATAGAACTTGAGGCTAAGTCAAGCAGCTTTTGTCAAATTATCGATATACGCAGTGAAAAGTTTTTCGATGTTTTGATCTGCGCTGACCGTAAGGGTGGTCACG
>Ga0224523_1000353_pt1 | contig 26213 bp, 24 predicted proteins | sample CFST50metaG_FD_182732 | JGI IMG/M metagenome (GOLD analysis project Ga0224523, IMG submission 182732) | Peat soil microbial communities from Stordalen Mire, Sweden - C.F.S.T50 | ecosystem: Environmental > Terrestrial > Soil > Wetlands > Peat | place: Sweden: Norrbotten County, Stordalen Mire...
GGTGAGCGCCTCACGCAAGGCGCGCACCCCCTTGGCGGTGTTGGCGCTGCCACCGTAGGTCTCGGCGCCCGCTGCTTCCAACACCCGTTCGGCCCACTCGTTGTCCGAGTTCTTGTTGACCCGACGAATGAGCAAGGGCAGGGGGGCTGATTCGTGCACAGCCAGCATGGTGGGGCCAGGCGCCGCGCGTCTACGCCGCAAGGCCACCGGCGTATCGCCAAGAGGGGTCGCCGACGCAAGCTGCAGATCCGCGTCCACGGGAGTGCCGACCAAGCGGTCGCGGCCCTCGCCGGTGTACACGCCAGCCACGCCCCTCACCTCGATGCCTGCCTGGACCAGCGCCGCGCGCATCAGGATCGCCGCGTACAGGGTGTCGCCGGGCGGGGCCCGGTGGATGACAATGCCATGACCACCCAGCCCGATCTTGCCGGTGACCAGGACCTGGATGTGCTCGCCCGCGCGAGACACGGACACGGCGATGCGGCCCCGGCCCTTGACGGTCACCGCCTGGTTCACCAGTCGCAAGGCATCGTAGCCAGGCCACAAGGAGGCGAGAGCGTTGGCGCCGATCTTGTCGCCCGGCCGCACGCGCACTTCAATGGCCGACCAGCCCACCCGCACTGGCGAGCGGCCAGCGACGAAGGGCTCGTCAGAGCCGAGGCGCCGTGGATCGCTCAGCACGCGGCCCTCCACGCGAGTGACGCCCCGTCGGGCCAGATCCTCGGCCATGGCCGCAATGTGCGCACCTCGCAGCGACGGATCGCCACTGCCCCGCAGAATCAAGTCGCCAGCAATGGCTCCGTCCCCGTCGGGAGCAGGCCCTGACAGCTCGGTGCGGAAGCGCCAGGTGCTGCCCAGGCGCAAGAGTGCGGTGGCGGTCGCCAGGACTTTCTGATTGGACGCGGGATCCATGAGCACCGAGCCGCGCCGGGTGTAGAGCACGTGGCCGGTGGACAGGTCCAGCACGCGCATGCCCACGCGCAGCCGGCCCAGAACGCCGCCGTGGACGATGCGAGCCAGCGCCTGTTGCAGGGCCAAGATGCGCTCGCGATTGGGATCGTCCGCGGCCGGTGCCGGGGTTTCAATCTCAGGAGGCGCAGTCCATGCGGCCGCGGCGGGTTTGGCGGGCGAAACCCCAGAGCTTCCGACTTTGCTTTGCCAAGGTCGAATTGCGGCGCTGGTCGACAAGGCAGCGGGCTTTGCAGCGGCCGGCTTCATCGCGTTGCCGGGCCTGGGAGCAAAGGGCGCTGTGGCTGGGCTGTGAAAGATGATGGGCGTGGGGCGACCGATCTTGGTAATGGGCGCGGGCTTGGGCTGCACGCCAGCGGCCTGGCTCGCGGGCAGAGCGGACGCCGTCACACCGAAAAAGAGCAGCGCGAACATGGTGGCTTTTCGATGTTGGTACTTCATGCCCTCATCTCGCTACACATCGAAATCCCAAGTCACCGTCGCGATGTTGAGGATCCCAGGCGTTGCGGTTGGCGGCGCGTGGCTCGACAAAATAGCTGCAACACGAGCCGCCCCGTACTACGCGCCTGCTGGGGTCGAGATTGTATTTGTCCGCAGTCCACTCCCATACATTGCCGGCCATGTCGTCGACACCATAGGGGCTGGCGCCTTGCGGATAGCTTCCCACTTTGGTGGGGTGGCCCGGGTTCTTGCCCGCGCAAGGTCCCTCGTTTTCGAAATTGCCCCAGTTGGCGCGGCTGCAGTCGAGGTCGTTGCCCCAGGGATATTCGCGGCCGTCAGTTCCGCGTGCGGCTTTCTCCCATTGGTCTTCATTGGGCAGACGGCCGCCAGCAAATGCGCAATAGGCACGCGCCTCGTGCCAGTTCACATTGGTGACCGGCAGCTCCGGGTCCTGGGCCAGATCGATGGTTGGCTGGGCACAACGATGGCTGGCCACACAGCGCGCGTACATGGCGCGCGTGACCTCAGTGCGGTCGATCTGGTACGCAGACAGGTTGCGCTTGGTGAGGGGCCGCTCGTCGTCGGCGCCGCGATTGGACCCTTTCACAAATGGCCCGGCGGGAATCAGTACGCGGTCGAATTTTGTTTCACCCGAAACCAACAAAGCCGAAAACAACATGAGGCGCGTCACGCGAACGCCGCCTCGCTGGCCAATGCCAGCTTCGCCTTGCGGGGCAGTGCCTTGATGGCAGCCTCGCGCCGCAAGGCCGAACCCTGGGATCGCTTGCGCTCGACATGCACGATCGCCACTGGCCGCCGGCCTCGGGTGTAGCGCGCGCCGCGACCCTGGTTGTGCTGGGCCACGCGCGCGTTCACGTCACGGGCAATTCCCGTGTACAAGGATCCATCGCGGCATCGGACCACGTACACGAACCAGGCGGGCATTGGATTTTCCAACTATGACGACTGCCAAAGAGGAGGGCAATTTTCTGGGGTTTAGGTCAGTTGTGACTCTCTGTATATCGGCAGGCCGCGCTCAAGCCTGGAGACGTTCCAGTCGAGCCAGCGCTTCCTCCACCCAGGGCACGAGTTCTTCGCCGCCGTCAGCAGCCAAGTCCATGTAGCGCCGCAGGTGCTCCACCGCCTGACGCTGACTACCCAGGTTCTCAAGGGCGGTGGCCAGGTTGTAATGCGCGTCGGCGAAATCCGGAGCCGTCTGCACGACCCGCCGCAGCTCCGACGCCGCCAGCTCGACTTCGCCCAACTCGTGAAGGATGTGGGCCAGGTTGTAGCGCGCCTCGGTCTGGTCGGGATCGAGGGCCAGGGCCGCCTCGAACGACGCGCGCGCCGCCCCGGCGTCACCCGAGCTGTACGCCAGCGTGCCCAGATTGGTGTGAGCCGCGGCCAGCCCAGGGTCAGCCGCCAGGGCTTGGCGATAGGCAGCAGCCGCCTCGTCGGTCTTGCCGTTCGCTTCTTGTGCCAGTGCGAAGGCGAACCATTGATAGGCCGAGCGTTCGAGCCCATCGGGGTTGGTCAACGTGGGTCGCGGAGTGGGCAGGGCCGCCACCGAGGCTGCGCGGGCCGCCAGATCGCCCAGACCAAAGTCGAACAGACGCTGGCCTGTGACTTCAAAGGCAGCGCCATCGGTGACCAACGCCAAGGTATTTCCATCCCAGGCCACGCGCAGGCGCTCCAGCGGCCGATTCACCGTGGGCAGGGCCGCGCGCACGGCATCCAGGGCCTTGCGGATCTGCGCGGGCGAGAAGCCGCGCTCGACCAGCTCCTTGGCCGCGCGCACCGCCACCAGATCCTGGAAAGTGAAAGTCTGGCGTGCCCCGCGGCGTCGCGACGGGCCCACGAAGCCGGACTGCGACCAGTAGCGCAGCTTGGGCTCGGGTACGCCGAGAATGCGCGAGACCGTCGCGAATGTGTATTCCTGCTCGACTGCGCTGGCCATCAGAAGCTCGCCTCCACGTCAGCGTCGATGAACACGCGCGATCCTTGCGCGCGAATCTGGATCTCGGTGCGCACGCCCTTGGGTCGCGTGTTGGTCACGCGCAGGACCTCACGGCAGGCGAGGGCATCCATGCGTGCTTTGATGGTCAGGTCAGCGCGCAGGAGGGCGGCCAGGCGTTGCGCTGTGCCCGCGTCGCCGTGCTCGCGCAGTATGGCTTGCATGCTGTCCAGGTCGACGGTCACCATGGTCGACCCGAGGTAGGAATCCTTGCCATTGCGTTCCGCCCGCTGTCCCTCGGAGATCACCTCGGCTCGGTCCAGAATGGCGTCGAGCGCCGCGCGCGACAGGCGCTCGCGCACCTCGCGTTCGAACATGGCGATGCGCAAGGCACGCGCCATGGGGCGAAGGAGGAGTGATTGCCCGGCGCGCTTGGGACGCGCCGGGTTCTCGGCTGCTGATGCGGAACACGACTCTGTAAGGCTATGTCGTGCCATGTAGATAGATGTAGGATAAAGCGAAAGCGGCGAGGCGCCAAATTTTCTGATCCAGAACGAGTTTCAGGTCGCGCCAGAAAGCTTGATTCCCGGCGCAGGACAGCCAAAGTGGAGGACGTGGCGTTCGATCCGAGAGCTCTCTTCGACTCCGAGAAGAGCTTCGAGGATCGACCGGTCGTTCGATACCAGGCGGAGCTGCTCGATCCTGCCGTCGCGAAGGCATTCATGGACGGCGTGGTCCAGCGAAACGGTGTCAGCATGCCGCTGACCACCGACAACGCTCTGGCAAACAAGCGATTGACTGTTGTCGTGGGCAACGAGCCCCACCTCACGGTGGCTGGACTCATTGCCCTTGGCAAGCAGCCCACCGATTTCGTCCCCGGTGCGCGGATCCATTTCGTGAGGATCGACGGACGCGAAGAACGCTTCGGCGCTGAACGGAACGTCGTCAAGGAGCGCTGGTTTGACGGACCCACCCTCCAGATGCTTGAGCAAGTCCGCGAATTCCTGCGCACGCTTGTAAGCGAGTTCGACTACCTGGGCCCCGACGGAACCTTCATCACCGATTCGGAGTATCCCGAGCTTGCCTGGGATGAGGCTCTGGTCAACGCTCTGGTCCACCGGTCGTATAGCCTCGACAAGGCGCCCATCGTTGTTCGTATGTTCGACGACCGCCTAGAGGTGGAGAGCCCAGGTGGCTATCCCGGGGCGGCAAGACCCGACGCCGACGGCGTCTTCCCACTCAGTTTTCCCCGCAATCCGCGTCTTGCCGAAGCGCTTCGATACCTGAGCTTGGTCCGCCTCGCCAAGGAAGGGACCCGGCGCATGAAGGCCGAGATGGACAAACTCGGCCTGCCTCCGCCAGCCTTTCAGGAAATCCAAGGCATGGCGGTAAAGGTGACGTTACGAAACGACGTTGATCGCAGGCGGCCGAGAGCCGAGATCGAAAGCCAGAAGGAGAGCTGGCGCAAGGTAGCCGATCAGCTCGGCTCTGACTTGGCGGTCTACCGCAGCAACGCCTACGAGAGCTGGGAGAGGCTCCACAGTCTTCGAGCGCAAGCACCGGCCGAAGTCATCGAGGCTGCGGACAGGATCTTGCGCAATCCTGCTATCGCGACCGATGAGAAGAATCGCCTCACGAGGAGCATGGTCCAGGAAGAGACTCCCGCGATGGACGCCTGGGCGAAAAGCTGGGCCGAAGGTCTTGGCAGGGACCGGCCTCCGCACACTGACTATCAAGTGGCTCAGATTCTCGCCCATTCGCAAGACGTCCTAGAGACCATTCTCGTGATGTTGGAGGGCCGCCAGATTCGAACCGGCGAGGGGCGTTCTTTGGCGTTCAACGCCTTGTCGGATAGATACACTCGCCGTGAGCTGCCTCCAGAGGACTGGACTAAGCGGGTTCTGGCTGCGTGCTGGGAGCCTCAATCCGCGTCCTGGCACCCTGAATCCGCGAGTCTGTACTACCGGATAACGGGCAAGCCATTGCCGCTCCCCCCAGACCCGGGGCTGGGCGACCTCAACAGCCGCTAGCGTCGCCGTTTACGAGACTTCCACCTTCGCTTCCGGATCGAACGGATTGGTCCGCACGGCGAGGGAGAAGAGGTAGGGGTAGGTGGCCCGCAGATGCTGCATGTGTCGCAGCCACTCCCTGACCAGCCAGTCGTAGGCGCGTTTGATGTCGTTCTCCAGGTGGATGCGATCCGCGTCGGGCAAGTTGGCCACGCTGGGCCGATGCGCCAGCTCGTCAGCCAGGTGGAACACCGACCACAGCATCTCGGTCAGGGTCTCGTGCTCGAGCAGGTTGGGATTCTCAAGCAAACGCAACAAGAAATCGCGCTGCTGTTCCAGCGTGATCTTCAACAGCGCCAGATCGCCCCGGCCTGCCTCGATCGCTGGTTCGTGGCCTCGCAACACCGTTTGCATTTTCGCGAAGTGCGCCTCGGTCCAAGCACCGTCGATCCTGAGGTGTCTGCGCACGTTTTCCGCACGGCCGTCGAAAGCAGAGAGCAGCCGCAGTAGCGGGGTGCCGACGTGACTGAAGAAAACACCAATGGCCACGTTCAGCTTTCTCCGATTCGCCTGGCGTTCATGTGCGTTGAGTAGCTGATCGAATACCAGGGTGGCCATCACCGCCTGCACGAACAGGAAGGCGACGTCCATCAGCAGGTAGAAGAAGATGTCGTGGGCGTTGCGGAAGATGGCCCAGTGGAGGACATAGGCCGCAGCCGAAGGCAGCAGCAGCAAGACGGCGAGCAGGATCTTCTGGCGTGGTTCGCGGCTTTTCACCGGGGCAGGTTACATCGAAGTTGGGGCGGCGTGATACCATGGACCCGGGCTGTCGCTATATCCGCCGCTTCGATGACTGGGAGGCTACGTGGAACGACCCTCCACACAACGCAATCGCACCACTACGGGCAGCATGCAACCCATGCTGCCGCCGGGCGAGATAATCCCCAACACACGCTATCGCATTGTCACCCGTGTGGGCGCGGGTGCCATGGGCGCGGTTTATCTGGCCGAGCACGTGGACCTGGAAAAGCGCGTAGCGCTCAAGACGTTGCACGCGGCCAGCGCGCGCGACCCCAAGGCCATCGAACGCTTTCGTCAAGAAGCCCGCGCGGCCTCGAAGATCGGCAATCCCAACATCTGTGATGTAACGGACTTTGGCGAGTTGCCGGACGGCCAGGTCTTCTTCGTGATGGAGTATATCGATGGGCCGAGCCTGCGCCTCGAGATCGAGCAGCACCAGCGCATCGGAATCGAGCGGAGCATCGCGATCTTGCGCCAGGTGTGCAAGGCGCTAGGGGCGGCCCACGGCAAGGGCATCGTTCACCTGGACGTGAAGCCTGACAACATCATGCTGGCCGCCAGGGACCGCCGGCGCGACCTGGTCAAGGTCGTGGATTTTGGTATCGCTGGCCTGGTCAGCGCCGAGCCCGCCCCCGAGGGCAAAGCCCCCGAGGAGAAGGTGGTCGGTACGCCTGACTATCTGGCCCCCGAGCGCATCCGGGGCAAGCCCTACGACCACCGCAGCGACATCTATTCGCTCGGGGCCATGGCCTACGAAATGCTGACCGGCGTCTGTCCCTTCTGGGACAAGGACGTGATGACCACGGTGGCCAACCACCTCACGCAAAAGCCGCAGCCCCTGCGGCAGCGCGCGCCCGAGGCCAAGATTCCGGCGGAGATGGAGACGCTGGTGTTGCAGATGTTGGAAAAGAATCCAGCGGGGCGGCCCCAGAGCATGGCGGTGGTCGAGGCCATGCTCTGCGATGCGCAGATCGCGGCGCATGTGCAGACCGAGTGGGACGACCTGGAACTGCCCGATGTGGACGAAGCCTGGCGGAAGAAATTGGCCGACCATATGCCGTCTCCGCGCTCCCGCCGGCTGCGCCGACTGGCCTTGGTTCTCGGATTGGTGGCTGTCCTGGGATTGGGCGCGGCGCTGTATTTTGGTCTGCGGCGTCCCAAGGAGATCATCGCGTACACGCCGGTGTTTGTGGAGATCACCAAGACAGACGAGGCGGAAACGGTGGCGCCCTTTTTGCGCAAGGCCGCCGCGGCTGCTGAGGCCGAACATTACTTCCAGCCGGTTGAAGCCTCCGCCCTGCGAAACATCGAAGGGGCGGAGCAGGAGGCGCATCGCCTGGGCACGAGCTCGAAGGGAGCCATTTCCTTGCGCCGCATCTATGGCAACCAGTTCCGCAGTCTGGGCAATTCCCTTCTCGAAGCAGGTCTTTCCGACCTGGCAGAACTTCGTTTTGGCGAAGCCCTGCGCTTCCTGCCGGGCGACACCGAGCTGCGCGCGCGTGTGGCGCAAGCCGCAGATTCCCACCGCGCGGGAGAAGAGACACAGGGCTCGGCGCTGAAAGCACCGCACGAAGACCCGGTGCGCAGCGCCGCCGCGAACCTGTTCGCAGCGATGGTCAGCGGCCATTTCACCACGGCCCGCACCCACCTGGCCAAGCTGCTGGAAGTGGACAAGCAAGGAACCCAGATTGCGCGTTTGTCGGACGAGTTTCGCAAGCGTGCGCAGGAGCGCTGGGACAGCGGCAAACGAGCCGAGGCCCGGCCCTACTATCAGGTGGTCTCCGAACTCGATCCCAAGGATCTCGTCGCGCAGGAACGGGCGAAGAGCGCGCTTGCCACGGAGGCCGAAGCATCACCTGAGAACACCCCTGAGTCGGCCAAGCTGGCACACAAGAAGGGCGGCACGGAGACACCCGAGGAGTCACCACGCGACCATGTTCGGGCCTCGCGCACCGCCAGCGAAGGACGGGAGGCCCTGGCGCAAGGCAACCTGGATCGTGCCCAGGACGCCTTCAATCGCGCGGTTCGCGCTGACCCCGCCAATCCCGAGGCGGTCGCCGGATTGGCTGAGGTGGCCTTTGAACGCGCCCGCTATGTGGAGGCTTTGGACTACGCCCGACGGGCGGTTGCCTTTCGTCCCAAGACACCCCGCTATCAAGTCATCTTGGGTGACGCCTACTTCAAGCTGCTGCGCTACGATGAAGCCCTGGCATCCTATCAGCGCGCCCAGACCCTATCCCCTCAGGATGAGGGAGTGAAGGCCCGCATCGCTCGCGCGCAGGCCAAACTGGGCAAAATCTAGAACGTCCGGGTCAGGCCCACGCCCAACGTGGTCGAGCCCCCGCGTGGTGCGAGGTAGAGGAATACCCCGCCCAGGGTGGCTGCCGCCGCGCCGGTGCCCACCATGGCCGCGCCCCACCACTTGGTGGAACGAACCCAAGGACAGTGGCCGTAGGGATCCTTCTCCCTGGCACTGCATCCGATCTCGTCACGGTCGAAAGTCATCGTGATGATGCCACTGACTAGCAAGACCACCCCACCGGCCAGGGTGGCAAGACCCACGCTGCGATGGGGGAAGTGCGAAGGGATTGCCACCAGATCCAGGTCCATGCCTTCGTCCACGCCACCGACCGCCGTGAGGGTCCGCTCCAGAGTGTCGTAGCCGCGCATGAGCAAGCGCAGGTGGTGCACGCCGCCAGCCAGTTCCACATCGAGTGGCGTGGAGCCGACCGTCTTGCCGTCTATCTCCACGGTGGCTGATGCCGGGCGGGATCTGACGACAAAGCGGGCCGGCGCTCGCACCACGGTTTCCAGCCTTTCGCGCAGCGCCGAGGCGGCCAACCCCATCTTCTCGCCCGCTTCTTCGACCCCGCAGGTTTCGCAGCGTTCACGGTTGCTGCCCAGCACCGCGCCGGTCCGCCCATTGATGATGTCCATGGTGACCACGTAGGTCTTGTTGCTCTCGCTGACCTTGGCACCAATCAGGTAGCTCGCGGACAGCGCGGAGGCCATGGCCGGAAAACAGGAGGCATCCCGACAGCTCGCCAGGGGCAGGGAAGGACCGACCAGCTGCTTGTGTACGTCGTCCTCTGACAGCACCTCGAAATGCACGGCAGACAGGCCTTCGAGCAGGCGGCGAGCGAAGAGTTGTTGCAGGACCTTGGGAATCTTTCCCTCGAACTGCAAACGGACCACAGCCACCCTTTGGGCGCCGCTTGTCTCCGACTGGGCATGGGCTGCGGACGCAAGCACCGTGCTGAGGCAGAAAAGGGTGCAAAGGCGCACCAGGGTCGACATCGGAATGACATTGTACAAGGAACCGGCCCGCGGAGCATCATTGCTGGTAGGATATTAAGAATCTTGGCGACGGAGGTCTGGCTTGAAACGAAAATACAGTCTCTGGGCGACGCTGGCGATACTTCTCGGGATGACGGGGGCAGGATGTCGAGAGTCCAACCCGGCCTATGTGCGGACCGTCGACGCTGCGAAAGAGAGACCCTCGACTGCAAGCCCCGATTTGGCGGCACGCGAGGACAGGGTCCGTGTGGACACCGAATCGGCCGATCGCGCCTCGCCAAACCTGGACGGTCTTTCTGCGGAGGTGGCGACGGACATGAGCGTCGCCGATCGTTCGCCGGACGAGGGCGCTGACCTGCGCGACGCTTCGGCGGACGGAACAGTTGGAGACGATTCCCTTCCGGAAGCCAGCGACGCCCAAATCGCCGGGGACGCCGTCTATTCTCCGTTGGACGCCCCGCTGGGGAGTGGTGACGCCGGAGGCTTGGGGCTGGACGCATTCCTGGGAAGTGTCGACACGGGTGTGAGCATGGACGGGGAAGGGGATTTGAACCCGGACGTGGAAGGGGATGTGGGCGTGGACGTGGACGCCGGGGATTGAGCGCCCCTATCAGTATTGGCAGCGCGCCTTCAGCTCTTTGAATCGCGCGTCGGCAGGCATGAGTTCTTCCAGCTCGGCGAAGCGCAGGTGCACGCGCTCGGCGGCGTTGTTGTCGCACGCCCAGACTGCGTCGATGTACGAGCGCCAGCCGAGATAGCCGCGGGCTTGCGGGTCCGACTTCGCTTCGGCCAGCATCCATGGTGCCAGCGCGTTTGGGGGCGAGTCGCCGACCAGAGATGGCGCCCAGAGTTCCCCCGCGGGCACCAGTTGCTTGCGCAGTTCCAGGGGCATCACCACATCCGCCTCGATGCGAACAGGCCGGCGTTCGTCTAGCGCACGCAACGTCTCGACCGAGAACTTCCCTTCGCGGTAAGCCTGCAGGCTGGCCGCCAGGTCGGGCTCGGCCAGCGACACCCGCTCGGCATAGCCAGGCCCGCCCACGAAGGCGAGATGGGCCCAGGCCACGTCAGGGCGACGTGCTTCCACCAAGCGCTGGTAGCCGACCAGGAACGCGGTCTCGAAGTGGTTGGTCAGCAGGGCCGCTCGCGGCGGCAGATGAGCCAACAACTGGCTCGTGGCCGCGTCGCCGGCGGTCGAGTCGCGCAGACCTGGGTAGTGGTTCGGGTGGGGAAAGCGGCTGATTGCCAGCACGAGCAGCAGCCCAGCCAGAATCGGGCGCAAGCGCGTGAGGCGAAACACCGTCAGGCCAAACAAGATGGCGGCCCCGGAGAAGACTGCCACCAGCGCAAATGCACAGCCCAGGTAGCCGCGGTTGTCGGGATTGGCGGGAGCCAGACCGCCAATCAAGGCCGCCACCATCGAGCCTGCCGCCGCCACCAGCAAGGCAAGCCCAGGTCTGCGCGAACGCGCACGCCTGAGTAAAAAATAGAGGCCCGCAGGCGCCAGCAAGGCAAAGACCTCGCCCAGTTCCTCCATGGGAAGGAAGGGCAGATCTTCGGGCGTCGCTTGGCCCTGCACCACGGCCTGCTTGACCGCGAAGGTGTGCGCCGAAACCACCCACCACAGACCGCGGAGCGAGCGCGCGTCGCCCCACACCACGTTGTTTACGCCGTGATCGGGCGCGCTGAAAAGCGCGGCCGCGCGCAGGGGCAGATACGCGTGGATTGTCATGCCGGCCAAGAAAGCCAGCAGCGCCAGACCAATCAGGCGGCCGGGCTTCTCGGCCAACAAGGGCAGCGCTGCCACCACGGCGCCCAGGCCGACCAGTCCCGCGAGCAGGGAGTGGTTGGCGACGCCCAGACCGATGAGCACCGCCGCCAGCAGAGCCGGTCGGGCATCGCGGCCGCGCGCCGCACGCACAGCCAGCCACAGTGCCGCCAGCGACAGCGCGGTCTGCAAGGCGTAGACCTCGGCCCGGTTGCACACGATCACCACGCCGGGCGCGAACGCAAACATCACGGCAATGGCAGCAGCGGCCAGCACGCGCGTGATGGGATTCAGTTTCTCCTCGGGATCGAGCCAATCCGCTGCAGCCAGGCTCAAGGCGTAGACCAGGAGCGCGGCCAGCGCGCCTGCCACGGCTTGCGAGAGGGCCGCGCGAAAAGCGACGTTGCCCAGCGGCAACAGATCGAAGAACTTCCCCCACAAAAGTGCCGTGACCTCGCCTGGCGGATGCGCCACCCCCAGGCCAAAGGTAGCCGCCGCCAGCTCGGCCGAATCGAGAAAATAGGCAGCCGGCGCAGCAGCCAGGGCGTAGGCCACGAAGGCCAGCGTGGCCACCGCGAAGGCGCCCCAGGCGCGTAATTCAGCTTGGCGGTGCGTATCCACCCGGTTCCTCGACTTTATGTTACCGTCAGGGGCATGGCCGTGGGCGAAATCGAATGGACGAAATTCCCCATCCTGGTGGTCGATGACGAGAGCGACAACCTGGACGCGTTCCGCTTCACCTTTGGCAAGACCTTCACCTTGCACCTGGCCTCGGGCGCGGAAGAGGCTCTGAGCCTGGTTCGCGCCCACGACATGGCGGTGGTGGTGACCGACCAGCGCATGCCGCGCATGACCGGGCTGGAACTACTGCGCGCTGTGCGCGACATCCGCCCCGATGCCGTGGGAATTATCGTAACCGCCTTTACCGACGTGGATGTGCTCATAGAGTCCATTAGCCTGGGCCGCATCTACCGCTATATCACCAAGCCTTGGGACAGCAAGGAGCTGCGTGGGATCCTGGTGCACGCGGTGGAGCGCTTTCACCTGGTGCGCGAGAATCGCCGCCTGCTGGATCAGCTTTCGCAGTACGTGCGCGTGCTCTCGCGTGAGGCCGACAGTGCATTCAACTTCGGCGCCATCGTCGGCGATTCGCCGGCGCTGCGCCAGGTGCTGGCCAAGGTGGAACAGGTGGCGCAGACCACGGCCACGGTACTGCTGCGCGGGGAAACCGGCACTGGCAAGGAGATGGTGGCGCGCGCGATTCACATCAACAGCCCGCGCGAAAACCGCCCCTTTGTGCGCGTGAACTGCGCGGCCCTGGCGCCGGGGGTTCTGGAGTCCGAGCTGTTCGGTCACGAGAAGGGCGCTTTCACCGGCGCGGTGGCGCGCCGGGCGGGGCGCTTCGAGCTGGCCGACGGCGGCACGCTATTTCTCGACGAGGTGGGCGACCTTCCCCTCGACGTGCAGGTCAAGCTGCTGCGGGTCCTGCAGGAGCGTGAGTTCGAACGCGTGGGCGGGGTGGACACGGTCAAGGTGGACGTGCGTCTCATCTCGGCCACCCACCGCGATCTGGAACGGCTGATTGCCGAGGGAAAATTCCGCGAAGATCTCTATTACCGGCTCAACGTCTTTCCCATCACCATGCCGCCTTTGCGTGAACGGCCCGGCGACATTGCCCCGCTGGTCGAGCACTTCATGCAGAAATACGCCCAGTCGACCGGCAAGCTGGTCAGCAGCGCGGACCCGCGCGCCCTGGCCGCCCTGGCCGCCTATCCCTGGCCGGGCAACGTGCGCGAGCTGGAGAACGTCATCGAGCGCGCCATGATCCTGGTCTCCGGGCCGAGCTTGACCGTGGCTGATCTGGATTTCGGCCGGCGTCTGGGCATGACCCCGTCGGGCGGAATTCCCATCGGGACCACGGCCGAGATTGGCAGCGCGCCTTCGGGCGAAGGGGGACGTTCACTCTACCGACGTCTATCCGAGCAGGAGCGCGGCGAGATCATCTCGGCGGTGGAACGGGCCCAGGGCAACATCGCCCACGCCGCACGCGGGTTGGGCATCAACCGCTCGACGCTCTACTATCGCATGCGCAAACACGGGCTCGAGCATCTGCTTCCCACGCGCGACGAGGTGGTTCCGCACCCCCTGGATGGCGAGCCACCGGCGCATGAGTAGCCCGGCTTCGCCGCCGGAGCATGAGTAAATGAACCTCTGGCAGCGCCTGCTCGATCTGACCAAGGCAGGCCCTTTCACTGGCCCGGGCATGAGTCTGCTCACGGCGCTGGGCACGCTATCCGTGCTCATCTTTCTGCGCCGCCGGCTGCCGCGCGAAAACCGCGATCACGGCAGCGTGTTGCAGATTTTTCTGGTGATTGGCGCATCGCTGGCCCTGCTGCGCCTGGGCTTGCTCGCGCTAGGTGGCGGGCACCTGGCCTTTGGTCGGGTCATGGCCGTGCTGTCAACCTTCTTCGTCGCCATGGGCGCGGTGGGCACGCTGGTCATGGCCATGTTCGAGATCCTTCCGGCACGTGCCAATGTGCATTTTCCGCTCCTGCTGCGCGATCTCATCCTGGTTCTGGCCTTTGTGGTGGTGCTCTTCGGCGTGCTCGGGCAGAGCGGCGTCGATGTCACCTCGATGGTGACCACCTCGGCCGTGCTCACCGCCATCCTGGGTCTCGCGTTGCAGAGCACGCTCACCAACTTGCTGGCCGGCATCCTGCTGCACATGGACCGTTCCCTGGGCGTGGGCGACTGGGTGCAGTTCGGAACCCGCAAGGGACGCATTGCCGAGATTCACTGGCGCTCGACCGTCCTGCGCACCACCGATGGCGACACCGTCATCATTCCCAATGGTCAGCTCACCGCGCAGGAGGTGCACAACTATTCGCGGCCATCGCCCAACCATCGCGTGTGGCTGAAAATCGGCTTGCACTACCGCCACCCGCCCAACCAGGTACGCAAGGTGTTGGTCGAGGCCGCGCGCGAGACGCCGGGCGTGCTGACCTTCCGCGAGCCTGACTGCTTTCCGGTCGAGTTCGGCGACAGCTCCATCGTCTATGCCTTGCGCTACTGGATAGACCAGTTCGACCAAGCGTCCGAGATCGAGGGCGAGGTGCGCACGCGCCTCTGGTACGCGGCCGAGCGCGCGGGCCTGGAAATTCCGTTCCCCATTCACACCGTGATCATGCAAGGCGCGCCAGCGGCCGAGGCTGAACAGCGGACGCCCCAGGAACTGGCCGCTCGCGTTTCGGCGTTGCAGCAGGTGGATTTGTTCGCCACGCTGGAATCCGCCGAGCGTGAGCTGCTGGCGCGCGGTCTTCGCCACCGGCCCTTTGCCGCGGGCGAGGCCATGATTCGCCAGGGCACGCCCGGCGATTCCATGTTCATCATCGCGCGCGGCGAGGTTGATGTGTCGCTCACCCAGGCGGGCATGAACAAGGTCATCGCCCGCTTGGGTCCCGGCGATTTCGTGGGCGAGATGTCGCTCATGACCGGGGAACCGCGCGCGGCCACCTGCTTGGCTGCCACTGATGTGATGAGCTTCGAATTGGACCACGCAACCTTTCAGCAGTTGCTCACCACGCGACCGGCCCTGGCCGATCAAATGTCGTCTCTCCTGGCCGCGCGACAGTCGCACATCGAAAAGAAGGGCGGCGAGATGACTGCGCAGGCCGCAGCCCAGACCGCCGAGCACGAGAGCCATCTGCTACAGCGCATTCGCAGCTTCTTCGAGTTGAAGTGACTAGTGTAACGAATTCCACGCCGCGAGAATCTTCTCAACCGTGGCGTTGCTGTCCAGACGCTGCTCCTCAGGATGGGCGTCGAGCCAGGCGATGGTGCGGCGCAGGCCCTCGGCCAACGAAACCGTGCAGCGGAACTCGGGCACGAAGCGCTTGATCTTGGAGTTGTCGAAGACCAATGAGTGCGCCTTGTCGCCGAAAAGCCCGGCGCCGATGGCAGGATCCACCTTGGCGATGAAGTCCGACGGGATGTGGACCAACTGCGCCTGGGTGCCGGCTGCGGCGGCGATGCATTCGTAGACCTGGTTCCAGGACATCACTTCATCGGAGGTGATGTGAAAGGCCTCGCCCACGGCGTCGGGCCGGCCCAGCAGGCCGAGCAAGCCCTTGGCAAAGTCACTGGCGTGGGTCATCACCCATAGCGAAGTGCCGTCGCCGTGTAATGGCAGGGGCAGCCCCTCGCGCATGCGATGCACCGATGTGAAGTCGATGCCGAAGGCCGTGGGAATCCACGTGTCGCCGTAGGTGAAGGAAGGCCGCACGATGGTCACCGGGAAGCCATTGCGCCGGTGCTGGTGCATGAGGTACTGCTCGGCCGCGATCTTCTTTTGTGAGTATTCCCAGAACGGGTTCTCCAGCGGCGTCTCCTCGGTGACGACGTAGTGTCGCGGCGGTTTCTGGTAGACCGTGGCGGTGCTGATGAAGACGTATTGCTGGATCTTGCCGGCGAACATCTCCACATCGGCAGCCGCCTGAGCCGGGTCGAACACGACCCAGTTGACCACCACGTCGAAGGCCTCCGAGGCCAGCGCCTGCGCCATGGCACGGCGGTCGTTGATGTCGCCGTGGATGGTGCGCACGCGCGCGGGCAGCTCGATCCGGCGCTGGCCGCGGTTGAAATGCACCAGTTCGATGTCGCGCTCTGCGGCCAGGCGCGAACACGCGGTCGAGATGTTGCCCGAGCCGCCTATGAAAAGAACCTTCTTGCCCATGCCGGGATTCCACCACAACCCGGGCAAGGCGCACAGGGGATAGTGACCACAGAAAGACCTTGCGATTTGTTTAACCCAGGTTCACTATCTACCCATGTCAACCAAGCAGGCCCTGCGCATTCATGCCGCCATCGCCTGCTTGCAGCGCCTCACGGATCTGTTCGCCGAGCGGCGCCAGCAGTTGGCCCGCTCGGTGGATCTCAGCGACCAGCAGTGGGCCGTTCTGGAGGAGATCTCCAGCGAGCACTTCATGCCCAGCCTGTTCGCCAAGCAGCGCGAAAGCTCGGCGGCCGCAGTTTCCAAGATCCTGCGCCAGCTCCTGGGCAAGGATCTGGTCTCGGTGCGGCTGGGTGCCCGCGATGGCCGGCAGCGCCGCTACGAGCTGACCGCCAAGGGCAAGCGCTGCATCGAGGGCTTGCGCCGCGAGCGGGAGGCCGCCATTCGGGCGGTGTGGAACGGATTCGACAGCGGCGATCTCGACACCTTCACCCACTTCGGAACCCGCCTGGCGCAACGTCTTACGCACTACGCGGAATCGGTCAAAGAAGGGATGTAATGAAAATGGGAAAGACACTGTACGAAAAGGTCTTCGACAGCCACACGGTGGGCCGCTTGCCGTCGGGACAGTATCAATTGTTCATGGGGCTGCACCTGATCCACGAGGTGACCTCGCCGCAGGCCTTCAGCATGCTGGAGGAACGCAAGCTCAAGGTGCTGTTCCCCGAGCGCACCTTTGCCACGGTGGATCACATCATCCCCACCAACAGCCAGCTGCGTCCCTACCAGGATGCCCTGGCCGAGGACATGCTGCGCGCCCTGGAAGCCAGCGTGAAGAAGCACGGCATCCGCTACTTCGCGCCAGAGAACGGCGAGCAAGGCATCGTGCATGTGGTGGGACCGGAGAACGGACTCACCCAGCCTGGCATGACCATCTGCTGTGGCGATTCCCACACCGCCACCCACGGCGCGTTCGGCGCCATCGCCTTTGGCATCGGCACCTCGCAGGTGCGCGACGTGTTGGCCACGCAGACCTTGTCCATGGACAAGCTCAAGGTCAGGCGCATCGAGGTGAGCGGCAAGCTGGGTCCGGGCGTGACCGCCAAGGACGTCATCCTGTACATCATCAACAAGCTGGGCGTGAACGGCGGCGTGGGCTTCGCCTACGAATACGCCGGCGACACCATCACGCGCATGACCATGGACGAGCGCATGACCGTCTGTAACATGAGCATCGAGGGTGGTGCCCGCTGCGGCTACATCAACCCCGACGCGGTCACCTACGACTATCTCAAGGGTCGCACTTATGCGCCCCAGATCGAGACCTGGGATCGCGCGCGCGCCTACTGGGACAGCGTGAAGAGCGACGCGGACGCGCACTACGCCGACGTGGTGAAATATCGCGCGGAGGACATCGAGCCCATGGTCACCTGGGGCATCACGCCGGGCCAGTCGGTCGCGGTGAACGGGAAGATCCCCGCGCCCGAGGCCTTCTCCGTCGACGAGCGCGAGAGCGCCGAGGAGGCCTACAAGTACATGGCCATGAAACCGGGCCAACCCATCAAGGGCCAGAAGATTGACGTCGCCTTCATCGGCTCGTGCACCAACGGACGCCTGTCCGATTTCGAGGCGGTAGTCGATGTGCTCAAGGACGGCAAGCACAAGGTGTCGCCCCATGTGCAGGCCTTGGTGGTTCCCGGGTCGATGCAGGTCAAGCGCGAGCTGCTGGCGCGCGGCTGGGACAAGATCTTCACCGCCGCGGGCTTTCAGTTTCGCGAGGCTGGCTGTTCGATGTGCCTGGCCATGAACCCCGACAAGCTGAAAGGCAACGAGCTCAGCGCCTCATCATCGAACCGCAATTTCAAGGGCCGGCAAGGCAGCCCCACCGGGCGCACCCTGCTCATGAGCCCCATCATGGTGGCCGCAGCGGCCATCGCTGGCGAAGTGGCGGACGCGCGCCAGGTGTTCGGCATCCACGGCTAAGTGCGAGGAGAACTGGTTATGGACGACTCGAAGCGCATCGTGGTCAAGGGCCAGGGCATTGTTCTGCACGGCAACGACATCGACACGGATCGCATCATTCCCGCGCGCTACCTGCGCACCGTTACGTTCGAAGGCCTGGGCGACCATGCTTTCGAGGACGACCGGGCCCAGCTCAAGCAGCAGGGTCGCGTGCATCCATTCGACGACGCGAAATTCCGCGACGCTGCCGTGTTGCTGGTCAACAAGAACTTCGGTTGCGGCTCGTCGCGCGAGCATGCGCCCCAGGCGATTGCACGCTGGCAAAAGGGTATCCGCGCCATCGTGGGCGAGAGCTTTGCCGAGATCTTCTTTGGCAACTGCGTCTCGCTGGGCCTGCCTTGCGTGGTGGCAGACGCGGCTTCGGTCGAGGCGTTGCAGAAGGCGGTCACGGCGGATCCAACCGTGACAGTCACCGTCGACCTGAAAGACAAGGTCGTCAGCGTCGGCGCCCTTCGCGTCCCGGTGCGCATTCCCGAAGGCGTGCGCCAGCAATTCCTCGACGGTCGCTGGGACACCACCGGCGAGCTGCTGGCCAATCGCGAAGCTATTGTGGCGCTGGCCAAGAAGCTGCCGTACCTCTCGGGGTTCTAGGGGTGTTCGCAATTGCCGGGGGGGTATGAACGGGGCACTGTAGAAAGCGGCCGCTCGGCGCTGGCGGGCTGATGCCGGGAGTGCTCCTCGGCGGCCGCACGCCAACGGCCGCGCGAAGCGCGCGTCCATGGCGCGCTCGGCAGACGGGTCCCTCGGCGCCCAGCTGCGCTGGTCACCTGGCCCCTTGACGCTCGCTAGCAACCGAGCGAAGACGCTCGGTGCGCTCGCTTACGCCGCCGAGAAGTCACTCCCGACCGCCCGCCTACGCGCCGAGCTTGCTTCTGTTCTGTCGCGTGTCGATGGCATCAGGTCAGCAGAAACCTCAAAAGATCCTCCCAGCCATCGTCGAGAATATCTGCGAGACCGCGGTAGTAGACCCTCACGCCATTCTTTGAATCCCATGGATAGGCCCTCAGTGACAAACCACCGAATGGCCCCCATCTTGTCGACCACCTGGCGATCATGTCGTTTTCGTTGGCTCGCTCATCGGCCCATGATCCATACGTTCCATGCATTGCGACGGGATCGAATTTGGTGATGACGGCGATCCGTAGCGCATCGCCGTGGCGGCGTCGCATTCCGTAGAGCAGTTGATTGACGTGCGGGTCATCGAACCCGTACCCGACGACGAGCAGGCGAGGAACCTCCGCGAGCTGCCGACCGAATCGACAATAGTATGTCGAGTATGGCTCGACGAGGAGCTTGTCCGGTTTCTGAAGTCCCGTGATGATTGGACCGCCGATTGCGGTGCGTTCGGCCTGCGTATGGTTCTCTTGGTCGTTCGAACCCCAACTCGAGTAAGCCTGTGCGGGATCGGAATACCAAAACAGGTCCTTGTGGGTGTAACGCCAGCGCAACGGATCAGGGTCAAGTGCACTCCGGCGGTATCCCAAATGGATGCTTCCGTGAAGGTGCACGACCGTGGGTGTCCTGCCAGTTAGGCGGTCGTCGAACTGCCACAGATCTTCGCCATCAATACGCGAGAACCCCTGCGCATCGGGGCCCAAGTTCAACGCCTGCTCAATGAGAGTGTCGTAGTTCAGCGTGACCGACGTCAGTTCGGTCTGTCCCGCTAAGTCCATCCAGAGCCGCTGAAAAGCAGGCCATGGCCCCTTGGCCTGTACCCTGTCCTTGTCCGATGCCTTCGCAAGGGCGGCATGAATTGCACAGTGAACCTCATGCGCGGCACTCTTCGTGAACGTGCCGTCAAGCAATTCCTTCACCCAATCCTTTGGCTCAAGCAAAAGCGCGTCCGCAGTTTTCCTCCCGCGGGCATGAGAGTCTTCAAGGGTGGCGAGTGCCTCGAGGATGTTCAGCAGGTTCTCGAAGTTGAACTTGTCGCCGTGGTAGCGTCTGGCCTGGTCGATCAGGCGGTCCGCAAGAACCTTGCCACGCTCCCAGGTGGCATCAGGGTCACGCCGGTCAAAGGTCCGCGAAAGGCACCCCCAGTCCTTGGTGAGATGAGCGACGACATGATCGGCAAGCTCTCTTGTGCCGGGAACACCGAGGTCGACGGCGCCACCAGCGCCAACCAGAACTGTGAGCAAAGGTCGAGCCGTGTTCAGAGCACATCATAGTCGACGGCAATCTCAGTGGCGGGCCAGAAATCGGGCACGTCCGCGACTCGATGGAGTTGTTGAGCGAAGAGCTTATCCCCCTGCTCACCGCCAGCGCTGGTCCGGACGGCACTGGCGCCGGCGACCATCGACAGCAATCACCTGATGGACGACCCAGAGCATGGCGCATGTGCGGTCGAGCAGAGCACTGGGTATCCTGTGTGACAGGGGGTGGCGCCGGTGCTAGCCTTGGAGCCAAGGCCATGACACGAGAGGATTTGCTTCTCCGCATCAGCGTCGACCCGAACGTGTGCTTCGGCAAGCCCTGCGTGCGTGGCCACCGGATCTGGGTGAGCTTGATCTTGGACCTTCTGGCCAGCGGCTCAACCACGAGGGAGATCGTGGACGACTACCCTGGCCTAGAGGAGGCCGACATTCGGGCGTGCATCGCCTACGGAGCCGAAATGTCACGCGAGCGCTTTGTCGACGTTTCGGTGAAGAAGACGGCGTGAAGTTCAAGCTGGATGAGAACCTCGGACGCCGCTGCGTTCGGGCGCTGCGCGAAGCCGCGCACGATGTGGCCACCGTGGCCGATCAGAAATTGCAGGCGTCCAGCGACGCAGCATTGATCAAAGTCTGCACGGCGGAGGATCGCTGTTTGGTTACCCTGGATTTGGACTTTGCCGACCCGATCCGGTTTCCGCCGGCGCGTTTTGCGGGAATCGTGATTCTCCGCTCGTCGGCGATAATCAGCGCGTCTGGTCTAGAGATACTGGTCCAGACTCTTGTCGCCGCTCTCGCGACGTCAGACCCAGTCGGCAGGCTCTGGGTAGTCGAGCCGGGACGCGTGCGCCAGCACACCCTTGACGAGTAGGTAGCTTCCATGGTCAGTGAGGCAACAGTCGATGGCGAGAAAATCAGACTTTCACCCTCCACGGTGGCGTGCATAATCGCCGCCATGGTTCGCGCTTCATTCAAACATCTGGCCTGCCTAGGTGCGGTCCTGCTCCTGTTTTTCGGGGCAGGGTGCAACATTCTGAATGGCGGGGACGACGACTCCTGGCTCCGGTCCCGCGAAGGCAGAGCCGATGCGGGCGTCGATACGCGACACACCCACGATGCTGCTCTTTCGCCTGATGCGGCTGCGCCCGACGCGGACGATGCCGGCACAGTCTCCTCGGACGCTGACGACGGTGGCGCGGACGCTGACGATGCTGGGACGGATGCTCGGGAAGCGGGCGCTGCTGACCTGGGGATCGCCTTCACGGTGGTGGTGCTGCCCGACACGCAATACTACTCGTCCAGCCACCCCGAGATTTTCGCAGCTCAGACGCGCTGGATCGTCGAGCAGAAGTCTGCGCGCAACATCGCAGTGGCGCTTCACGTGGGCGACATCGTCGACGGGGCCAACGACCCGGCTCAGTGGACGGTCGCCAACTCGTCGTTGCGACTCATGGACGGACTGGTGCCCTATGTTCTGGTCCCGGGCAACCACGATACGGATGGGGGCAACCGCGACTTCGAAGCCAGGCGCCAGGGCCCGATCGATAGCTACTTTTCGCCCGACACCATGGGCTGGATCACCAACACTATGACCGCGGGCCAGATCGAAAGCAACTACGCCCTGGTCGACATCGGGCCCCAGCAGTGGCTGGTGCTTGGTCTGGAATTCGGGCCGCGCGATGCGGTTATCACCTGGGCCGATGGGGTGCTCAAGGCGTTCCCGACCAAGCCCGCGATCATCGTGACCCACGCCTACCTGTACCGAGATGGAACCCGCTACGACGTCGCGAAGTCGGGGCTGGATCCAAGCCAGCCGAACTTTCAGAACTTCATTCCGCAGTGGTACAATTTCACGCCCAAGGAGGGCAGCAACGACGGTGAGGAGATCTGGCAGAAGCTCATCGTTCCCAACCCGAACGTGCGCCTGGTGTTCTGTGGCCACGACAGCGCGGCGGCGCGACTGACCAGCTTGCGGCCCGACGGCTCACGCGTGCACCAGATGCTGTCCGACTACCAATGGTTGGACGATTCCGGCGGAAGCGGCTATTTGCGGGTGCTGGAATTCGACTATGGGCAGAAACAGATTCGTGTCCAGACCTACTCGCCCTATCTCGACCAGTTCATGACCGACGACGCGAACCAGTTCACGCTCAGCCTGGAACTCTGAGGAAGAATGCTGTGTGAACCACAGGGTTCACAGAGGTCGCAGAGCCGGACCGGAAAGGGAAGGGTTGGGGTTGGTCCAGTCCGCACCCTTTTTTCCTTTCCGACCTCTGTGTTCTCTGTGCTCTCTGTGGTGAAATCCGGATCCGACTTGCTAGAATTCCTGTGGCAGTTGCTGTAGCTGCGCCACCGAGAAGACCGGCCCGTCTTTGCACACGTAGTACGGCCCGATGTTGCAGCGGCCGCACTGGCCCAGGCCGCACTTCATCTTCATTTCCAGAGTGGTGAAGATGCTCTCGGCGGCAAAGCCCAGTTCTTTGAACACCGGCAGGGTCAGCTTGATCATGATGGGCGGACCGCAGGTGATAGCGACGGCGTTGTCGGCTTTGGGCGCTGTCGCGCGCAGTACCGCGGGCACGAAACCCTCGCGTCCCTTCCAGTTGGCGTCGCCCTTGTCCACTGTGACCACCAACTCGGTGTTGGGCGCCTTGGCCCAGACTTCGCGATCCGCCGCGTACATCAGATCGCCCGGGCTGCGCGCGCCGTAAACGATGGTCAGCTTGCCGTAGTCGGCGCGCTGATTGAGCACGTGACAGATAATGGGCCGAAGCGGCGCCAGGCCGATGCCGCCGCCGGCGATGACGACGTCCTTGCCTTTCCACTCAGCGACGGGGAAGGCCTTGCCGTAGGGGCCGCGGAAACCGATGATGGCGCCCGCGTATAGATGGTGCAGCGCCTCGGTATGGGCGCCCACGCGTTTGGTGGTGACGGTCAGTCGCTCGGGCTTGGCCGGATCGCCGGCAATGACAAAGGTGGATTCGCCCTCGCCAAAAGCCGAGATCTCCCCGAACTGGCCGGGCAGATAGCGGAAGGCCTTGCGCTCCACCTCGTCGAGCAGCTCGAAGTGGAAGGTGACCGTGTCTGCGGTCTCGTCGATGCGCTCGCTGATTCGCGCAGGCAGCGGCAGCAAGGGATCACGCAACACGTTCGGCCTCCTGGTTGATGCGCTTCATGATCTCGAACACGTCGGCGAACAAATTCCGGTCGAGCGGGCACAGGTCCACGCAACGGCCGCACCCGGTACAGCCGACCAGGCCCGGGCTCTGCGTGGGAACATACGAGAACTTGTGCAGTACGCGCTGGCGCAGTCGACTGGCCGCTACCTGGCGCGGGTTGTGACCGCCCGCCATGCGGGTGAAATCCGAGCGCTGGCAGTTGTCGACAATTCGTAGACGCTGGATCTCGCCTTTGAATGACTCGTCGTCGACGGTAAAACACTGGCAGGTCGGACAGTACTGCGTGCACACCCCGCAGTTCATGCAGGAAATGCCAAGTTCGCGCCAGATGGGGTGGTCGAAGTTTGCGTACAGCGCCTTGGGGTCGGGCAGGCCGGTCCACCACTCGGGGCGCGGGCCGGGCCGCGGCGCTGCCAGAGGCACGGCCGCGCCGCCCGCTACGCTGGCCAGGAATTCCATGCCGCGCGTGCTGCCGGCCTGGGCCACGAAACCGTCCGCTTGCGGCGCCAGCATGACATCGACCGCGTCCTTGTCGTCGGGACCAAAGCCGAACACGCCGCAATAGCAAGTGGAACCTGGCTGGCACGCGACGCCGATTAGCAGAAGGCTTTCGCGTCTGGCTTTGTAGTGCGGATCCACATAGGGCGCCTGCAAGAACGCACGGTCGAGCAGTAGTAGGGCGCGGGCGTCGCAGGGCCGCACCCCAAACACGCTGCCCGGTGTTTGATCGGGCTGGGCTGGCTCGATCTCGGCAGGGCCCGCGCCGGCCTTCCAGCGCGCGATTTCACGCCGGGGCGGCACAAACAGATCCTTGAGCGGACGCCGCGGCCGAATCGGGCCCAGCTCGGGCAGCGCCTCGACCGCAGTCCAGTGGCCGGCGTCGTTGGGCGCCCAAAGCGCGCCGCGCTTGCGAAGCGCTGCCAGCAACGACTCGCGCGAAATCTTCATGCCATCAGCCACGGTGGGGTCCTCCCAGCCAGCTATCAGGATCTTCCGGGTTGAAAAGCAGGAAGGGCCACTTGCCGTCCTGCTTGACCCCGGTCTCGAAATTGAACAGCTCCTCGACGTCTTCCGCCAGGCACAGGTCGAGCAGGTGCATGGGCACGCCCTCGGGACAGGCCCGCTGGCACTCGCCGCAGTCGACGCAGCGGCCGGCATGGTGGAAGGCGCGGATCATGTGCCACATGAGATTGGACGATGGCTTGGCGGTCTGCTCGATCCAGCGCGGGGCATTTTGGTCGGTCACGCACACCGCGCAGTTGCACAGCGGACAGACCTCGCGGCAGGCGTAGCAGTGGGTGCACGGCTCGAATGCCTTTTGCCAAAAGGCAAAGCGATCGGCCGGGGTCATGGCTTTGATCTTGGCAATGGTCTCGGCGCGGGTTTTCTCGGGCTTGGGCAGCGTCGAGGTATCGCCGACTGTGACATCGGCCAGCGGCGAGACGTGCATCTCGCAGCGCTGGCAGCGTTCGTCGAAGTTCTTGCCGTCGGCCTTCACGCCAGGGCAGGCCACCGCAATGGCGACGATCTGCTCGCGCCCGAAATCGCCCTCGGTGATGCGCATGTTGACCGCGCGGCCGTCGCAGCCCTTGACCACGATCCCCACCGGCAGTGGCAAATCGCGGGTCAGGCCGCGGGCCAGGTTCTGCACGCAGCGATCATCGAAGATGAAAGTGTCCGCGTCCTCGGGCCGCGTGATGAGCGTGGCCACCACAGCCTTGGACAGCGGGTGCTCACGATAGCCCAGCACAGACTTGACCTTGCCCTCGGCAAACAGGCGCTTGACAGCCTCGCGCAGCGACTGGTTCACGACGCCACCCCCTGGCGTGCCATGGGATTGCGCCGTCCCAGGGACCGCACCTTGTCGACGAACTCGCCCACTTCGACCGCGTAGCGCGCACCCTCGGAGGCCGACAGCCAGGTGAAATGGATGCGCTCGGGCTCGACGCCCACCCATTCGAGCAGACGGCGAATCACCGCCAGCTTGCGCTTGGCGTAGCGGTTGCCGCTGATGTAGTGGCAGTCCCCGGGATGGCAGCCCGACACCATCACGCCGTCGGCGCCCTCTTCCAGCGCTTTGAAGATGAACAGCGGATTGATGCGGCCCGAGCAGGGCACGCGCACCACACGCAGGTTGGCCGCAACTTTCAGACGCGAGGTGCCCGCCAGATCGGCGCCGGCGTAGCTGCACCAGTTGCACAGAAAGCCGACGATGCGGGGCTCGAACTGGTCGCTCATTATCATGCCTCTCCGAGCAGCCCAGTCAGCTCGTAATAGATCTGCCGACCGGTGAACTGCTGCAGCTCGATGGCGGTGGCCCGGCAGGTGGCCACGCAGGTGCCACAGCCCTTGCATGTGGTTGCGTTGACCACGGCCTTGTTGCGCTTGGGATCGATCTCGATGGCCTGGTAGGCGCAGACATCGACGCACATCCCGCAGGCGGTGCACATCTCGGGCCGCACCAGCGCGACGCAGGGATCGACCTCGACCTCGCCGCGAGCCAAGAAGTGCAGGGCTGCCGCCGCTGCACCCGAGGCATGCGCCACGGTGTCGGGTATGTCCTTGGGGCTCTGGCAGGTACCAGCCAGAAACACTCCGTCGGTGGGCGTCTCGGTGGGGGCCAGCTTGGGGTGTTTCTCGGCGAAGAAGCCATCCGCGCTGCGCGGAATGCGCAGCATCTCGGACACCTGCTTGGCCCCCTGGGCCGGGCCCATGGCAGTGGCCAAGATGATCATGTCGACCGGCACCCGCAGCAGCTTGCCCAGGGTGGTTTCCTCGGCCACCACGATCATCGAGCCCTCGGGCGCGTCAGCGTCGGCCTGGCTGGGCACCAGCACCTGGCCGGCCTTGCCGCGGACGAAGCGCGTCCCCTCGTGCATGACCCGGTCATAGAA
>Ga0224523_1000354_pt1 | contig 26171 bp, 25 predicted proteins | sample CFST50metaG_FD_182732 | JGI IMG/M metagenome (GOLD analysis project Ga0224523, IMG submission 182732) | Peat soil microbial communities from Stordalen Mire, Sweden - C.F.S.T50 | ecosystem: Environmental > Terrestrial > Soil > Wetlands > Peat | place: Sweden: Norrbotten County, Stordalen Mire...
GGTGATCGACATCAGTGGGTACCTGCTAGAAGAGAAACTCGAGATTGCCAAACGCCATCTGATACCAAGGTTATTGAAGGATCATGGTATGACCAATAAGCAGATCGTGATGGGTAAGCCTGTTCTTGAAGTGGTCATTGAAGAATATACCCGTGAGTCGGGAGTACGTTCACTGGAGCGGTTGCTGGCGAAACTTATACGTAATCGTGCACGCTATATTGCCGAAGAAGAGGTATATAATAAAAAGGTTGCTGTTGATGAGCTGGCCAAGATCCTTGGCCCTTCCCATTTTCAACCAGAACGCAGCATTAATCCAGAAGTTCCAGGCGTAGTCACAGGACTGGCATGGACACAGACAGGCGGAGAGATTCTCTTTGTCGAGGTGAGTCTGAGCAAAGGAAAAGGCGGACTTACTTTAACCGGTAACCTGGGCGATGTGATGAAAGAATCTGCCGTCATTGCTTTCGAATATCTGAAAGCCCATGCCGGAGAACTGAACTTGAGCAGTGACGTCTTCGAAAAATGGAATGTACATATTCATGTTCCTGAAGGAGCAACTCCAAAAGATGGTCCTTCAGCAGGAGTGACGCTGTTTACAGCATTGGCCTCTGCATTCACACAACGCAAGGTAAGACCTTTACTGGCTATGACCGGTGAGATCACCCTACGTGGTAAAGTACTGCCTGTAGGTGGCGTTAAAGAGAAGATGCTGGCCGCCAAACGTTCCAAGATCAAAGACATCGTCCTCTCTAAAGAAAACCGCGTCGATATCCTGGACATCAAACCCGATTACATCGACGGTCTTACTTTTCATTATGTAGATGAAATGAGTGACGTCCTGAAGGTTGCTCTGCTCGACGAAAAAGTAAAGAACCCCATCGAGATAGCATATTGAATTATTGTTATGAATCCCGAAGGGATGAAAGTATTATAGCAAATGGAATATCAAGGTGAACTCTGAAGGGGTGAAAGTATCATATTTTTAATACTTTCACCCCTTCAGGATTTTGTGTAACGAACAATTATTGCTATAATACTGTCATGCCTTCGGCATTTTTTCAATTCCCGTTCATTTTTTTCTCGTGTTCGGGTAATTCTTTCAATGAACTTCGGTTATCATTTTTTTATAAAGCCCTTGTTACCCATTAAAGATTCAGAGAACAGTTGGATATGATATACATTTAGACAACACACTTAAAGAGCCTACCCCAAACCCGCGCCGGACATGGCCCCCATGAAGCTATACGGTGAACGTACGGCGAAGGTGGGGTGAATGTGCGGCCAATGTGCGGCGTACCCCTATGACATACCCGGATTTTATGGATTATTTCTCTGTTTCATCTCTGGCTTTTGTTTTCTTATACTTTCCTGGGTGTGAATATTTCCTGCCCCATTTTCTTAAATAATTCTGACCTGAAAGTTTGAAAATGAAATGATATTTCTTTTCTTCTTCAATATTTGTAAAAAAATACTTCAAAGTTTCTCAATGGTTCCTCCATAGTCTATGAATGTAGAAGCTATTCAGAAACTATTGACAAACTACGAAGAAACTACGAAGAACGTCAGAGTCTTCACAGAATTGTGTGACATTTGTCAAAGCGATTGTCCGATCATTTTCAGCAAATATAGCACCTCTTATACTTCAAATTGAAAAGAATTAAATTATTTTTTCAACTTTTTGTTGAAAACAGAAAATCTGTATTATATTTGCGGTGTACTAATACATTAATACACTAATATATTTCTATATGATAACAGTAAACAACATGGCATTCAGTTATCGAAAGGGGCAGGAGCTATTTGAAAATATAAACCTTTCACTTTTACCCGGTGGTATTTATGGGTTAATGGGTAAAAACGGTGCAGGGAAAACTACGCTGCTAAAGCTTATGTGTGGTTTATCATTTCCGGATGAGGGTTCCATTGAAGTTGGAGGGTTTAACCCTTCGAAAAGGGATGTGGCTTTTCTGTCTGATATCTTCTTTGTGGGAGAGGAAATATACATTGCCGAGCGGACAGCTAAAGAGATGGAAAAATATCTGGCACCATTCTATCCTTCTTTTGATAGCGTGCTTTTTCGGGAACTGGTTAAAAAGCTGGAAGTCGATTACACCGAAAAGTTCCAGCAGCTTTCATACGGGCAGAAGAAAAAAGCCATGATTGCATTTGCCATTTCTTGTAAGACAAAATACCTGTTTATGGATGAGCCGACTAATGGTCTGGATATCCCTTCAAAGGCGCTGTTTAGAAGTATTATTGCCTCGACCTATGATGAGAATCGGATTACGATCATCTCAACCCATCAGGTGCGTGATCTGCAGAGTCTGATTGATAATGTGATTATCCTGAATGACCAGCAGATTCAGTTTAATGTTTCGATGGATCATGTCTCTGAGAAGTTAATATTTGGACATGGCAGTCTGGTTCCTGAAGGAGAAGAGCCATTGTTTATTGGAGGTAGTGAATTAGGGAAATCATATATACTCAGGAACAACAACAACTCACACAGTCAGGTTGATCTCGAGACGCTCTTTAATGGATTTATTGCTGAACCTGAATTATTTAATCAGATCCTTAACGGTTAGTCATATATTATGCAAAATATATTCAGTTTTAATCGTTTCCGGTTGTTGGTATACAAACATTGGAATGAAGTCAGAACTAAAATACTGATATTCATAATCGTAATGATCATATCAGCTCTTTTCGGAACAATTATTATATCGTTTCTGAATCAGGATTTAATGTTTAATATTTTAAGCAATTTCCTTGTTTTGTTCGGTGGGATCTATACAGCCATGTTTTTTAAAGACTGGAGTTATAAAGTTCGTTCTGCATCGTTAGTTATGTTACCGGCTTCGACTTTTGAGAAAATTTTACTTGTTTTGTTTTATGCTGTTGTCGTTTTTGTTCCATTATTTACTTTAATTTATTTTGGACACCTATATGGGCTTTCAAAAATATTTCATAAGGACAAATTATTTCTAATCCTTGATCAATACCGTGGATTATCCCCGATACCCGCTATATTAATTTATGCTGTATTGCCTTACATTTTCTTTCAATCTATAGTTCTTTTATTCTCAGTCTGGTTAAAAAAGAATCAATTTATAATTGCATTTGTATTATTTGCAATACTGATGATTGGTGTTGGGATCTGGAATGCTTATTTTATTCGTAGTCTGATCAGTGTTGGAGATGGCTTTCCCACTGTTTCTAAACAACTAGTGTTTTTTCCATTAGATGCAAGTTATTGGGATAACAATTCAAAAATACGCACCCAGTTGATAACCAGCAACAATTTGGTTTTGCAAATAAGTGTAATTGTATTAACGATCAGTACTTTGCTATTTTACATGGCTTCTTATTTTAAACTTAAAGAGAAAGAGATTTAAGATTAAGAAAATGGAATTTAATGATAAACGCAGTAAAATTACATGTAGATGAAAAGAAGCAATATTATAATATCAAGTGCGGTCTTACTTCTGATAGCCTGGCTATTGATCAGTGGATGGATGCAAGCCAATTCATATAATACCATGAAATCAGGACGAACAAACAAGTATACAACCACTATTGGCAATGACAAAGTTAAATCCAAAGTTACTTTTAAAAACATAAAGATTGATTTTGGAAAACAACCTTTCTATCCTAAAACAAGTATCTATTATAATAATAACCAAGAAATAACATTTTCTAAAAGCTTAGAAAAACAATATTCATACAATATATCAAGAGATACACTTTATCTCAGAATTAATTATGAAACATCGGGCATCGAAGATTATGTAAATATTGGTTTACCAATATTAAAATATTTAAAAATTTCTTCAGCTTTTGAAGGGACTGGAGCTTCATATACCGACATTAATCATAATATTTCTGTATCCGGTTTTAATGCCAACACAATGTCTGTTATTTACAACAGTCAAAACGATTTAAAGTTGGATAATAACAAACTAAAAAAACTTGAACTTTTAGGTGATTTTCATGGTAGGGGAACGGTAAATATTACAAACTACCCCGATTATGATTCGCTGGATGTTGATGTTAAAGGAAAAGATGGAACATTAATTCTGTCAAAGTACCCTAAGGCTGTTGAAAATAAAAAGCAATGGATCAGTATAAAGATTCCAGGATCTTTCAATATTGAGGCTGAAGCCGGTGCATCTATCTGGAGTCAAATTACCGTTAAAAAGTAACAATATTTTTCAGAAATCAATTAACATTAATCAATTACATGTTGATGGATTTATTTGCTAATAAATAGAATGAAAAACTTAACGCCTAAATATATTATGCAAAACACATTCAGCTTTGATCGTTTAAGGATGTTGATTTATAAACATGCCGTTGAGAACTGGAAACTCTATATCATTTCTTTTATTGTAATGAGTATTCCGATTTATTTCTCAAACTCATCGATGGATTCCACAAAAAATCTACCCTTATTCAATAATTACATTTTTTTAATGATAGTGACCGGTGGCATATATACCGGAATGTTTTTTACAAAATGGACAGATAAAGCCAAAGGATCAACCTATATATTATTACCGGCATCATTTACCGAAAAAATAGCTCTTGTCTTTTTTTGTGCTGTTTTAATTTTTGTCCCACTCTATACTTGTATATTTTATCTTGAATCATTAGTCTTGACCCAAATATATTATCCGGGTAGAGAAGTATTGTTTATGGAACAATCTAGTTTACATTCAAACTTTTATATATTTCTGAGTCAGGCTATAGTTCCGTACCTTTTTTTTCAATCGCTGTTTCTTTTGTTAAATATCTGGCTTAAAAACAGACAAACTGTTTGGGCGCTTATATTTTTGGCTTTTTCTTTCTTTGCAGTATTAATGTGTAATGCCTTTTATTTACAAAGCTTTAGTGGTATTAGTAGGGTTTTAGTCAGAGAAAAAATGGTTTTATTTCCTGTTTCTGTAAGTTATTCCGGTTCAAATGCATTCAATTTGTTTACCAGTCCTTTAATAGCCAATGTAAGTGTACCGGTTTTATTTACAATAACTATTCTGATTTATATGGCCTCTTACTTCAAGTTGAAAGAAAAGGAAATATAGGAGATAACAATATGGAATTTAATGATAAACAGGCTATTTATTTGCAGATTGTGGAGTATATCTACGACCGCATACTGACAAATGAGTGGCAGGAAGAGGAGAGGATCCCATCGGTTCGTGACCTTGCCGTGGAGTTACAGGTAAATCCCAATACGGTCATGCGGGCTTATGAACTTTTGCAGACCATGGAGATCATCGTCAATAAAAGAGGGATAGGAAATTTCTTAAGTATCAATGCTAAATCTGTGATTATCTCGAACCGCAGAAACCATTTTATCGAAAATGAACTTCCTGTTATATTTCGGAATATGAATTTATTGGGAGTCAGTATTAAGGAACTTTCAGATTATTATACTTTTTACAACAGGGGCAATAATAACAAGCAATAATCTTAGATTTTATGAAAAGAAGCAATCTAATCTTAATAATAGCACTCTTCATTGCAGTAAGTTGGTTTTTAATTAGCGGATGGTTACAGATAAGTGGCTATAAATTGTTAAAAGAAGGAAAAACATGCAGTTATCTTGAGAATTTAGGTAAGAAAAATGCTATTCAACTGAAGTCGTTTAGAAATATTAAAATTGTGTTTCAGGGACATTCTCTACTCCCCATCATTGGAATTAACCAGGGTAAAAAATGTGAACTTAAGTATTCTAATGAAATTAAAAAGACTCTTTCGTATAGTATTGTAAATGATACGCTCATATTGAATATGAACTATGTAGTGGATCAATCCGGTGACATAATTTATATAACGTTACCTCAACTGAATAACGTTACATTGGTTTCTGATCCTTTAGATAATTGGGAATATCTATCAACCTGGGGACATGTCAGTATTACCGATTTTGAGGAAAATACACTCTCAGTCAATAACGACAGTAAATTTAAGGTTTATATAGGCGGAAATAAACTCAGGAAACTTGTGCTTAGGGGTGAGTTTACCAATAATGGTAAAGCAGAAATATCTGGTTACCAGGATTGTGATACGCTGGATGTTGATATACAAGGAAAACAAGGTAAGCTGTCACTTTCAACCTGGGATAAAACAAAAGTCACAAATCCAAAGCAGGTTGTAAGCATAAAGGTCCCTTCAACATTCAGAGTTAATGTAGAAGCTTCACTGGCTGATAAAATTACCGTTCGAAAGTGACTTCCGGTTTTTTGAATTCAAGTAAAACTAAATAATGCTCTTTCTCAAAAGGTCACAGTATAAATTGTAAAAAAGGAAAGACGTCAGACAGAAAGTGAAGTGCCGGTAGTATAGATTTCTTTATAAAAAAGGTCACCCATTGGTTAATGGGATCATTCGATTTATACTTCTTTTTTTGTATAATACGAAAGAGAAATTTATAAAATATGCTGTATCTTTATTCCATTCATTGCAGTTTGAAGTATAAAGAGGGATGACCTTAAAAATTTACTTTTGAGATGATCAAAGACACTGAAAATATAATTATTTCCGAGGAAATAATATTCAGTAAAATATATTTGATAAGAGAAAAAAAAGTGATGATTGACAGGGATCTCGCCATTCTATATGGCATAGAGACCAGGGCCTTAAATCAGGCGGTAAAGCGCAACCCCAAGCGCTTTCCTGATGACTTTATGTTTCAACTGTCAGGTGAAGAAATGGAAAATTGGAAATCACAAATTGTGATATCCAATAATGAAAGAATGGGATTGAGAAAGCCTCCTTTAGTTTTTACTGAGCAGGGAGTAGCAATGTTATCGAGCGTTTTGAACAGTGAAAGGGCTATTTTGGTAAATGTTCAAATAATAAGGGTATTTACGAAAATGCGTGAGCTAATATCATCCCACAAAGAAATATTGCAAAAGCTGGAACAACTTGAAAAGAAAGATATCGATCAAGATAAGAAAATCATGCTCATATTTGAATACCTGAAGCAGCTTGAAGAAGCCAAACAACATGAAATTGAACAAAAAGAACGTTCAAGGGTAGGTTTTAAGATCACGAAACAATCTTAACAGGTGTTTTTGTATTTAGTAATGGTGCTTTACCTCATTAATATCCTCTGATTTTTGATAATGATTCTGATGATTTTTGTGTAAGTTTGTTGAAAAAATCAAGGATGGGTTTCCGTATTTTATTGTTTTCAAGCTTGCTGATATTAATGACAGCCTGCACTTCCACCTTTAATGACAGCAATAAGTATCAGATATTCAAATACAATGAATCTTCGGGGATCACTTCTCTGGACCCTGCCTTTGCACGTAGTGGCAGTAATATATGGGCGGTTAACCAGCTCTTTAATGGTTTGGTTCAATTAGACGATAAGCTTATCATACAACCATGTATTGCTAAAAGCTGGCAGATTACAGATAAAGGTCTGACTTATACTTTTCATCTTCGCCGGGATGTCTTTTTTCATGACGATGCCGTCTTTCCGGGTGGCAAAGGCAGAATGGTGAATGCTCAAGACGTGGAATATAGTTTTACACGACTGATAGATCCTAAAGTAGCCTCGCCGGGAGCATGGGTCTTTCGGAAAGATACGAAGTTCAAGGCTACAGATGATTCTACCTTTGTCATACAACTCAAAGAATCATTTCCGCCATTTCTGGATCTGCTCACCATGCAGTATTGTTCAATAGTGCCCCAGGAAGCAATAAAACACTATGGTGACGACTTTAGGAACCATCCGGTAGGAACAGGTCCATTTTGTTTCAAGCTGTGGAAAGAGGGCGTGAAACTGGTTCTGGTGAAGAACCCCAATTACTTTGAATTCGAAAAGGGGAGGAGATTGCCCTTTCTGGATGCCATCAGTATCAGTTTTATCATCGACAAACAGGCAGCCTTCCTGGAGTTTGTGAAGGGTAACCTGGATTATATGTCGGGCATTGATGCCAGCTATAAAGATGAACTACTCACCCGGTCGGGGATGCTGAAAGACAAATATAAGGGGACGTTTCAACTTATCCGTCAACCCTATCTGAATACTGAATACCTCGGTTTCTTTGTTGGGAATCCAACAGACAAGACCAATCCCATCAATGATGTACGGATTCGTCAGGCCATCAATTATGGCTTCGACAGGGTCAAGATGATGAAACATCTGAGGAACAGCATTGGTACTCCCGGAATCTTTGGCTTTATACCTGCCGGCATGCCAGGCTATGACTCATCACAGATGCATGGTTATGATTATCAACCCGATCGTAGCAGACAACTACTTGCTGCTGCGGGTTATCCAAATGGCAAGGGTCTGCCACCTATTACGCTGATCACTAATCCAACCTACCTTGATTTATGCAAGTACATTCAGCAACAGTTGAACCAGACCGGATTTGACATCAGGATTGATGTTACACCTCCTGCCACCCTACGCGAAATGATGGCACAGGGAAACGCACCCTTCTTCAGGGGATCATGGATAGCGGATTACCCTGATGCAGAGAACTACTTGTCACTTTTCTACAGTAAAAACCACAGTCCGGATGGCCCTAACTATACTCACTACACCAATCCACAGTTCGATCAGCTTTTTGAGCAGGCCCGGAAAGAAGTGAACGACAGTCTCAGATATAAGCTATATGTTAAAATGAACAGACTAGTCATGGACGAAGCTCCTGTTGTAGTACTATACTATGATGAAGTGTTACGTTTTGTCAATAATCATGTTAAGGGTCTGGGAAGTAATCCAATGAATTTGCTGACACTTAAGCGGGTAACAAATTCAAAATAGATTGAATTTGCTTTTTCTTCATAAATAGTTTAATTTTACTGTTTACTATTTCCCAGTTTTAATGTCATGGCTGTGTTGTTTTAATGAATTTTGAACAGTTTTGTTAAAATCTTAAAAACCATGCTAAAATCAAGGAATAGTTCTTTTTTAACGTTTTTCAATTGTTAATTTTGCAACCTGAATTTTTTTGGGAAGCAAGCCAAATACACAAAAGGTGAATTTAATAAAAAAACTGAGAGATTTTTATTTCGAAAAGAATTTGAAGAAAGATCTTTCGAAATTTCAACGTGTATCCAGTCAGTTTAAGATTGAAGCTGTTAATACAGTTGGCGTTCTTTATCATTTTGCTGACGAAGCTACCGATAAGCTGATCAATGAATTTGTTACAGGGATGAGGGATAATAATCGAAAAGTGCAGGTGATTGGACTCTTTGATGAAAAATATATTCCTCATTATTTCATTCCGAAGTTGACATGGTTTGTATTAAACCCCAAAAGTGTTAACTGGTACTATAAACCCAAGGCACCCTTTGCCATATCTTTTTGTGAAGAAGAATTTGATTTACTGATCGATCTGACAATGGAAGACTATAAGCCATTGCTCTATGCAGGGGCTTTGTCGAGAGCACATTTTAAGGTAGGAAGATATACTGAAAGAAATGCAAAATATTACGATTTGATGATTCATACCGAGCAGGTCGAGACGCTTCCTGAATTTATTGAACACGTAAAAAACTACATATCAAAGGTTAATCAATAATTTATGATACAACTAAAAGGAGCAGGGGTGGCATTGATTACCCCTTTTACACAGTCGGGTGAGGTGGATTATCCCGCACTCAGACATTTACTGGAATTTGTTACAAAAGAAGGTACGGATTATCTTGTCGTTCAGGGAACTACCAGTGAAGTACCTACACTATCTAATGAAGAGAAGCGAAAGCTTCTTGATTTTATTCTTGATTTTAATAAAGGAAAACTACCGATAGTATTGGGATTGGCCGGTTATGATACCGCAAGCCTTGTAAGTAAGATTAAATCAACCAATCTGAATGGCGTTGATGCCATTTTGACAGTGACACCTTATTATAACAGACCACAGCAGGCAGGACTCTATGCACATTATATGGCTGTTGCCGATGCATCACCAGTACCTGTGATATTATATAATGTTCCAAGCCGTACGGGTGCAAATCTATCTGCAGCGACGACTTTAAAGCTTGCACATGATCATCCCAATATTATCGCTGTGAAAGAGGCATCAGGAAACCTGGCTCAGATCATGGAGATCATAAAGGGGAAACCTGAAGGATTTTCTGTTATCTCGGGTGATGATTTAATGACACTGCCTATCATGTCATTGGGTGCTGTAGGTGTGATATCGGTTGCAGGTAATGCCTGTCCAGGTTTTATGGCACTGTTGGTTAAAGAATGTTTACGCGAAGATTATGTTGCAGCTGCTAAAGTCCATTATCAGATTCTGGATTTTGTGAATGCTTTGTTTATGGATGGCAGTCCTGCCGGAATAAAGGCAGCTCTAAATATCATGGGTTTTTGTGAAAACGTATTGCGTTTACCCTTGGTTCCGGTTAATAATGATGTTTATGGGATCATCAAAGAAAGAATAACAAAACTACTTGAAGAATAAATAATTCTTATGTAGGGAAAGGTTGCTAGTCAATCTAAAAAAAGAGAGGCTCTTCAATAATGAGGAGCCTCTCTTTTTTGTTTTAAAGAATATTAGTTTTATTTGTTGACTTCAGCAAAGATGCCACTGTCATATTTTCCTGCAGCTAGTTTGTCTCGGATTTCTTTAAAGGCTTTAATCGTATATTCAACATCTTCAAGGGTATGAACAGCAGTTGGGATAAGTCTCAACATCAGTATACCCTTTGGAACTACAGGATACGAAACGATAGAACAGAAGATATTGTAGTTCTCGCGCAGGTCATAAGTAAGTTGTGTTGCCTGAGGGATATCGCCGCTAAACAAAACAGGTGTAACAGGAGACTGCGTAGTTCCGATGTCGAAACCGGCATCTCGTAACCCTTTCTGCAGTGCTCGTACAATGACCCAAAGCTTATCACGGAACTCAGGACGGGTACGGATCAAGTCAAGGCGTTTCAATGAACCGATAACCATAGGCATTGGTAGTGACTTGGCATAGATCTGAGAACGGAGGCTGAAACGGAGATATTTGATGATGTCTTCATTACCAGCTACGAATGCACCAATACCTGCCATTGACTTGGCAAAGGTGGCAAAGTAGAGATCAACACCGTCAACAACATTCATGTTAACATGTGAACCACGTCCATCTTTACCCATCGTTCCAAAACCATGTGCATCGTCAACCAGCAGACGGAAATTAAACTCTTTCTTATATGCTACGATATCTTTCAGGTTACCAAGGTTACCCGACATACCATATACACCTTCTGTAATGACAAGGATACCACCACCGGTCTCTTTGGTCCATTTGGTAGCACGTTCCATTTGTTTGTGGAACTTCTCCATGTCGTTGTGTGGATAGACAAAACGCTTGCCGATATGAAGACGCATCCCGTCAATGATACAGGCATGGGCTTCGGAATCGTAAACGATTACATCGTTGCGGTCTACCATCTGGTCGATGATAGAAACCATTCCCTGGTATCCGAAGTTGAGAAGATATGAGGCATCTTTATAGACAAAAGCAGCCAGTTCGCGTTCAAGTTGTTCGTGATAAACCGTCTGACCCGACATCATACGGGCACCCATAGGTGCAGCCAGACCCCATTTGGCAGCTGCATCAGCATCGGCTTTACGTACTTCGGGATGATTTGCCAGCCCCAGATAATTATTTAAACTCCAGATCAGACATTCTTTTCCTCTGAACACCATTTTATTTCCTATTTCTCCTTCAAGCTTAGGAAACATAAAATAACCATCAGCTTGAGTTGCATGTATGCCTAGTGGGCCAAGGTTTGCAAGACGTTTTTCGTAAATATCCACAATAATTAATATTTAAAGTTGCGCATTAATAATCTGCAAACTTATGAATTTTGTTTCGTTTAGTAGCTAATAATCGGTAGAAATTATCTAAATGATTTTTATCTCATCCTATTTTACTACATTTAATGTCCATTGTTTAATTACTGTTGTTTTACTATCAAGATTATTAATGATCGTTTTCAATCCTTATTTTAAAAGAAAAAATGCAGACACCAATAGTTGTTTTCTGGTTTAGAAGAGACTTAAGAATAAAGGATAATGCCGGGTTGTTTTCGGCATTGACAAGTGAATACAATGTACTGCCTCTCTTTATTTTTGATGATGATATTTTAAATAAACTGGACCGGAAGAGTGACAGGCGGGCAAGTTTTATTGTTGATGCTTTGAAGCAGTTGAATGGTAGTTTGGTTGAACAGGGAACTTCTCTGTTGATTTTACAAGGAAAACCATGGGATGTTTTCAAAGAGCTGATGGACACTTATGATGTCAAGGGTGTTTATACCAACGAAGATTATGAGCCTTATGCGATCAACAGGGATAAAGCAATAGCAGAACTACTGAAAGGAAAAGGAATTCCTCTCTTCACATACAAAGACCAGGTGATCTTTGATAAGAAGAGCCTGCTCACTACCGGTGCAAAGGGTTATACGGTCTTCACACCCTATTCCGTAAAATGGAAGAATACCTTAAAAGAATACGATTATAGGGCATATTTCTCTGAGACCCTCCACAATAAATGGCTGTTGATGGAGCCGCTAGAAGTTATTTGTGCTAAGAAGTTGGGCTTTAATACCTATAAAGATATATTTCAGTCGCCAGTTCTTGAACCAGCGGTAGTGTTGCATTATCATGAGACCAGAAATTTTCCGGCATTGAATGGGACTACCCTCTTAGGTGCTCATCTGCGCTTTGGTACGATCAGTATCAGAGAATGTGTCAGGTTTGCAATAAATAAAAATGTGATATGGCTCAATCAGCTGATCTGGCGTGACTTTTTTATGCAGATATTGTGGCATTATCCAAGGGTTGTAAATGGTTCTTTCCGTGAAAAGTTTGACAGGATTGAATGGATAAACAATGAAGAAGACTTTGAACGATGGAAGAATGGAACAACCGGTATACCTATTGTAGATGCCGGGATGCGACAGTTGAATGAAACAGGATATATGCACAACAGGGTCAGAATGATAGTGGCCTCGTTTTTAACCAAGCATCTGCTGATAGACTGGCGGTGGGGAGAGGCCTATTTAGCAACTAAACTACTTGATTTTGAGTTGGCCTCTAATAATGGTAACTGGCAATGGGCAGCAGGGTCAGGGGTTGATGCATCACCCTGGTTCAGAATCTTTAATCCGGTCATGCAATCCAATAAATTTGACCCTACACATGACTACATTAGACGATGGGTCCCTGAATATGGAACTATAGGCTATGTAGGGCCAATGATTGATCTGGATTTTGGCCGAAAACGTTGTTTGGAAGTGTTCAAAAGAGCAGTCAGGGAATAAATAGTTGTATTTTCATTTGTTCTTTTTGTACAGAAATGATGATTGATGAAGAAAAAATGTATCATATGATCGTGAAATTATTATTTAACAATAAGATTTGCCCTATTTTAGTGGTTTCTATGCCTAAGTATGTTAAAATTTCTCAATTTAAATCTTACCCATTTCATATTGTGATAAAACATTTTAAATTTGCTTTAAATGTTATAATTTTGCAAAATGTTTAAACGTGTATTCCTATTAACGCTATTCGCCTCCTTGCTTCTCTTTTCAGCTTGCGGTGATTTCCAAAAGTTGCTCAAGAGCAACAACAACCAACTAAAATATGAAACGGCGGTGAGCTTGTTTAATAAAGCATCGTATAATAAAGCGATGCAATTATTTGAACAGATAACGGCTGAGTTTCGTGGTACGGATAAGGCAGAAAAGATTGCCTATATGAATGCTTATTGTTATTATCATGAAAGTGATTACATACTTGCAAACTATCAGTTTAAGCAATTTGCCGAGAATTTCCCGACGAGTCAGTTTGCAGAGGAATGTTCATATATGGCAGCATATTGTAAGTATCTGGATTCTCCTATTTACAGTCTGGATCAGACCAATACCGTTGATGCCATGAAGGAACTACAGGTCTTCATTAACCGGTTTCCACAGAGCAATCGCATTGAGCAGAGCAATGAACTCATTGACAAACTGCGACAGAAACTGGAGTTGAAAGCATTCATGGAAGGAAATCTTTTTTATAAAACGAACGATCTGGAGGCTTCGATTGTTATATACAACAACCTGTTGAAAGAATATCCCGATACCCGTTATCGTGAAGATGCGCTTTACATGTTGATGAAAGCCTACAGGACATATGCCAGAAAGAGTATCGAGACCAGAATGGCTGAAAGATACCTGTTGGTTTACGAGACTTGTGATAAAATATTACAGGACTTCCCAAAGAGCAAGTACACCAAAGAGGTGACTGCTGCCCAGGAAGAAGCTTCAAAGTTCATTAAGAAATAATCAAACAAGCGATATGGATTTTAAAAGGATTAAAACAGAGTCTACTGCCGTTACCCGTAATTTGAAGGATCTGACTGACCCTACAGGTAATATTTATGAAACTGTAAACATTTTATCGAAACGTGCTGATCAGATAGCCCGTGAGATAAAAGAAGAGCTTCGTGGCAAGATTGATGAATTTGCTACCCCCAGTGACAATCTGGAGGAAGTGTTCGAAAATCGTGAGCAGATAGAGATTGCCAAGTATTACGAACATCTCCCAAAACCTACGCTGATAGCTGTACAAGAGTTTTTGAACGACCAGATTTACTATCGTAATCCGGAACGTGAAATGAAAAAAGAACTCGAATAAAAGCACGCTTCAATGATTCAGGGGAAAAAAATACTACTTGGCGTCACAGGAAGCATTGCAGCTTACAAGATTGCTTTTCTGATCCGGTTACTGAAGAAAGAAGGCGCTGATGTACAGGTTTTAATGTCTGAATCGGCATGTGATTTTATCACTCCACTTACCCTTGCTACATTGTCACAACGACCGGTCATCACTACCGGGTTCGAACAGTCGAATGGCGAATGGCACAGTCATATTGAAATGGGCTTATGGGCCGATCTTTTTCTGATCGCTCCTGTTACAGCCAATACCATGAGTAAAATGGCCAATGGGATGGCAGACAGCATTCTGGTTGCAACTTATCTGGCAGCCAAATGTCCTGTCTTTTTTGCTCCCGCCATGGACGTGGATATGTTTCATCATCCCAGTACACGAGCCAATATCCGGAAGCTGTTAAGTTATGGGAATCATCTTATTGAACCGGGAGAGGGTTACCTTGCCAGCGGTTTGATTGGCGAAGGACGTATGGAAGAACCTGAAAAGATTGTAGAACACCTGAAGTCGTGGTTCCGACAGACCAAAGATTTTAATGGACGCAAAGTGTTGGTTTCAGCCGGACCTACGTTTGAAGCCATCGATCCAGTACGTTTTATCGGTAACTATTCATCCGGTAAGATGGGCTTTTCTATTGCCGAGGAGTTTGCCAAAAGAGGAGCTCATGTCATGCTTGTTGCAGGTCCTGTCTCTCAGGAGGCATCAAACAGTATTGACCGTATTGATGTCACATCTGCAGCTGAAATGTTTGAAGCATGCATGGGCCTTTATCTGGATGCTGATATTGTGGTGATGAGTGCTGCCGTGGCAGACTTCACTCCTTTGAGGGTATCGCCTGTTAAGATAAAAAAGAAAGATGCTAATCTGGTGATTGAACTGGCTCCTACTCTGGATATATTGAGAGAGATGGGGCAAAACAAAAAGAAAGATCAACTTTTGGTTGGTTTCGCTCTTGAGTCGGATCATGAACTTGAAAATGCCAATGCCAAACTGATTGCCAAGAATTGTGACCTTATCGTGCTTAATTCCTTGAATGACGAAGGGGCCGGGTTTGGCCTTACCAATAAAATAACCATTATCAGTGCCGACGGTGAAGAGGCTGATTTTGATACAAAGCCTAAAGAAGCGGTAGCTATAGATATTGTCAATGCCATTGCTAAGCTGATCACCAATCGTAATCCGGATTAATAAAACATCTTACATGACCCGATTAATTCTTCTGTTGATACTGCTTTTACAGGTTGTTGCGGGAACAGCACAAGAGTTTAATGTTCAGGTGCAGGTGATCTCTCCACAGATACAGGGGACAGACAAAAGGGTCTATGAAGCCTTGCAAAAATCACTCTATGAGTTAGTCAATGACAGGAAATGGTCGCCTTATGTCGTCAAACCTGAAGAAAGGATAGAAGGCTCGATCCTCATCACCATCAGTGACAAACCGGCTAATGATCAGTATCACGGCAAGATAAATGTGATTCTGCAAAGGCCTGTTTACAGGACTTCTTACAATAGTTCGCTCATGAATTATGTCGACAACGACTTCAGATTTAACTATATTGAGTCGCAGTCACTCGATTATGCAGACAACACCTTCACTTCAAACATTACATCTGTCATTGCTTACTACCTGAATATCTTTTTAGGTATGGATGCCGATACTTTTTCAAACATGGGTGGGTCCTACTTTTTCCAGAAGGCACAGGATATTGTAAATACTGCGCAAAGCTCTACTGATCCGGGATGGAAAGCATTCGAGAGTCAGCGTAACCGTTACTGGATGGTGGAAAATTTCCTGAATCCCAGTTATACTGCCTTGCGTGAAGCATTATATAAATATCATCGGCTTGGACTCGATGTAATGGCTGATCAGATCGAACAGGGACGCAACGCCATCACAGAATCTCTTGATGATCTGCGCAGGGTCTACCGTGAGCGACCCGGTCTTTTTATTCTGCAATTGCTACTTGAAACAAAAAGAGACGAGATCATTAACATTTACTCAAAGGCATCTCCGGCAGATCAAACCAAGGCTGTAAATATTCTTCGCGAAATCGATCCTGCTAATGCGAATAAATACCAGCAAATTCTACAAAACAAATAACTTTGCTCTTTGGGTATTATTCCTGCCATAACCATCAAATAAAATCACTTCAGCTATGCTAACACACCTGAAGGTTGAAAACTTTTCTCTCATCAGAAGTCTTGATATAGACTTCTCTACGGGTTTTACAGCCATTACCGGCGAAACGGGAGCCGGGAAATCAATCATATTGGGAGCCCTTGCACTCATCCTTGGGCAACGTGCCGATACACAGGCCTTGTTGCTGAAAGACAGTAAGTGTACGGTAGAAGGTAATTTCAGGATAGCGGATTACGACCTGAAAAGTTTCTTTGAACGAAACGATCTCGATTATGACGAACAGACGATCATACGCAGGGAGATCACCCCGCTGGGGAAGTCCCGTGCCTTTATCAATGATACACCTGTGGGGCTGAATGTGGTTAAAGAACTCGGTGACAGGTTAATCAATATCCATTCACAACATGAGACACTGACGCTGGGCGATACAGGCTTTCAGCTGGGTATTGTAGATGCGGTAGCCGATAATCAGGAGATTAGGACCATCTATCGTAGTTTGTTTGAACAACACCAGACTTTGAAAAATAAACTGACCGATTTATTGACTGAAGAAAAGAAGAGTAAAGCAGATCAGGATTACTATCAGTTTCAGTTGAATGAATTTGAAGTGGTCGGTCTTAAACCAGGAGAAAAAGAGGAGTTGGAAGCTGAACTGGAAATATTGAACCATGCCGAACAGATCACCAACGGATTGAGCCGGGCATCGGCCTTGTTATCAGAGAATGAACCCAGTATCGTTGATTCGCTCACAGAGATACAAGCTATCTTTCACAGCCTTTCTGTATTTAAAGGGGAGTTCTCAGAGATAAGTCAACGTGTAGAAAACAATCTGATCGACCTGAAGGATTTATCATATCATCTTTTGCACCTCGCAGAACATGCTGTTGCAGATCCTCAAAATGCAGACAAGGTTACCATGCGCCTGGATATGATCTATCACCTTGAACAAAAACACAGGGTGTCAGGCACCGAAGCCTTGTTAAGGTTACAGCAGGAGATAGCTGACAAATTATCTGAGATCTCTTCATTAGAAGATGAAATCATTGCTGTTACTGCTGAGATCAACAATACATTTGAACAGCTTAAAACAGTAGGAAAGAAATTAACTGAAAGCCGTAAAGCAGTGACTGCTAAGATTGCCACAGAGATTACCGTTACTTTGAAGCAATTGGGGATGCCCGATGCTTTATTAAGTGTTCAATGTGAACCAATGGCTGAACATCACTCCTCAGGAATCGACCGGATTATCTTCTTATTTACAGCCAACAAGGGAACACAACCCGGTGAGCTGGGACGCATTGCATCAGGAGGTGAGATGTCACGCGTGATGTTGGCCGTGAAATCACTGATTTCGCAGCGCAAATTGTTGCCAACACTCATCTTTGATGAAATCGATACCGGTGTATCTGGAGATATTGCCGGTAAGGTGGGAAATATCATGCGCAGGATGTCAAAGAACCTGCAACTGATTGCTATCACGCATCTTCCACAGATAGCAGGGATGAGCGACAACCATTATCTTGTTTATAAAGAAAACGACAATAGCGCTACTACTACCTCTATTCGGATGTTGACCAGTGAGGAAAGAATAACAGAAATAGCTAAAATGTTGAGCAATGAAAAGGTGACAGAAGCCGCTATGGCTACTGCCAAGGAATTGCTTTTCAACAATTAGTCGATTTTATGGTTTACTAATAAATAAATATAGCATCATACATAAAAACAATTATCATGGCTTATAACTTGTTAAAGGGAAAAAAGGGATTGATCTTCGGTGCTTTAAACGATATGTCTATCGCATGGAAAGTGGCTGAACGTGCACATGCAGAAGGGGCAGAGTTTGTTCTTTCCAATACTGCACTGGCAGCCCGGATGGGTGAAACAGAAGAATTGGCCAGGATAACCAACTCGCTTTTTATTCCGGCAGATGCCACCAGCGTTCCTGATCTGGAGAATCTTATTCAAAAAACCATGGAACATTTTGGAGGGAAGATAGACTTTATTCTTCATTCCATTGGTATGTCGCCAAACGTAAGGAAGAAGTTTCCTTATGATGATCTGGACTATAACAATTTCATGAAGACGCTTGATATCTCGGCGCTTTCATTTCATAAAGTACTACAGATTGCCAAGAAACACGATGCCATCAATGAATGGGGTTCTGTGGTTGCCTTATCTTATATTGCTGCGCAACGTACTTTATATGAATACAACGACATGGCAGAAGCCAAGGCAGCATTGGAGTCCATAGCACGCAGTTTCGGATATATCTATGGTCGCGAGAAACACATCAGAATAAATACCGTTTCACAGTCACCTACCATCACTACTGCCGGTAAAGGGGTCAAAGGTATCAATGCTCTGATCGACTTTACAGAACGCATGTCACCGCTGGGTAATGCCACTGCATTAGAATGTGCCGATTACTGTATCACCCTCTTCAGCGACCTGACCCGCAAAGTAACCATGCAGAATCTGTTCAACGACGGTGGTTTTTCCAGCATGGGTATGAGCTACAGAGCCATGGAAATGTATAATAAAAGTCTGGACTGTAAAGAATGTCATAAGGATTTGGATGAAGAGATAAAAGATTAGATATTTCTTGTTATCTTCGCATACTATGTTTTTCATTGTATCCAAGGTTCTCTCATACCTGCTGACACCAGTATTCTGGGTATTGGCGCTTTTGATTGTTAGTTTGATTATCAAAAACAAACGACTTTCGAAGCGCCTTATCATTGTGTCTGTATTATTGTTTTATTTTCTTTCAAATCATTACATGGTGGATGTTTTCCTTCGTGGATGGGAATATCCGGTGAAGAATCTACCTGCCGACAGCACTACTTACGATGTTGGAATTGTACTCGGGGGAGGGATCATTACCTATAATGAAGATGATAAGCGTTTGATCTTTCGCAGTGCTGCAGACCGGGGTTTACAAGCATTACAGCTATATCAGGAGGGGAGGATCAGAAAGATTTTTATCACAGCCGGTCCCGGAAGCCTCATCTATCAGGATAAGTATGAATCGAGCTATTATCGCGATTATCTTATCAGTATTGGCGTACCAACCTCTGATATTATCTGTGATTCCCTGGCAAATAATACTTACCAGAATGCGGTGAATTCTAAAACGATACTGGGAAAACTATATCCTCACGGTAAATTTCTCCTGATTACTTCGGCTCTTCACATGCGCCGTTCGCTGGGATGTTACAAGAAAGTAGGGTTACCCGTCACACCATATGCCGTGGGTCGGTTGTCTACATCGCCTTATCACAACGTTGAATATCTCTTTATCCCCGACCTCGAGGCATTACAATACTGGTCATTCCTGGTTCATGAATGGGTTGGGTATCTGATTTACAAGATTACAGGTTATATTTAAACGGCTAGATGTTAATTGTTATTTAATCACATAAGATGGCTAATCAAATTCAGGAAATTGAAATTCGTAATCTGTGGGGAAAGTTCAATTATAAGTGGAGACTAAACCCTGATGTGAATATTCTTGCAGGATTGAACGGGAGTGGAAAAAGTTCTGTATTACAGATTATTGATGCTGTTTTTGCCAGGGAACCCAAACGTTTAAAAGAATTTGGCGTTAATGGTGTAATCAAAGGGTCTGACTTCTCGTTTTCTTTCAATAAGAGCAAACCGATTGTAGGTTGGGAGAAAAGAAATTATATCAATATTTCGCATTTCAATGTACCTCTTCAGGATAGAAAGTATATCAAAGATAGCGCTAGTTTACTAGATATAGAGTTGGATTCGCTCATCTTTTCATATCGTCCCGGTCGCCATTCTTTTACTGCTCTCAAGGTCGAAGTAAATAAGTTTCCGGATAAGATTGAACACTTCAATCAACGCACAGACATTCTATTCAATACTATTAATCGCCTGTTTGAGCGATCTGGAAAAAAGATATTAATTGACCCTCAGACGGATGCAGTAACAATATACAGAGATAAGGATCTCTTGTTGTACACACAATTATCTTCTGGTGAAAAACAACTGCTCATCATCCTTTTCAAGGTCTTTCTTCTGAACGAGCAACCCTCTATCCTGTTACTGGATGAACCCGAGAACTCACTTCATATCGAATGGCAACAACAACTCATAGATGTCATCCGTAAATTGAATCCCAATAGCCAGTTGATCATCTCTACCCATTCGCCCAGTATCTTTGGAGATGGTTGGGGCGACAAACTGTTTTTTCTGGAAGACCTGACACTCATCTAATGCTATGATTAACAGATCTCTTACCCGGGAAGAACATTACAAGCTTTTGGCGAATGATTTCAGAGGGCAGGCCAGAATGAGACGTTGCGAAGCAGCAGTACATGTTGAGGCCGCTCAGGATCAGCGTTTCTGGGATACGATGTTTCATCATTTTGTTCCCAACCGTAGGTTTCATTTTATTTCTCATTCACGAACATGGAGTGGCTCAGATACATCAGGAGTGACACAGTGTCTGAGTTTTAAGCCTTATCTCTCTAAAGATTTCTTTATTTGCATCGACAGTGATTACCGTTACCTGATGCAGGAAAAGGATATCAATATCAAGAATTTTATTTTTCAGACCTATACATATTCCATTGAGAATCATTATTGTGCCGCACAGGGACTCGATTTTGTCTGTGAACGGGCAACTGGGGTAAAGAATGGGATATTAAACTTTGAGTTATTTCTGGAGCGTTACTCTAAAATAGTCTATGAATTATTTCTATGGCATATCTATTCACACGCCAATTTCAATCTTCAATTTGAACGATGGGAGTTTCAGGAACTCATCAGTATCCGACACAACGGATCCTATCCTGATATTCAAAACAACGGAGAGGCCGAACTTGCATATCTAAATGAGAAGGTTCAACACAAACTCAGTTTTCTGAACCGGGAATATCATTATGCTGATATTGAATCCATCCGCCGAAGAATGAATGATTTAGGGGTAAGAGACGATAATGTATATCTCTTTTTAAGAGGTCATAATCTCTTTGATATTGTTGTTTCTATAGGACGCAAGGTCTGTGAGCTGTTACTTGAACAAAGGAAAGATCAACAGCATAACGACAGCCATAAGATAAATGAGATGTATTCAGGAGGTCATGACTTTGAAAACTATATCAAACACAACTTCTCTTTTGGCAAATACCCGGAGATTGTGAAAATTGATAAGGATATTCACACATTCTTTAATAGTGAAAAACAACTTTGATATTATTTATTTTTTTGCTTTAATCTATAGCCATGCAAACATTTTCTTCGACCCACCCATCAAATCTCTTCAACTATTGCCCTAAATGCGGTAACAAAGACCTTACTTTTAATGGCGAAAAGGTATTATCATGTCCTGGATGTGGGTTGAATTACTACATCAATCCTGCTCCTTCAGTTGCTGTTGTTTTGGAATATCCTGACCGGTCGATTGTTTTATCACGCCGAAAACATGAACCCCGACAGGGCACTTTTGACCTCCCCGGTGGATTTGTTGAGATCAACGAAAGTGTCGAAGAGGCAGTCAGGAGAGAGATTTTTGAAGAGTTACATGTCGTAGTAAGCACTATGAACTACATTGGTTCCTTTCCCAATGAGTATGTCTATAAGGGGGTGAGTTACTTTACCTGTGACATGGCTTTCGTCTGTCCAATAGCTGAAGGCACTATCCTGCACCCCGCTGACGATGTAAGTGAAGCTTTAATAATAAAGCCTAAAGATATTGATCATCAACAGATTTCATTTCCGTCAATCAGCAATATCCTTAGGCTTTATATCCGTAGCTTAATAGACAAGGATTAGTATAAACGATCACCCAGCGCCATTTTCAACCTGTAAAGGCTTACAGAGTAATCTATTTTCGACTTCAACAACTGCAGTCTACTTTCGGCTACTGTCATCGTTGCATCGATCAGATCCAGATTGGTTATCGCACCAGCTTTATAACTGTTCTTCGCCAGGTCAAAGGCTTCTTGTGCCTGATCGAGCTGAAGTTTATATTGGTCGATCTTCTTCAAAGCAGTTTCCCTGTTTGCATCGTTTTCGACCACATCGTTGATGATAGATCGCTTCGTGACTTCGGTATCCAGTGAATTGGAAGTGATGGAAGACTTTGCCAGCAATATATTACTGCGATTCCGGTAGGCATCAATAATAGGAACCTTTAAACCAATACCAGCTGCGAAATTAGCGGTGTATTTGTTGATGTCGGGCACATAACCATTTTTGCCACCCACACTTGCAAAAGCATTCAGAGAGGGTTTCAATTGGGTCTGTAGTGCCTTGAGATGCAATTCGGCAATGTTGGTTTTCTCTCTGCTGATCTTCATTTCGTCGCGATGATTAAAAGCATAGGAGAGTAGAGAATCAGACTGTAGGGCTATGAGAGGAGCTACCTGTTCGGTTTTTACATGAATTACCGTGTTCTCCGGTTGACCCATCAGTATATTCAGCACACCCTGCTGGATTTTTATGGCAGCTTCCAGATCGAGTTTTTGATTCTCTGTCGCCGAAATTTTCACCTTTGTCGTTATCACCTCATACTGTGTTGCAGAACCTGTTTCCTTCTTCTTGTTTACAAAATCGAGGTGCTCGTTCAAGGTAGTGATTTGTTGTTCTTTGATAATCATAGATTCCTGAAGAAAAGCCAACGTGTAGAAGGTATTCACTACCGTGATTGCCAGCCTTTGTTTGATCTGATCAATCGTGAGTTTGGCCAGTTCCCTGTTTTCGGTTTCAACGGCAACTTCACTGGCGGTCTTACCAAAATCGTAAATATTTTGATGATAATCGATTGAAGTTGTATAGTTATCTGCTGGGGCCAGACTGATCTTCCCAAAACCGGGGAAGTCAAACGATGGGGCAGGGCCTATCCTGGTATAAGAAGCGTTTCCTTCTAAATTGGGTTGATAGGCAGTCTTAGCCAGAATGATTCTTGCATCGGCAGCTTTGATCGCCTCCTGTGCCTCCCGGATCGAAGGGTGCTGATCTAAAACTGTCTTTATGATATTGCTTAAAACGAGAGAATCTGTAGTTCCCCTGCCCACTGAAGCATTAACAGTTATCCCTGGTGCCTCAATGGCTGCACTACAACTAACAATAAGCAAAAGTGCAGCTATGTATTTAATAAGACGATTATTCATGTTTAATGTGTTTTGTAGGAAGAATTTTTTTCTTTGTACGAAGAAACAAGACTGGAATTCCACCAAGAATGGTGAATATACATGCAATTAAAAAGTCATCATCGATACCACGAATATATGATTCCTTATTCAGTTGGCCAACGATCATTGCCTGGCTTTGTTTTGCTGCCGCTGCAGGTGAACTACCGGAATGCGAAATTATTTGTTGTTTTATATTTACCGATACTTCCTGATAGGCTTCTGACTTGGTATTAACAGACTCTCCAAACATTTCAGTATGGTAACTCACACGTGTCATCAACAAAGTGGCCAGAATTGCAACACCAAAACTACCACCTAACTGTCTGACAATGTTTGAAATACCTGAAGCCTGGGCCATTTTATCGCGAGGCATCTCTAAATAAGCAATTGAACTTAAAGGTGTAAACATGATACCCATCGCAAAGCCTCTTAAATATAGTGTAACCATGACCCCACTATGTTCTGTGAGAAAAGACATATTGCTGTTGAGATAAAAACTAAATGCCAGTAACATTACACCCAGCAGAATTGGAATCTTTGCATTGGTTTTGTCTGCAATCCTACCGATTATCGGGGAGATTGAGCCCTGTATAATACCAACAGGTAGAAAGACAGATCCGGCTTGTATCGCTGTGTATCCCAAAGAATTTTGAAGGTATAGTGGCAAAAGGAAAGTACTGCCAAACATCCCGATACCAAAAATGAACATGGTGATGTTGCTGACTGCAAAGTTGTAGTTCTTAAATAGCCTTAAATCGACCAGTGGTTCTTTAACGGTTAATTCAATGGTGATGAATGCAACAAAGGCAATGGCTGAAATCGCCATGCAAACCATCACATAGGTCGCCGACCATCCTTCTGTATTGGTAGTAGCGCTTCCCTCTGCCAGGGCATAGAGTATGAGCGGCAGGAACAGACTTACTGCTATAAAACCCATCAGGTCAAAGTTTTTGACCTTCTTGTTCACATATTCTTTTTGGATCACGATCGTTGCAACCATGCCCAAAATACCAACCGGTAAATTGACATCAAATATCAATTGCCAGTTAAAATTGTCCACAAGATAACCTCCGATGAGCGGTCCAAAGGAAACAGAAGCTGCCGATGAGATAGCCCAGAATCCCAAAGCCATACCTCGTTGGTTTGGAGGAAACTCGCGGGTTACTATTGCCATACCCAAAGGCATGACCACTCCGGCTCCAAGTCCTTGTACGATTCTGGACATGATCAATGTGTTTTCGTTTCCCGACATTCCACAAAGAAAGGATCCAAATGTAAACAGCATTAATCCCAGAAAATACATTCGTTTGTAACCAAAACGATCTGCAAGCCATCCTGAAGTGGGTAACATTACAGCCATTGCAAGCATGTATGCTGTCAGTACCCATTCAATCTTATCGATCCCCACTCCAAAAGAAGCCATGATCTTAGGGAGCCCGACATTGACAATGGTTGCATCAAGCACAGCCATAAATGTTCCGATCATTACATTGGACAATATCCACCATTTGTAACTTTCGTTTTGAGGATGATATCCTGACTCACGATTTCGGAGTAGTTTACGGATGCGGTGAGAAGGTGATGTCTTCCGCATAGTTAGTCTTTTAGTATTTTCATCACTACCGACATACCAGCCAGAAGTTGATAATTGTTAAGATTCTTTTGTCCTTCAACGCCTTCAATAGATACTTTCACCTGGATACGTTGTGTCACTTTCGTAAAGTTACCTGCCGCATTATTAGGTGGAATCAAAGAAAACTGAGCAGCAGTGTTTGAACCTATAGAGATTACTTTACCCTTAAAGACAACCCCGGGATATGCATCTACATCAAATATTGCCGGCTGATTCAATTTTAGCCTGGCCACTTTTGTCTCTTCCAGATAGACAGAAACCCAGAGCTTTTTGCTGTTGTTCAGGGTCATGATCGATTGACCCGGTTGGGTAATATCTCCGGCCAGCAACCATCTCTTTGCGATGATGCCATCCACCGGAGCATAGAGCTTGGTGTTTCGAAGCATCGTTTGCAATACATTGACTTGTGCCTGTGCACTTTGTATAGCTGAAGCAGCACTCTCAGTCTGTGCTTTTGATACCTGCAGCTGTGATTTAGTAGCATCATATTGCGCATTAGCAGCATCCAGTGCCTTCCTGGCATGATCATAGGCCTCTTTGGTGATGACT
>Ga0224523_1000357_pt1 | contig 26063 bp, 20 predicted proteins | sample CFST50metaG_FD_182732 | JGI IMG/M metagenome (GOLD analysis project Ga0224523, IMG submission 182732) | Peat soil microbial communities from Stordalen Mire, Sweden - C.F.S.T50 | ecosystem: Environmental > Terrestrial > Soil > Wetlands > Peat | place: Sweden: Norrbotten County, Stordalen Mire...
ACAATAAGGTGAAGAGGATCAAGCAAAGCTATCAGTCAGAGGCTGTGCAAAATGACCCTTCAAATAAAGTGATCATTGTCAAAGTCAACGACACCCGACAACAGATTCTCGATAATATTCAGGCTATCCATCTGAAAATATGGGCCGGTGATACTCTCAGCTCTGCAAATTTACTGGCTAAGACCGACAGTCTGCAACTGGTACTCTCGCTGACGGGCGACAAAACGCTTGAGACCGATATCAGGGCCTTGCATATCAACCTTGACGATAAACGTTGCGAGTTGCAAAAAGCAAGCTATCAAAGTGAGCTGGACCTGATCCGTAAACAGACTGAATCCAAGGCCTTCGTCTATGCCGCTAAACAGTTGCGTCTACTCATCGACAAGCCTTTTCCTGCTCCCTGCAAGATCAGTAAGTCCGATGCCATTCAGCTCCTGGCCTCTCTCGAAGTACCTTTAAATTATGCCAGATTGCTATCTCAGCTCGATACCATTGCCCAGACCCGGGAACCCTCTGAAATCATCTCTGCTTTTGAACAGTTGCAGGATTATTACCGGATCAATCTGACTGAGAAATCAGGCGTCAACCCACCCGATCTGATGCCGCTATTGAAATCACGAAAAGAGACTACCTTTTTGCTCAAAGGCGTTACAGCCATGCTCGATACCCACCGGCCTGCTTTTGCACTTGAACTGCTGAAAGAGATCAACAAGCTGGAACCCAAGCCCGATGTTACCATTCCACTGCAAAAAAGACTGGGAGAGATGTTGGCATCCGGCGATCATTCCGCAGCAAAGACCCCATCCGACATGCTGAATGCATACAATGTCAACGACAAATGGTACAAAGAATTGGTGGTAGCCTATAAAAAACAGTGGAAACTTTTCTCAAAGTAATCGTTTTGTTTTTGCTAATATCAAATCAAGAAACCACAATTATCAAAGAATAATTTTCTTAATTAAACAATTGAGCAAGTTTACTATCCAGAAATAGTCCTCGGAGGTTTCTTGCTATGATTTTGCCATCGGGGTCGATCAGAATATTTGCCGGTATTGATTCGATGCCAAACATCCATCCAATTGAGTTATCCCATCCTTTCAGATCAGAGACATGTTTCCAGTTGAGGTGATCATCGCGAATAGCTTTTAACCATGACAATCGATCTATGTCTAGTGATATACTTAATATTTCAAATCCTTTGGGATGATAAAGTGCATATGCCTTTACGATATTGGGGTTCTCACTTCGGCAAGGGCCACACCAGGATGCCCAGAAGTCGATCAGTAGGTATTTGCCTCTGAAATCAGTAACTTTTACGGGGTTACCATCGGGGTCATTCTGTGAGAAGGAGATGATGGTTTGACCGGGTTCACCATTTCTGGCATTACCTACTTTTTCTGGTGCACCATTATTGTCGATCCTTTTTTGCAGTGAAGCAGCATATGCTCTACCGTGATCAGTAGCTCTCACCTCTTTGGATATGCCCATGAACAACTCAGCCAAGACGGTTACATCGGGATATTTCCTGCCATAAACTTCAAGATTTTCCAGCGCCAGATAGCTATCTGAATGTGATTTGATGAAATCATAATATTCCTGATACCTGTCTGTCTCTACCTGTGCCAGCTGTTTTTTGAGTTCAGATTTTACGTCCTCATCTTGTTTCTTATCGGCTGGCAGTGAATTATATTCAGCGATTAAAGCTACTCTCCGGTCATTGAAGGGCTTCACAGCCAACAGATGTCTTTGGAATTCATCATTAAGTTTTGACCCGGCTACTTTCGCATTGGAAAGAAAGTCGGGACTGGTGATCTGTATGGTTCCCGATTCCAGATAGATCGTAAACTTTTCATTACCAGGATTTGTTCGTCCCCATCCTTTTCGGTTGATAAAAAGTTGGCCTGCATTAGGGTCACTGATAAAACCTTTAAATTTAAATTCTCCTTCTTTTATCGCCATGGAATCAATAACGATCCCGTTGGGGCCTCGGTAGACCAGATATACTTTTGCCGGAGAAATCAGTTTGCCAATTTTCCCTTCCAGTTTAAATCTTCCACTTTGTGCAATCAGGGCGATGGGGATGAACAACAAAATGGTCATGAAAATTTTTCTCATCTGTAATTCGTGTTGTTTATTTAGAAGCTTAATACCACAAATATTTTAATAAACTATTATATATCAAATGTAATATAATTTCAGAAGGTGTTCAAAAAAAAATGTGTTTCCATACGAAAAGTCTCAATAATTTTTGGCTGATATATCAAAAAAGGTATAACTTTATAGAAAATTTACAATTTAATATTTAGCTATAAAAATAGAGGGAATTTATATTTTTATGGCTTTATTATTGCATTAGGGTTAATCTGAAAATGTATTATTGAGTATAATAAGTGGAGACCAGAAAACACTTTCAAAAAACGGGGCGTGACTGAAAAGCCATATGAGTAGGAGTATTTAATAATTATACCATGGAAAAAAGTGTTTTTCAATTTGTAAAGTTTAGTTTTTTAAAAAGGCAAAAATTTGTGCTTGCTTTGTTGATACTATGTGTCACAGCATTAACAAGTCAGGCTCAATTATTTGACATGTTGGGGAATCCCCAGATCACGCTCAATCTGGTTCATCCACCTACTATGGGGATAAAGGTCAATAAAATTGCATTTGCTCCTCCTACAGGTAGATGCTCTGACCAGATTATCAATGATTTAATCAGTGACTTTGTGAATAACAACGTGGAAGTCATTGATCGCAATAAAGTTGAATCTATCTTGTCTCAATACAATTATTCTAACGGTGGTTATATAGACCAGGCCACTGCCAACGCTATCCGTAAAAGTTCAGGAGCTATGGCTTTGGTCTTTGTAAGAGTTGAAAGATGTACTACCCAACAAGACAAGTCAACTGCAAATGTCGAGCAATATGATAACAAGACTAAACAGAAATACTCAGTCAAAATGTTCTATGCTAAAAACAGAGCCTTCCTGAAAGCTTCTATTCAAACAGTTGACCTGGCTACAGGCAGGACTTTTGCAGCACAAACATTTGATTATTCTCCTGAGAAAGTAAATCAATCTGATCGGGGTTTCCCTGAGTTTCCTGCTGACTTCGATGTTCAGGATATCGCATACCATATGCTGGTCAGCGATGTACACAATATGTTTATCTCCTGGACCGAAGCCAAAACATTATATTTCTATGATGATAAAGACTGTGGTATGAAAGCTGCTTACCAGGCACTCAAGAGCAATGATTTAGACCAGGCTTTCAATCTTTCTCAACAGGCATTGGAAACAAGTAAAAACACAACGGGGTTAAAAGATAAGGTCCTGGGTCATGTTAATTATAATATGGGTATGTGTTATATGCTTAAATATGACTTTGATAAGGCACTGGAATTCTTAAGAGAAGCTGCCAGATTGCGTCCCGGAAGTATTGTTAACGACGCTATCGCCAGTTGTATAAAACAAAGAGATCTTGCAATCTCATGGCAACAAATCGATGATGCAGCTGCTAAGAAAGATGCCAGGGTTCAAGCCAGAGATGATAGGGCTAATCAGAAAGAGCAGGCTAACACACTTACCAATGCTGATATCATCAGTTTAACTAAACAAAAACTGTCTAAAGGAATCATCATCCAGAAAATTAATGCATCGAAATGCAGCTTCGACACTTCTACCAAGGCATTGGTTGCATTGAAAAATGCTGGCGTTGCTGAAGATGTGATCTCAGTGATGATGGATCATTCTAACCAGTAACATTCAAAAGGTAAGGTCGGCATAGTGAAGCTACTTATCATGTGTTTTGATTACGATTTAAGTTGTAGTTATAATTCTTAATGAAATGCGCTATTCCGTAGCGGGGATAAGTTTTCTGACGATATTTGTAACATCTAATAATCATCGTATTTCAATAAGTCTGATAAAGAACTCGCAATGCAAAAAAAACTCTTGCTGATCAGTAACTCAACAAATCCTGGTGAAGCTTATCTGAAATGGCCTGAACCTTATATTACTAATTTTCTGGATTCTACTACAATAAAGAAAATTCTATTTATCCCTTTTGCAGGAGTTAATCTATCTGCAAAAGGGATAAATCATTCCTATGAATTGTATACTGAAAAGGTCAATACGGTTTTCAGTAAAATGGGTTATGCCGTTTATTCAATCGTCAATGAAGAAAACCCTCTACAGGCAGTCGAAGACGCTGAATGTATCATGATAGGAGGTGGAAATACTTTTTTCCTGGTCTATATGCTCTATAAATGGAGGATCATGGCGGCTATCCGGGAAAGAATTCTTTCCGGTACACCTTATATCGGTTGGAGTGCAGGAAGTAATGTGGCGTGTCCTTCATTGCGGACGACGAACGATATGCCTGTTATTGAACCCGAAAGTTTTAAAACACTTGACGTTATTCCCTTTCAGATCAATCCTCATTATCTTGATGATCATCCTGCTAACCATGGTGGCGAGACCAGGGAACAAAGGCTGAAGGAGTTTCTGGCTGTTAACCCTCTCGTTAAGATCGTAGGGCTTCGTGAAAGAACGGCATTACAGATAGAAGGCAACAAGGTTGATTTGATTGGAAACCAACCCCTGCGCTATTTTGAATTTGGCCTGGACCCTAAGGAGTTTAATCCAGGTGATGATCTGGAAATACTGATGAACTAAAAAACTGATTATAAAATGAAAAAAAGGATTTGGATCGTATTAATGCTGCTGTTTTGTGGTATTGTTAGAACCAGTGCCCAAAACAAAGACTTCACACAATGGGTGAATCCTTTGGTAGGCTCTGATAGTGAATATCCTCTCTCGAATGGCAATACCTATCCGGCTATTGCTCTGCCCTGGGGAATGAATTTCTGGACTCCACAGACCGGAAACATGGGAAATGGATGGGGATATACCTATAAGGGATACAAAATCAAAGGGTTTAAAGAGACTCATCAACCCAGTCCATGGATCAATGATTATGGCGCTTTCTCGTTGATGCCCGAGACAGGACGCGTTAAGATATTCGAGAGTGAAAGGGCGTCATGGTATTCGCACAAAGCTGAGATTTCAAAACCTCATTATTACAAGGTATATCTGGCCGACTATGATGTTACGGTTGAGATTACACCTACCGAGAGAGCCGCACAGTTCCGGTTTACTTTTCCTAAGTCGGATGAGTCGACTATACTGCTGGATGCTTTTAACAAGGGTTCTTATGTTAAGATCATTCCGGAACAACGCAAGATCATAGGTTATTGTAAAAACAACAGTGGTGGAGTACCTGCTAATTTTCAGAATTACTTTGTGGCTTATTTTGACAAAGACTTCGAAACGACAGCAACGTTCAAAGACTCTACTTTTCAACGTTATACGATGGAAACAAAGTCAAGACATGTAGGAGCCATCGTAAGGTTTAAGACAACAACAGGGGAAGTAATTCATGTTAAAGTTGCTTCTTCATTTATCAGTTGGGATCAGGCCGAGTTAAATCTGAAACGGGAAATTGGAAACGATACTTTTGACCAGACCAAGGCAAAAGCGCAGGAAGCCTGGAATAAAGAGTTGAGCAAGGTAAAAGTAGAAGGTGGCAGCGATGCACAGATGACTACTTTCTATACAGCATTGTATCGTGGTTTCCTTTTTCCACGCAAGTTCTATGAATATGATAAAGACAACAAAGTGGTTCACTATAGTCCTTATAATGGACAGGTCCTTCCCGGTTATATGTTTACCGATAATGGTTTCTGGGATACCTTCAGGGCAGTTTTTCCTTTCTTTACTTTGATGCAGCCTGAACTGAACAGTCACATCATGGAAGGGCTTGTCAATGCTTACAAGGAGAGTGGCTGGTTGCCCGAATGGGCCAGTCCGGGTCACAGAGACTGCATGATTGGTTCAAATTCTGCCTCACTCATTGCGGACTCATACCTGAAAGGAATCAGAGGATATGACATCAACACGCTTTACGAAGCACTTATCAAGAATTCTAACAATGAAGGACCGCTAGAGTCGGTTGGACGTTTTGGGGTTAAATATTACAACACGATGGGTTATATCCCTTATAATGTGAAGGTCAATGAAAATGTAGCCCGGACTCTGGAATATTGTTATGATGATTATTGTCTGATGAAACTGGCCAAGAAGCTTAACAGACCTCAGGCCGAGATAGATACCTTTGCAAAGCGTGCACGTTATTATCGTAATGTGTTTGATAAATCCACCAACTTTGCCAGAGGAAGGAACCTGGATGGTACTTTTCAATCTCCTTTTATCCCTGAGAAATGGGGAGATGCTTTTACAGAAGGTTGTTCATGGCACTATACATGGGCTGTTTTTCATGACGTACAGGGTCTGATGAACCTGATGGGAGGCAAAAAGAATTTCCTTGCCAAGCTGGACTCACTCTTTACGGCACCGCCGAAATATGATTATTCATATTATGGTGTTCAGATTCACGAGATCACGGAAATGGCCATCGCGGGGATGGGACAATATGCACATGGGAACCAACCCATTCAGCACGGAATCTATCTATACGACTGGGCAGGTGAGCCCTGGAAGGCACAACTGTGGGTGCGTGAGGTGATGAATAAATTGTATACCCCTAATCCCGATGGTTTATGTGGTGATGAGGACAATGGTCAGACTTCTATGTGGTATGTCTTTTCGGCTATTGGGATGTATTCGGTCTGCCCCGGCAGCGGTGAGTATGCCCTGGGAGCTCCTTTATTTAAAAAGGTTACTCTAAAGCTGGAAAATGGCAAGACCTTTGTTATCAATGCTCCTTTGAACAATGCCTCAAATATTTACATTCAGAAGGCTTTACTCAATGGGAAGGAGTACACAAAAAACTATCTGACACATGAAGATATCTTGAAAGGTGGATCCTTTAATTTGCAGATGAGTCCTGTTCCCAATAAAAACAGGGGGATCAATACTGAAGATTTCCCCTATTCCTTATCCAATGAATTAAAATAATCATTTTTTAAAAATTGATTGTTTTAGAAATCTGAACGTTATACAGGCTGGTGTGGATTATTAATTCGCACCAGCCGTGTGTATTTAAAATATAATGTTGAGGAATACGTCTATTATTATTAAACCTGACAATCTAAAATCTGTCATATTTGTTTAAAAAGAGAAAAATTAATTAATGAAAAGAGAGAATTTATCAGCCAATACTATTGTCAAGCCTAATCTGATTAGTTTGCTCAGACCTTATTCCTGGCTTATCGTTATATTGATCGTGTTGACGATTGTAAGCAATGGATTAAATCTGGTGATTCCAAAAATTATTGCTCATGCTATTGACGGTTATACACTTGGAGGCTTTTCTTTTAAAACGATTACCATACAGTTTCTCATGGTTTCGATATCCATTTTTATATTTTCATATCTGCAGAGTATTGTCCAAACCTATACTGCCGAACTGGTAGCTAAAAACTTAAGGGCACAGCTGATAGCAAAAATTTCTGTACAAGAACATGTATACATTCAAAAAGTAACTCCTTCAAAACTGTTGACCAATCTAACCTCAGACGTTGATGCCGTTAAGTCCTTCGTTGCCCAAGCTATCTCTTCTATTATTTCTTCTGCTTTCCTGATTATTGGAGCGTGTGTGCTAATGATCATGATCGATTGGAGACTGGCATTACCTGTTCTGATGGTATTACCCATCATAGGGGTTGCTTTTTACATCCTCATGTCGAAAGTGAGAAAGCTTTTTAAACGGTCTCAGGAAGCAATAGACTGGTTGAACAAGGTTATCAACGAAAGTATTTTGGGCTCAGCGTTGATCAGGCTACTGAATTCAAATCATTATGAATATGACAAGTTTCTGAATGCTAACACCGAAGCACGTAATGTGAGCTTGAGCATCCTGAGAGTATTTGCAAGCATTATTCCTGTCATATCGTTCGCTGCCAATCTGTCTGTTCTGATTATCCTGGCATTAGGTGGCAAGTTTGTTATCAACGGGTCATTAAGCCTGGGGAACTTCATGGCTTTTAACAGCTACCTTGCCATTCTTATTTTCCCAATTATTGTTATTGGATTTATGAGTAATATGATTGCTCAGGCATCTGCTTCTTATAGAAGGATATGTGAAGTATTGCTGGTTGAAAATGTTAAAGAACAAGGACAGATTACTGATGTTTTGTCGGGCGAGGTATCTGTTAAAAATGTCTCTTTAGTTTATGCAGGAAAAACAGTACTTAAAAACATCTCTTTCTCTGCCCAACCCGGAAGCAGGACAGCCATTATTGGTCCAACAGCTGCTGGAAAGACACAACTGCTTTATTTGTTGACAGGCTTGACAGAATGTACATCAGGTACAGTTGAATATGATCAGCATAACATCAGTGCTTTTGATAAAGTATCATTTCATGAGCAGATAGGTCTGGTGTTTCAGGATAGCATCATCTTTAACCTGAGCGTGCGTGAAAACATTGCTTTCAACAATAAAGTGAATGCTGCAGATTTACAGAAGGCAATCGACAGTGCCGAGCTCAAAGACCTTGTTGAGACATTCCCTGAAAAGTTAGATACGATCATCTCTGAGCGGGGAACCAGTCTTTCGGGAGGACAAAAGCAGCGTATCATGCTTGCACGTGCTTTGGCTTTGAATCCTAAAATCTTATTGCTTGACGATTTTACGGCAAGGGTGGATACCAGTACAGAGAAAAAGATACTTCAAAACGTCAGAGAGAACTATCCGGGGATCACAATGATATCCGTAACTCAAAAAATTGAACCCATTGAAGATTACGACCAGATCATTCTTTTGATGGAAGGAGAGGTACTGGCCGAAGGAACTCATACCGCTCTTCTGGAAAAGTCACCCGAGTATGTTCAGATATATAACTCACAACGCAGCACTAACCAATATGAATTACAAGCTCAATAAACCACCCGATAAAGAACACAAAGGTACTTTTTCTGTTGCCATAAAGCGTCTGATGCCATTGTTGGGGGGCGAAAAGAAAAACCTTATTATTGCTTTTATTGCTATCATAATTACTTCGGGTACTTCATTGCTGGCTCCTGCTTTAATAAGTTTTACGATTGATACTTTTATCAAAACAAAAAATTATGGTGGGGTATTAATATGCACAGCCATACTGGCAGTAATATACATTACCGGATTAGTAACGAGTTATATTCAGACGCTCAGGATGGGTGGTGTCGGTAGAAGAGTTCTCTTTAGATTACGAAATCAGGTATTTACCAAGTTGCAGGAATTACCTGTGGCTTTCTTTAATCAAAACAAAGCCGGAGACCTCATTTCAAGGATCAATAATGATACTGATAAACTGAATCAGTTTTTTTCTCAGGCACTGATGCAGTTCATTGGGAGTGCTTTCGTGATTTTTGGTGCGGGAATATTTCTTATTGCTTTTAATATCCGTCTTGGTTCAGCTGCTTTACTGCCCGCATTGGGTGTATTGATCGTGACAAAGTCGATCTCTGCCTGGGTGAAAAGCAAGAATAAAAAAAGTCTTCAGGCCATGGGAGGGATGAGTGCTGAAATACAGGAGAGTCTGGAGAACTTTAAAGCTATCGTTGCTTTTAATAGGCTCGATTATTTCCGTGATAAATTTAATGTTGCCAATGAGACTAATTATAAAGCCTCTTTAGGATCAGGTATGGCAAGCAATATCTTTATGCCCATGTATGGTCTTGCTTCGGGTCTGGCGCAGATTATCGTTCTTGCTTATGGGATCTGGCTTATCTCAACAGGAAACATTACGGTTGGATTGCTGATAGGATTTCTGTTATATGTCAATAGCTTTTATGGACCGCTCCGTCAATTGGCTTCTGTGTGGCAATCATTACAACTTGCTCTGGCTTCCTTGGACCGGATCTCTGAAGTCCTTGATCTGGAAAATGACTTACAGATTCTCCCTATAGCAGAAACCAGTGATATATCGGCATTGGAATTCAAAAATGTATCTTTTCATTATACTGAAGGAGTCGATGTTTTGAAAGATATCAGTTTTATTCTGGAAAAGGGGAAAACTTATGCGCTTGTCGGTCCTACCGGTGGGGGTAAAACTACTATCGCTTCTTTGATGGCTCGGTTATATGATCCTTCTAAGGGAGTTGTCTTTCTCGATGGGCTAGATCTTCGTTCTTATCAACCCGGGGAAAGGACAAAGAAAATTGGTTTTATCCTTCAGGAGCCTTTTCTCTTTACCGGGACCGTACGTGAGAATATTTTATATGGCAATGAGACGTATTTTCATTACTCTGATCAGCAATTGATAGAAACGCTTGAGATAGCAAATCTGACAGGTTTATTGTCCAGATTTGATCAGGGCTTAAATACAAAGGTAACTACATCAGGTGATTCCATTAGTCTGGGTCAAAAGCAACTCATTGCATTTATGCGTGCCATTTTACGAAATCCTGAAATACTTATTCTCGATGAGGCCACGGCAAATATAGATACTGTTACCGAACAGTTGCTGGAGGCAATGCTTAAGAAGCTTCCGATTGAGACAACAAGGATTGTGATTGCTCATCGTTTAAATACGATTGAACATGCTGATGAGATCTTTTTTGTCAACTCAGGCAATATTGTCCCTGCCGGTTCTTTCGACCATGCAGTCGAAATGTTATTAAGCGGAAAGAGAGAAGGATAATATTACCTGTCAATTGTTATTTAATCCAGATTATCAGTTGAATTCTGTTTAAAATCTTTTGTCCTTGCATTTTTAACCATCAGCAGAGGATTAACTTCACTGCCTGCCAAGGTTACCAGTGAACGAAGGAACGGGAAAGAAGGCAGCGATGAAATAATACCGATGTCTTCAGTAAGAAGTGTATCTTCATCTAAAAACTTAAATACCTTATCGGGACCATTTTTAGCAAACAGGTCAGAGAAAATCTTTGCCCCGGCACCGGCATTGCGGATCATGACGTTTAAAAGAATCTGATCATAGAGGCGGAATCGGGGGTCTGAGTTTGCATCACAATAAGGTGGCCATCCATCCTTCAGTAGTTGTGTCAACTGCAGCGTATGACGTTGTATGCGTTTAAATGAATAACCTGTAGATGCTTTTGTACACCCTCCCGCTATACCGATCTTAATAATACGATTTCCCTGTCGGGATGCAAAATAATGATCGGTCATGGGTATTACACCTGATTCTTCGGCTTCTATGGTGTAATCCCTGATGTTGAGGTTATCATGGATATAATTTCTGATTCTTAAATCGGATTCTTTTTTCTCAAGGGGCTTTTCAGAGAAGACATTGAATTTAATGGTTGCCTTATTTTCACTCTCTGGGATGACAGACATGTATCGCATCAGGCCCAGCTGTGGCGTATTAAAGTCTAAAAGCATCAAAGCCTCGACATTAAATGCACTGTTGGAAGTCTGGATAACCCAGCTTTTAATATGTTGACGGATGAAAAGCCGGCTACGTTCTGAAATCTCCTGTTCACTATAAAGACTCGTAAAGATATAATCTGATTGAAATGTCCCGTTTGAAGTTTGAACTACAACATGATCTTTCTCCTCTTTTAAACCTTCTATTTCTGCATTAAGCCAGCTCACTTCACTAAATTGAGCAAGATGATTTTTTACAAATTTCTCAAAGTCGGCACGATGAAGAATGTGATATTGATATCGTTTCAGATCAAAGATGATTTGTTGATCGGGCGTATTAGTGCCAATCTTTTTAAAAGATTGTTTTGCAATGGCATCAAATGGCTGAGGGCTTTTACTCCAGTAGCCCCATGCGTGATTATTCATTAATTTATCTTCCCTGTCAATCAGTAGAATTGATCCTCCGGGGAAGCCTGAATTGCTAAGATGATATGCCAGACTCAGACCTGCAGCTCCACATCCGATGATTATATGACCGTAAGTTTTCATTCTTATAATTTAATTCGTTTAAGCCTTAAACTATTTGTGACAACAGAAGCAGCACTCAAAGCCATCACAGCTCCTGCTATAATTGGATTTAAAAGAAATCCATTAAAAGGGAAAAGTATACCTGCTGCCAAAGGAATACCAATAAGATTATAAATGAAAGCCAAGAAAAGATTTTGTCGTATGGTCTTGATAGTTCCATTAGCAATAAAAATTACTGATACAACTTTTGATAAATCACCTTTTATAAGTGTAATATCAGCATTATCCATTCCAATATCTGATTCTTTGTCGAAGGTAATACTTAAATTAGCTTTAGCAAGCGCGGGGGAGTCAGTAATCCCATCTCCTACCATAGCCACAATATGCCCTTTTTGTTGAAGCATCTTTATATATTCCAGCTTATCTGCAGGTTGCACGTCTCCCTTGAAATATTCAATACCTGTCTCAAGTGCAATCATTAAAGCTGTTTGTTCATGATCACTTGAAAGCATATGTATTTCTATCCCTAATTTTTTAATGTCTTTGATTGCTTTGTATGCAGCCAGTTTGATGTTATCCCTTAGTGCTATCAGGACAGTTGCCTCATCATTGTATCCTACTAAAACTAACTTCTTATTCTGTTTAGACAGCTCATTGATTTTGAAGTAAAGATCGTCAGGTATGGATATTCCTTCATTCATAAGCCATTTTGGTGCTCCGATAATGTATTTCTGATCTTTATAAATGGCTTTAACCCCTTTGCCGGGGATAATAGAAAATTCTGTAATATTTACAGGATCAATCTTGTGAAATGTCAGATAATCAACAATTGCTGAAGCTAAAATATGATCAGATCTCCTTTCAATACCAAGAATTATCGGGAGCAGATCTTCGTTTTCATTCCAGTTTAAATTACTCAGAATGATGTCTGTGACTGATGGTTTTCCCCGCGTAATAGTTCCTACTTTGTCCAGAACAATTGCCGTTATTTTATGGATTGTCTCAAAACTGTTTGCCCCCTTGATTATTATTCCTTGCTCTGCAGAAATGCCTATTCCTACTAAAATGGCAGTAGGTGTAGCCAACCCTAATGCACATGGACAAGCAATCAGTAAGACTGAAATTGCTGTGATGAAAGCATATGTTGTCTTTGTATCGGGTCCAAAGATCAACCAGACTATTGCTGTGATAACCGAAATTAAAAAAATAATAGGTACATAACTGGAAGATATTTTATCAACCCGTCGTTGAATGGGTGCTCTGGTACTCTGAGCCTCTCTGACTAATTTTATAATTTGTGATAACAATGTAGCCTGTCCAACTTTTTCAGCTTTCATCAGAAAACTTCCACTATTATTTACAGTAGCTCCTATAACTACATCGCCAGTTTTTTTCCCTACAAGGAAAGTCTCACCTGTTATCATATATTCGTTGATAAGACCTGTCCCTTCAATAATATGGCCATCAACAGGAATTTTATCACCGGGTTTAATAATCACCGTATCTCCTATTTCTACTTGGTCTGCCGGAACTTCAATTTCATTACCCATCCGATTAACCAGTGCTTTTTTAGGCTGTAAACTCATTAGATTTTTAATAGAGTCTACGGTATGCGTCTTAGCTTTAGTCTCTAAATATTTTCCAAGAATCATCAGTGTGATAATGACTGCGGCTGTTTCAAAATAGATCAATGACTTTTCTTCCTGATGAATAAGGATAAAAGGGAAAAAAGCATTAAAAGTGCTCAGGAGCCATGCAGCTCCGGTGCCGATTGCTACCAGAGTATCCATGCTTGATAATCCTCTGAGGGCTTGTTTCCATGCATTAGAGAAAAAATCTTTTCCAAAGTAAAATAAAATGATAGTCGTTAAGGTAAACATGATTCCATTTGCAAATGGAATATGCTTTGTAAATATACTTATCACCAGAACTGGAATAGTCAGGACTACCGACCAGATCAGTTTTTGTTTAATCTTTGCTAATTCACTATTAGTCTTTGCTGCTTCTTCATATTGATCATCATTACCCGGGTCATCCATCAATCCATAACCAACAAAAGACAATTTAGAATTCATTTTTTCAGTATTGATGAGACTTTTTTGATACCTGATAGTTGCTGTAGCATTTATCGGATTCACAGTTACTTCTTCAACCCCATCAATTTCTAATAATATACGCTCTATTTTGTATGCACATGAAGTGCATACCATTCCAATTATTTTATAATTTGTTTTTTCAAACAGTAACATTACTCTTCGATTTTACTTTCAAATTTTCTCATGGTTAAGAGAAGTAAACTGCAAGCGATTAATAAAGTTCAATAATCATAAAGGTGGATAGTGAATTCTGTAGTTGAAAGATAGTAGCATATGAACATATCTTTATGATTATGCGTCTAAGATAGTTTAAAACTTAAACATGGCGAAAAAAGGCGATCAAATAATCAAAAAAAATTATTCATTGGGAATGAAAAGAATGATCTGGAAGGAGATATAGATATCATTATTCAAGGTAATGATATGGTATGATTTAATTTAATATTGAAAAATAAATTTTATATAAATTTGTATTTCAGAGAACTAAAAAATATAAAATGCTTTTCTAAAAGGCAAAAACAAAAGTAGAGACGCAATACTTTACGTCTCTACCAGTGAAAAATATTTTTTAATAGTTCAGTTTGTTCTTCTGAAATAAACTATCTGAAGATATTATTTCAAGCGCCTTTTGGAGTTCATGGTCAACCACATTCACCACTTCATAATATGCTTCTGAGGTGTAAAGGCTACGTGCTACCGAGGCGCGTAAGATAGATTCTATATCCTGATATGAGAGCTTCAGATCAGCTTCATTTTTCTTTACTTTCTGTGTTTCAGCATAGGCAACAAAATCATTGATCAGCTTGTGATCTTTATCATACTCCAGTTTAAACTGAGCCAGTGTAGGATATTTTGCAAGTAACTTGTTCCGGTTTGCATCAACAAACTCCAGAGGATATTGATTTAATAACCCTTTTCTGTACAGTTCCAGAAAATAATGGGTGTTTGAAGTGGTATCTATAGGTAAGAAATAATCAGGCATGATACCGCCGCCACCATAAACGGTACGTTTTCCATTGGTAAGGAATTTTAAAGAATCCGGGAAATGAATACTATCGGCATGAATAAGTTCACCCTTTTTAAAACGGGTAGCTATATCTTCTGCATAGCTTTCAGCTCCATTCTTATATGACTTCTGGATATTTCTTCCCGAAGGGGTGTAATACCTTGCTATCGTTAAACGGATCTGTGAGCTGTCGGGTAAATCAAAAGGACGTTGTACCAATCCTTTTCCAAATGATCGGCGGCCAATCAATAGCCCTCTATCCCAATCCTGAATAGCACCAGCTAAGATTTCACTTGCCGAGGCTGACCCTTCATTGATCATTACAACCAGTTTTCCTTTTTCAAAATCTCCTTTTGAAGTAGAATAAAATTCCTGCAATGGACTATGAAGCCCTTTGGTATAGACAATACGTTTACCATCGCTTAAAAATTGATCGCTCAAATCAATGGCAACATCCATGAACCCACCGGTGTTATTACGCAGGTCAAGAATCAGGCTTTTTAAACCATCATTCTTGAGTTTCGCAATAGCCTCATGAAACTCATCCATTGTAGTTCTGGCAAACTTATTCAACTTGATATATCCAATATCCGGAGAAAGCATATATGCTGCGTCAATACTGGTGATGGGGATTTTATCACGGGTGATGGTGAAATCAAGCAGGGCTTTACTCCCTCTGCGCATGACAGATATATTAACTTTTGACCCTCTGGGACCTCTCAGATGATCAAATACATATTTCTGGGTTGCCATGGTCGCGGTACAAGGTTCGCCGTTTATTTTAACGATTTTATCTCCCGCATGAACACCCACTTTATCAGATGGACCGCCAGGTACAGGAGATATTACGAGTACGGTGTCGGGACAACCGGGTTGTTTGAAGATCTGAAACTGTACTCCAATACCATCAAAACTACCCTGTAGCGGCTCATTGGCTTCTGCCAATTCTGCTTTGGAAATATAAACAGAGTGGGGGTCCAGATTGCCAAGCATTGCGACAATAGCGTCTTCGGATAGTTTCTCCAGATTTACAGAATCTACATATCCATAATTCATTATTTGCAAGGTACGTGCCAGCTTCTCAATGTTCGATTGAGGATTGACAAACTGTGCATTAACAGATTGTATAGAAGAAAATAACCCTGTCATCACAATCAGGGATAGTAATAAATAGTGGTTTACTTTAGTAAGGCTCATCGTTTATATTCAGTTAAATCAATTTGGGGTCAAAAATAAAGTATTTTTCAAATACATCAACGACAGTAAATTATAAACAATCTATTTAACAATTTTTATATCCATTTGTTTCCTGTTTGCAACAGATAATTTTTTCTTAAATTCACACCTTCTTAGCGTTACCTGAAATAGTGATGGAAACAAAAAATATTAAGAAACTGTTCAAATTTAAATAGCTGGTGCATATTTGTAATCTGTATCTCTCTACCGATCATATAAGCTCATATTTTAAAATATCTGTAACTTTGCATTGGAGGTCGTATCTTAAGATTTACTACTTTTAACTGGAACAAGTTTATGATTGTTTGTAATGATAAAACTTGTTTCTATTGTTTTGTTTTATTAACCTGTTGATGGTAAGCAGAATATCTATATAGTATGGCAAAGAAAGCTATGGATCACGAAAGTCAGGTTTTGATTCGAAGTCTGATAATTCCCTTTATTGTCCTTGCGTTGATGTGGATAATATTTGCAGTAGATCAAATATTTAATCTTGATCTGGGCCAGTATGGCATAGTACCGTTAACACCTATGGGCCTGATAGGGATCGTTACCTCCCCACTGCTTCACGCAAATCTGGCACATATTGCTGCCAATAGTATTCCCTTCTTAGTCCTTTTTGCCGGATTATTCTATTACTACAATGATCTGGCCTGGAAAATAATATCCTTATCATGGTTGTTGACAGGTATTGGCGTTTGGTGTTTTGCCAGAGGTGAAGCTTCTCATATCGGTGCCTCTGGTATTATCTATGCCCTAGCGCTTTTTCACTTTATCAGTGGCATCATCCGAAAAAACAACAGACTGGCTGCATTCAGTCTGTTAGTTACCTTCCTTTACGGCAGTCTGGTGTGGGGGATCTTTCCAAACTTTCTCTTAAAAGAAAATATCTCCTGGGAATCCCATCTGATGGGTGGTGTTTCCGGAATCATTCTGGCATTGTATTTCAGACACGAGGGTCCCAACGCTGATAAATATGGCATTGATGAAGAAGAGGACTCTGAAGACGATGATAACGACGGAGAATGGAAAGTCTTTAACGATCATACAGAAGAAGATAAATAGAACATGCAGTGCCAGACCCAATTCATTTAAATACCAATATGTCAAAGAACTTTTTCACCCCGGGTGATGAATAACATTGTAAAATTACTACCTGCCAACACATAAATCAAGAATTAGGGGTACGCCAAACTCCGCCATCTGCTTATTTTGTATATTTAGAAACTGTTAAAAAATTCCCCGTAGGGGATTTATATCAATAGAATATGTCAGAATCATATACGTTTTTCCCGTAGGGAATGAACAAAAATTTGTTATCATTAATTGTGCCGGACCCGTTATTGACTTTGAAAAATTTGCACCCATAAGTTGATTCCTTTTTCCAAAGTTCATTAAACAAATTCAAACATACGCTGTCTAACAGATCAATACTTTTAGTATATTTGTAATACAACGATTAAACGGTAGTACTATTCCTGTAATGATCACATTCATTAACAATAATCTTATTTTGAAGACAGTATGAACTCTCCAAAGATGCAAAACTTTATTCGTGAGCACAGTGATCTTTTCTGGTTCACACCTGAAGCGCAGAAGGCAAACATCAGTAATGATGTTGTGGTCGAAACGGTTCTGAATAATGGAGACCTCAACACCGTTAAACAATTAATGAAGTTACTGGGTGTGAAACAAACAGCTAAAATATTTACCGATTCAATAAACAAAAGTGATCGCCGCAAAGGAAACTATCATGAATTAACGATAAATTATTTTACGCTCTTTTTCAACCGATATGCACATTGAAATTTTTAATCCCGATCAAGCAGCGTTATTTCCCTATTTGAAAAGTTTTAACCGTTCTTTTTACATGGCGGGAGGAACGGCAATTGCTTTACACATGGGTCATCGACGTTCAATAGATTTTGATCTATTCACAATGTCTAATCTGGTTAAGCATCGTATAAAGGGTAAACTATTGCAAATTCCATTTCGACAGGTTCCAATATTTGAAGATTACGACCAACTTGATCTGCAGATTAACAATGTAAAGGTTACTTATTTTAGTTATCCCTATCCAATAATGCATCCGGTTAAAATTGGATCAGTTATTACCATTCCTACATTGTTATCATTGACTTCGATGAAAGCATTTGCTTTGGGACGTCGGGCAAAATGGAAAGATTTCGTTGATATGTACTTTATCCTGCACGATCATTTTACAATAGCTGAAATAAGCAGGGAATGTGAAAAAACATTCAAGGGACAGTTTTCTGAAAAGCTATTTAGACAACAACTGGCATTTCATAAAGACATTGATTTCAGTGAACATGTAGAGTTTCTTGGTGAACCAATCTCAGACAATACTATCAAAGAATTCCTGATCGAAAAGGCAATTGATCTTTTGTAATATCTATCGGGTTCTGGATAATTTTTTACAAAAAACATTATGATATAAATGGGCCCTGAGTGTACTATTAGAGAGAGTGTTCGGGTTACTCTCTCTAATAGCACACTCAGTCACTAATTCTAAAAGAATTGTGACTGACCCCATTAATTCCTGAAAACCAGTTCTGACGAGATCGCCCTCATCTTTAATACAGCTTTGGAATGTTACACAAACACTCTCTTTCATAGCACACCCTGACCCCATTTCCTTTCGACCCTATTAATTAATCCTTAATCCTTACTTATTACACTCCTGAAGGATCTGTATTATTTTTATAAATCCAACCTTTATACAACCTTTTTTTATGATTAAATTTGACATTAATCCATTCATCTTTAAACCCTACCACTATTAAGGGAGTATTATCTTCTAATTTATATACTAAACAACTTCTAGAAGATGGTTCAGAATATAAATTAATCACCAAACTATCTCCTAAATAAGCATATACCATAAGATTCTTTGTCCAACAGTTAACATTATCAACAATAACATTTGCCCATCCATTTGATAAAATTCTTTTAGGACTAAAAATATATCCACCATTTACATCTGGATATATCTTTTTATATAATCTTCCTTTAGGATAAGGAGATAATGCATAGACTTTTACCATTTTAGATTTTCCGTAATAGCCATATGTATAAATTCCAAGAGTTAAATGATCAGTTTGAGCCGACAAATGTAAACTCAAAAACAAAAAACAAAAAACGACAATAAAATAAGCCAAAGTTTTCATCTATTAATAATTAATTTAAATGATCTTATACCGTTCAATTGTTTTTCTACTGCTTTCCATTGTCTTCCATCAATTACAGGGCACCCACTTGAAACCATTACAGTATTCCCAGATTTGTCTTTTCCTCCTGCTTTTCCATCCCAATTTGTGCGATGAAAGAAAACTCCTGTCATTTTCTTCTCTTTTCCGTCAAATATTCCTTTTAAAACATCGCTGCCATTTTGACTCAATCTGTAGGTTATTGCATCCTTTCCATATGGGCTAGTTTGCATTTGCTCTTGCCTTGCATCATACATACCTTCATTCAAAACTGTTGCTTGTTTTGGATCTGATGTCATTGTAAGGCCAGTATATGTTTTTATATCGCTTTCATTTCCTGGTCCATATATCGTTACATCAGCAGCTTTTGCGTCACTCAAATCGAGTTTGCCATTACTTCCCACTTTTTCATTTTTACTGCCATTAAATATCACTGCTGCTTTTCCTAAATATATTCCTTGGAGATGAGAGTCTTCAAAAGCTTTTTGGTTCTCAAACCAACTAATCTTATGCTCAAGTTTAATGGGGTCAGTCCCCAATATTGTATATTGGGGACTGACCCCATTAAACGCAGCTGTTTCTTTTTCTGATCCCTGGATTACACGTTTTTCTTCTTTAGTATCATATTGAATATCTCCTCCTGTTTTTTCATCATTATCCTTTCTGTATTTATCTTTATCAGTAATGTATTCATTAGCATGATCAGCCTCATGATTCAGTATTGTAGTAGGGGATAAATATTTATTTGGGATAAATGGGGTCAGGAATCATTAACCCTGTTTGAATTTGTAGCATAAGCATAAGATAGATTGTCCATTGCAGCGCCAAAACTATTTCTATTCAAAGTTAAGATATTTTCTGTTACATCATAAGTGAGATGATCACAAATCTAGCATATCAAAATAATCGGTACACAACCGGGTGAAATCCGGGTCATGACTGGGAGAATATTCCCATCCACTCCGCAGGCTCTAAGTAATGCCTATATCTTTGGTTCGCACCTACTTCGTACTCGTTTCGCCCATTATGATACGAAGGAAGGATAAAGGCTCTATAATGTCAAGATATAGCCTGTATAAAGTTGAAGGGAATAATCTCGGGATTGCGACTGAGTTACGACCGGATCATGTAATGCTATCTTATATCAGGATAAGGCATTTCTTGAAATACTAAGAAACTGTTTTAAAATTCCCTGTAGGGGATTTATATCAATAGAATATGTCAAAATCATATCTATTTTTACCGTAGGGAATTAACAAAAAACTGTTGATGTCCTAACGGACAAAAGATAGAATTGTATCAAATTTCTATTGATATTCATGCCCTAACGGGCAAAGAAGAACCTAAATAAGAAGTTTAAACACTTTCTAAATAGTTAAAACTGGAAGTAAATAAACGGCTGTATATTGGCGGATTTGGTTTGGATGATCAACCAGATTACCCCTACAAGAATCAGCGCCTGCACAAATGATGGTGATTTTGCAACAGTCAGTTGTGCCTTTTGGGTGATAGCGACAGGCATAAAATGAAGCATGTAGCCAATTGCGAATAACAGGAATACCGGTTTATAGGCAGTAATTACCTGAAGTGCGATTTGAGGATTAAATTTTGTAAAGATTTGTGTGATAACCTGTATGGCAGTGTTAAAGGTATCGGCTCTGAAAAAGATCCAGCAGAGTGTCACAAAATGAAAGGTAAGTATTATTGCACCTATCTTCCAAAGCCTGCTGGTTTGTTTCTTCGTAAAAGGCAATATCATTTTTTCTACAGCCAGTATACTCCCATGCATCCCACCCCAAACGATAAACTTCAGAGAAGCCCCGTGCCACAGTCCTCCCAACAACATGGTGATGAATATGTTGATATATTGTCTGATTTTTCCTTTTCTGTTTCCTCCCAGGGGAATATAAAGATAATCACGCAGCCATGTCGATAGGGAGATATGCCATCTGCGCCAGAATTCTGTTAAGCTTGCAGAGCGGTAGGGGAGGTTGAAGTTATCGGGTAATCTGAATCCCATAAGTAGTGCAATACCGATGGCCACATCACTGTAACCTGAGAAATCACAATAGATCTGGAGTGTGTAACCATAGGCACCCATGAGGTTCTCAAAGCCACTGTAGAGTGACGGGTTATCAAAGATCCGGTCCACATAATTCAGACTGATGTAATCAGAGATGATTGCTTTCTTAAAGAGTCCTGCAGCAATCAGAAATATTGCCCTGCTGATATCTTCACGTGTTAGTTCCAGAGGATTCCTGATTTGGGGAATCAGTACCTTGGGTCGAATGATCGGTCCTGCCAGTAAGGAAGGAAAGAAGGAGACAAAGAAAGCAAATTCACCAATATTGGTCAAAGGTTTTAGATTCCCCCGATAGATTTCGATGATATAGCTCAGTATCTGGAAAGTAAAAAACGAAATCCCAATGGGTAAGAAGATATCAGTAAAATTGAAATGGCTGTATGATAGTTTATTGAAGATGTCTATCAGGAAGTTGGTGTATTTGAAATAACCCAACATCCCTAAGTTGAACAGTAGTGCTATTATCAGGAATAATTTACGGACCGAGGGCTTTTCTTTCGCATCCATTTCGATGGCCAGATAAAAGTTAACCAGCGTTGAAAGCAACAACAACAAGACATAATTGCCGCTTGATTTATAATAGAAATAGTAGGAAAAAGCAATGATATAGATGATCCGCGAAAACGACTTCTGCTTAAAGTATTGGTAAAAACCAAGAAAAAACAAGAACAACCACATAAAGAGCCCGGTGTTGAATAACATAGGCACTTTAGGATCGAAAGCCAGCTGATGGAATATTTGCTCAGCGCTCAGTTGTAGGTTTGTCCAGTTCATTCATTAGTGCGTTAAAAAGTAAATATCCTTGTAAGTAATATCCTTCCCGGCTGAAGTGGATCCTGTCTTTCTGGGACAGTCCTGCCGTGAACCATTTCTTCATCGACCCTTTTCCACCCATCACACTGTTTAAATTCCACACCGCCACATTTGAGTTTGAAGCATAATTGATGAGAATCGAACAGACCTTTTCGATGTCAGGATTAAGATATCTTTTTTTCTTTAAGGCATCACCGGGTGTAGTGATCAGGATATCGGCATTGGGGTTGTACCATCTTATTTGTGAGATGAAGGCATCGATATTGTTTTCGAAAACGTGCTGATCCAGATACCCAAAGGCCTCATTAGTCCCCATCGAGATGATAACCAGATCGGGTTGTAGTAGCGCCGTCTCTTTGAAAAACTCCGGTTTCTGATTGTAGGTGGCATATTCTGCACCATTGGCTCCAGCCATATAATAACAGACACCCTTCGTCCTGATAGAATCTGAAGGCAACGGAACGATAAAACTTGTCATGAGCGAGTCCTGAAACTCTGCTAGCTTATATCTGTAATATTGTTTTGCCGAGCCTGAACCAAACTTATCCTGAAAGAGGTGACGTATCATACCGGTCATGAGATCTGCATAGATATGAGAATCACCGATATGCAATATCTTTACATTCACCGAGTCACCCTTTTCAAGGCTGCGTAGCTTCGTAAAGAATCTACTTAGTGCTATACGATGTTGAATCCTGTTTGCACTCAGTCTGATCATTGCAGGTATTACTGCGGGGATAGGATATTCATCCTGTGCTTTAAGTTGAAGCGGTATCATCATCCACATCAACAACACGCAAAGGAGGTTACGGACGTTTCTGCTTGTATAGATGATATTCATTCAATAAATTGTTACCGATTATTTTGCCTATTTTAGCAGCTCCTCTGAAGTTGAGATGCGTGTAGTCTTTGTTTGCAAGGGGAATGGGAGATTCTACCATCTTAACCATACTATTCGGACCTCCCATAGCCTGGAAAAGATTCCAGAATGCAATGCCGGTATGGCGTGCTATCCTGCGTTGTGTCTCAACTAACACCGGGACATTGGGTTGAGTGACAAACTGCATATTTTCTTTATAGCTCTTGTCTCCCACACTGATCAATAAAATGTCTGCCTGTGGAAAATTACGTTTCAATCGGTTGATCACTTTGATCATGCCTCGTTCGTACCAGACCATATTGGTGTCTGCCCCCGACACTACATTAGTGCCATATTGAAGCACAATCAGATCATACTTCAGATATTTATTGAAACCCCTGAGTACTTTTTCAGGGATCGCCTGCATGGGCGTTCCGGAGTTACCTCTCAGTGATAGGTTGTCGAGCAGAACCCCGTTATCCGATTCATCACTGATTCCAAATACCGTCAAAGAATCACCTTTAAATGATGCCTTGAGTTGACGAGATCCCGGTTTAGCACTCAAGATCTCTTCATTGACCAGCTCCCGGCCTTTCAACGTGTCTTTATACGATTTACCATCCAGTGCGTAATTGATAAATCCGTTGGAGCTATGACCATAATAGAGCTTGATCGATTGTAAGGTGTTCTTGTTTTCAGGAGCAGGAGCGTTAAAAGAAGCCCATGAAGCGGTTGCTCCATTGTGAGCAGCACTGGGTATATAGACCTGTCCCGAGATACCCGGAAACAATCCACGTTGGGGTTTGAGGACCGAACAGGTTTTCCAGTCGGCAGATGACGATTGATCGATTGTCTTTCTGAATCCTGCAACCGAAGTCACAATGGGTACAAAACCCACTCCGCTTCCACCAAATTCGCCTTGCATGATGTTGCGCACGGTCGATGTGATCAGATCTCCCTCTATCATCGAGTCACCAAACCAGGCTATCCTGACCCTTTTTTTGCTATGTTCAGCCGCACTGAGTGATGAAAAGAATCTGCCAAGTACATCCAGACTATCGGTTCTGAAATCACTGATGCGTTCATCTTTTTCCATTACCAACATCAGACTATCCTGATTCAGTCTTACTTTTTTAAACAGTTTCAGCTCTTTTTTAGTAAATACTATCTTTTCCTTCGGAAGGGTAGAGATCAAAGCCAGGGGTTTAGGCTTTTTCACCACATCCGATAAGATATTTACAGGCTTGAAAGTAAAGCTGCCAATACTAAATCCTGACTTTAAAACCGTGAGTACGAAAAGCATCCCAACGGTTAACAGTATGATTGTGAATGGCTGACTAAATTTGTATTTATCGTTCATTGAAATAAGTTACTTTTCATTTCTGTCTTCAAGCATAGGAACGAACCTAAAATTACCATGTAACCTGATCTCTTTATCCAGTTCAGTAAGTCGTGTCACAGTCTGCATAACCTGTACATCTCCTTCCCCAACAGGGATAACCATAGTGCCTCCTATCTTGAGTTGATTGACCAACGCATCAGGAATAAAAGGAGCACCACATGTCACTATAATCTTATCAAAAGGTCCATAGGTAGGCAATCCTTTATACCCATCACCATAAAATTGTTTGATGGTACCGAAACCAATGGCCGGAAGAAATATTTTAGTCTTGTCATAGAGGCTCTTTTGCCTTTCAATGGTGTATACTTTCGCACCCATGGCCGAAAGAATACAGGCCTGATAGCCACTGCCTGTGCCGACTTCAAGCACTTTTTCTCCCTTTTTGAGTTGAAGCAATTCAGTCATCCGGGCAACGGTATAAGGTTGCGAGATAGTCTGCCCTGCCGCGATGGGAAAGGCTTTGTCTTCATAGGCAAATTCAAGAAACGAAGAATCCATAAACCAATGGCGTGGAACTTTCTCAATAGCGCTTATCACATTTTCATCTTTAACTTCCCTAGCCCTGATGACCGCTGCCAACTTTTTTCTTAACCCCTGATGTCGATATGAATCCAGCATAAACTCTTGTTGATTATTGATATTGGATACGCAAGAAACAAACTTACATACTTTTTACAAAAATAGTATTTCAGCTACCACAAAAAAAATTTACTTTTGCATAAAAATATATATGCTCAAGATAGGTGTTTTAGGTGCTGGCCACCTCGGTAAGATTCATATTAGATGTATCAAACAAATTCCCGAATTTGACCTTGTTGGATTTTACGATCAGAATCCGGAAGTAAGCAAAGCAATAGCTGCAGAGTTTGGTATTGACGCTTTTTCATCAGTCGAAGAACTGATCAGCCATGTCGATGTAGTGGATATCGTGACTCCTACAATTTCGCATTTCGAATGTGCTTCCTTGTCCTTGAAGAAATTCAAACATGTGTTTATTGAAAAGCCCATCGTGACGACTCCTGATGAGGCTCATGCTCTGATGGAAATAGCCCGTGAGGCCAATGTCAAAGTGCAGGTAGGTCATGTCGAACGTTTTAATCCGGCCTTCCTTGCTGCACAGCCTTATCTTAAGAATCCCATGTTTATTGAGACCCACCGGCTTGCACAATTTAATCCGCGTGGTACCGATGTCCCTGTAGTACTCGATCTGATGATTCATGACATCGACATCGTGTTAAGCGTTGTCAAAGGCAATATCCGTAAGGTGAGTGCCAGTGGGGTTGCCGTTGTTAGCGATACTCCAGATATCTGTAATGCACGCATTGAGTTCGATAATGGCTGCGTAGCCAACCTGACTGCAAGTCGCATCTCGATGAAGAATATGCGTAAATCGAGGTTCTTCCAAAAAGATGCATACGTTGCAGTAGATTTTTTGAAGAAAGAAGTAGAGATTATCCGTATGCGGGACATTGATCCTGAGAAAGCAGG
>Ga0224523_1000358_pt1 | contig 26050 bp, 23 predicted proteins | sample CFST50metaG_FD_182732 | JGI IMG/M metagenome (GOLD analysis project Ga0224523, IMG submission 182732) | Peat soil microbial communities from Stordalen Mire, Sweden - C.F.S.T50 | ecosystem: Environmental > Terrestrial > Soil > Wetlands > Peat | place: Sweden: Norrbotten County, Stordalen Mire...
CAACCGAAAAAAAATTTTAATCCTTAATATGATATTCTTCTTAAGGCCCGTAACAAAGATAGAATCTTTGTTTGCCTCAAACAATTCGTAATTACCATAATTTAAAATTGATAGGGATACTTATGAAAATGGAAGTATTGTACGTGAAATTACGTATTCTGTAATTGTTTGATTATCCAGCTAACTTGGCTTCATACTGTTATTCTTCAAGCCAATACTGAAACTTTATTTATTATTCTCGATTAATAAAAATAAATAACTTAATGAGCCATTAAGTAGCGAGCTTCTAAAGGACTGATATGGATAAACAGGATCGCTTAAAAAATATTCGTGCTTAGAATTGTCATAAGTGTATTGCGGAATATGAGAGCTATTAACTGAAATAAAGCTTGGTAATTTATTTTGAATGCTATTTCTTTAATTGTTCAGAAAGCATCATTCCATTGGTTGCACAACTTTCAGCCGGTAATTCGTAAAACGCAATCACCATTGCTTCTTTTGGGATCCCTGTGATACGGTTGATCTCACTGGTTATTACTTTTGACATTTCAGCTTTCTTTTCCACTGACTGTGGCAAAATTGTAATTTGTACAAGTGGCATAATAAATCCTCCGATTTTTATTAATGATTTTTTTTTGATTGATTACTCTTTAATCAGTTTTTTTCTTATAACCTTATTATCTCCGCTAATTTCCAAAATATATAAACCAGTTTCAAGCTTGCTTGGAATTACTGTAATGTAACCGTTCTCATTTGTTTTGAGCTGTGCATCAAAAACTGACTTGCCCGTAATATCAATTATCTTCAGGTTGTATGAATTTTTTCCTGTCATAGGAAATTTAATTTCAAATTCGTTATTAAAAGGATTTGGAAATACTTCTATATTTAATAATAAATTTGATGATGAAGAAATGCCTGTGCTACTGCACCCTGTTGTTCCACAAAATTTACTTAGCATTCTAACATAAGCAGCATTTGTGTAAATACCGGCTTCAGTTACAGTCCATGAGTCAATAGGCCAGCCATCATTGAAATCTTTATACGATTTTTGAATAGGCTGATTTAACGGAGGAGTTTCATTTGTTGAACATAAAGCATTATTTGCAGTGCCGCCGCAGCCTGAAGGGCAACAACCATCCAATGCATAGCTGGGATTTGGTCCCCCAGGAATATAACCTGATGCCGGTCCGTAAGTGCTGACGCCCACTTCATCCCACAATGCACTGCCGTGTGTAAACCAACTATGATAAAACTTTGTAACTGAATTTTTCGCTCCAAAACTATTCATGTTACTTAAATATACTTTTGAATTTGGATTTACTCCATGAAAATAATTTACATAACCCAAAGCACTGTTAGTATAATTCGTGGCATTCGCTGAATTTAAATTGTAAACATTCATGTTTAATAAAATATTTCCCTGGCAAGATTTTGTTTGGTTACTGTTCCATGTGTAATTTCCATCATTCAGCCAAGCTCTGTATGCATCGGTTTTATTGGTATATGCAGGCAGGTTATCTGTATTCCCTGAAACTACGTTGTTCGTATATGTGTTTTTTATATTAGTCCCTACGCTTGCAGTTATTCCATTTAATGAGGCATAATAAAGCAAAGCATCCTGCATTTGATTTTCGAAAGGATATACATAGCTCCACATTATCAAATGAGCTCGGGTATAATTGTTTTCAACAAATGTTTTATAGGTGCTGTTGCCTGTAATATCATATAAAAAAATTGCTGCTGAAATTTGTCGTGTGAATCTGCCTACTGAATCCGTTTCTTGTTCTCCTGCTGCAAGTATACCAGAGTTGTAGAAAGTTACTGCTGGATTTGCCGATGCCCATGTCCAGGCGTTAATTGCAGCGGTCTGCAATGTAGAAGCATAAGCAGTTTGCCCGGCAGCAAGAAATTGTTTTGATCCTAATGCAAAAAGTGCGGCACAGGTTAATGTTGCCGAAGTATTAGCCGGGCCATATTTTCTTTGTGCTGTATCTGCTGAAGGGGGAGATGCTGCACCACCGCCAACAACTGAAAGAACAGAGCCATTGCTTTGTTGCATCTTTAATAACCAATCCAATTCATATTTTACTTCATCCAAAATATCAGGCACACCGTTTCCGCTTTCAGGAATATTGTTGTTATCGCCAAAGACTGTTGGATTTTCTTTATATGCAAGCAAAAGATCCATTACAGCGCTGAAAGAAAAATTCACATATTTATTGTAATCTCCTGCATCATGCCATCCACCGCTTAGATTTTTTGATGTGGAAACAGTTGTGTTATTGTATAACCGACAATCCATATCCTGCTTGGTTCCTGCGTGGCAGGCTGCATCAGCCCATCCGGTTCCTGCACAGGCAGCTGTTTTGACGCAACCGCATCGTTGGTAATAAAACATTCGTAATGCTTGTTTTAAAACTTGGTTGTAAACGCAAGGATCAATAGTGAACTTGTATGAACCAACATTATTTGTAACATCAAAAATATAATATTCTCCTTGTGTTGTTAATGAAGTAAAATCAAACCACCACACTTTATCACCGCTTTGAGCCTGGGTTGTACCGCTATTCCATGCAACAGGGCTTCCTGTAAAAACAACGGCATCGGTATTCCAGTCGCGCACCTGGTAGGTTGTGCCCGGAGTGAATGGAGTAGAAGAATTGTAGCCGGTTTGCGGATCGGAGGTCACAGCTATCTTCTCATCATTGGGACGATAACCAAACTGATCTATTTTTATAAATTGAGTCGTTGTTGCTGGTGCGGCAATGCTGTGCTGGATATTAAACGTTGTTAACAAATAACAAAGAATAAAAAATATTTTTTTCATGTGATCTTTTTATTTTAATTTTTGACCGCATTTATATTTTGTAATAATTGCCCGATTGAAATGACCTTCTAAAAAGTGTTATGCGTTAATCGCAATAAATCGGGATCTGCATAATGCCAAATACTTTTATTTTTCAAATATAATAATTTATGCGGAATGAAATAATCCAGATAAAAGAAATGCCTTTCCCATTTTTAATTTAAATGGAATTTTTATAAAAATCTACCCTTTACTAAAGCTTGTCCAATTGTAAAGTAGTACCCTGCATCAATCATCGAAAAAATGCCAACACCTACTAAAGTCCAAGTAGTGAGATGAATATTTAGCACACGGGTTTTTTCTTGAAGGGTATCGGAAAGGTCATTTGTTTTTCTGCGGGCATACAGGTAGATGATCAAGATCACGATCATTGGCAGAGCATAACCGATGTTATATAGCAGAATATTTTCAATTGCTGCAATAAAACTCAAATGAAGAGTTGAATACTTTCCAAGAGCAATGATATATGGAATAGAAACAGGGAATGACGATATAGAAATAAATGCTCCTATACAAAAAGCGAGAAAGCCATTCATTGACTTAAGTTTTGACACGATCATATTTTGAGTGCGGTCAGGAGGCGCATGCCTTTTTTTATGAAAGTACCAGATACCAAAGATTGCCATAGCAATACCACAAATGAACTCAACCTGATAATAATGAACATTTGACATGTTCGCGGTTGTAAGAAAATATTTAGCAAGGAACGTACGCAATTGGTCAATTGCCAGATAACCGCCAATACCGCAGGCAACATATGCTCCGCTTAAACCGGCAAGATAAGCCATACTGTTACGCAACGGCTTAATGGTTGTGAGCAGCAGAGCAAAAATAACAATTTGCTGTGCGGTAGAAAGACTGTCGAATAAGGATAGTGAGAATGTATATTCAATTAGACTCATTTGTATTCTATCCTTAATTACTTTTTCTTATTAAAGAAAACCAATTTGTCATCAAGGAAATCCAGCACTATTTCCGATTCTTTATGCACTTCGCCAGCTAAGATCATTTTCGAAAGTTCGTTCAGTACCTTGCGCTGTATTACTCGTTTCAGCGGACGTGCGCCAAGTTGCGGGTCAAAGCCAAGCTGCGATATCCATTCAATGGCATCGGGAGCAACAGATAATTTCATTCCGTTGTTTGCCAGCTGTTCCTTTACTTTGTTCAATTGTAATTCAACTATTTCTTTAATTTCACTTCTTGTCAGCGGGCTGAACATGATGATCTCGTCAACACGGTTAAGGAATTCGGGACGTATGGACTTTTTCAGCATGTCATATAATTCTTTCCGTGTTTCAGCAAGTATTTCATCACGATTGGTTTCATTGAGGAATTCAAATTTTTCCTGTATGATCTGTGAACCCATATTTGATGTCATGATGATGATCGTATTCTTGAAATCAGCCGTCCTGCCTTTGTTATCGGTAAGTCTTCCTTCGTCAAGAACCTGCAATAAAATATTAAAAACATCTGGGTGTGCTTTTTCAATTTCGTCGAGAAGTACTACGGAATAAGGTTTACGACGAACAGCTTCGGTAAGCTGACCGCTTTCTTCATAACCTACGTATCCCGGAGGAGCGCCTATAAGCCTTGAAACAGTATGCCGTTCCTGGTATTCGCTCATGTCGATTCTCACAAGCGAATTCTCGTCATTGAAAAGAAATTCAGCCAGAGCCTTTGCCAGTTCTGTTTTACCGACGCCTGTCGTCCCAAGAAAAATGAAAGAACCAATTGGTCGTTTTGTATCCTGCAATCCGGCACGGCTTCTGCGGATGGCATTGGATATGGCTTCAATGGCTTCATCCTGCCCGACAATACGTTTGTGGAGCTCGGCTTCGAGGCCAAGTAATTTTTCTTTTTCGCTTTGCAGCATTTTGTTTACCGGAATACCTGTCCATTTTGAAACAACATCAGCAATATCTTCTGCATCGACTTCTTCTTTTATAAGAGCAGAATTAGCCTGCATTTCATGAAGTTTTGTTTTTAATGTTTCAAGATCTTTTTCGGCTTCTTTGATCCGCCCATAACGGATCTCTGCTACCTTGCCATAATCGCCTGAACGTTCAGCCTGCTCAGCTTCAAACTTGAAATTCTCAATATCATTCTTTCTTTTCTGAATCCCTTCAACGACTTCCTTTTCAGCCTGCCATTTGGCTTTCATGTGATTTCTTTCATCGCTGAGATTCGCTATTTCTTTATTCAGTTCATCAAGTTTAATTTTATCATTTTCTCTTTTTATTGCTTCTCGTTCAATTTCAAGCTGACGGATTTTCCTTTCAATTTCATCGAGCTCTTCAGGAACGGAATTAATTTCAAGTCGCAGTTTTGATGCAGCTTCATCAATAAGGTCGATAGCTTTATCGGGAAGAAAACGATCGGAAATGTAACGCTGCGATAATTCAACTGCAGCTATAATGGCTTCATCTTTTATCCTTACATGATGATGTGTTTCGTATCTTTCTTTTAACCCACGCAATATAGAAATTGAATCTTCAGTATTCGGTTCATCAACCAAAACGATCTGGAAACGACGTTCGAGCGCTTTATCTTTTTCAAAATATTTTTGGTATTCTTTTAATGTTGTTGCTCCAATTGCTCTGAGTTCACCACGGGCAAGTGCAGGTTTTAAGATATTGGCTGCGTCCATCGCGCCTTCAGAAGCGCCTGCGCCTACGAGCGTGTGGATCTCATCAATGAATAAAATTATTTCACCGTTCGAATTGACAACTTCTTTTATCACTGCTTTCAACCGTTCTTCAAATTCGCCTTTGTATTTGGCTCCTGCGATAAGAGCGCCCATATCAAGAGAATAAACTTTTTTGCTTTTTAAGTTTTCGGGAACATCGCCTTTAATGATACGATGCGCCAAACCTTCGGCAATAGCGGTTTTTCCGACACCGGGTTCGCCAATAAGGATAGGATTGTTTTTTGTCCTTCTCGATAATATTTGTAATATCCTTCGTATTTCATCATCACGACCGATAACAGGATCAAGCTTTCCGGAAGATGCCATTTCATTAAGATTGATGGCATATTTATTCAAAGCATGATATGTTTCATCGCTTGATTGTGAATTTACTTTTGAGCCTTGCCTAAGATCTTTAATGGCCAACTTCAGATCTTTTTCATTCACGCCGGCATCTTTAAGTATATTTGAAATATCATCGTTGACCGAAAGCAATCCCAGTAAAATATGTTCAATGGAAACAAACTCATCGCCTGTATCTTTCAGGAATGAATTTGCTTTTAGCAAAGCCTGATTTGCCTTTGGTGACAGGTATTGCGTTGCGCCCTGAACTTTTGAATACCCTTCGATGATCTTATTCAAAACACTTTCAACATTACGGATATTTACATTTAATTTTTTTAAAAGAAAAGGGATCACATTCTCATCAACAGTAAGAATACCTTTAAAAATATGTCCTGTTTCTATTGCCTGATGCTGGTAGCCAAAAGCGATTTCCTGTGCTTTCTGTATGGCTTCCTGCGATTTTATTGTAAAATTATCAAAGTTCATTTTTAATTATTTTTATGCGTAACAGAATTATCAAATTCAGAACCAAATGAAGATATACATATTTTATGGTAATATTGACATAAGTAAAGATAGGGTGTGATGACTTTTTGACGCAGGTAAACATATTTTTATCAGTATTGCCTGTTTAATAAAAAGAAAAAAAGTTTTCATAATATATTTTTTTGTATATTAGCTGAACAAATCATTAACAATTAAGATTATGAAAAACAGTAAACTTCAAATCGTTGCTCTTTGTATTGTTTTTTTTGTATGCGGGAGTTTTGTAAATAATCCAAACAGTGAGAAAGCACTGAATAATTCCAAGCAAACCACTTTAACAATTTCGGAAAAATGTTTATCGTTCTTCACTAACAACCTCGATGAATTAGGCGCTATAGTATATATTCCCGACACAAGACTTGATAAGGCTGCGGAATTAGGTTTCTCGAAAATAGCTCCGGCGACTGTTAATTCCACTGAAACTTACGATTTGTATAATGTTTACGATCAGGTTACTCCTGTGGCTGACCCGAATTACGATTGCTCATCAAAAATTATGTCAACAGCCAGTGATCTTCAGTTGATCATTTATGTTAACAAAAGCAAAGCATTAGCTTATAAGAAACTTGGTTTTGTTAAGGTTGAAGCTGTGGCCGGGCAGACTGATAAACTTCAGGGGAAACATCTGAAAACAGAAACACTCAATGTAACGATCAGCAGTAAAGAAATAAAATATGTCCCTGTATCCTGGGCTAGCTCAAAAAAATAAATAGCAGGGGTTGAAATTTCAACCCCTTTTTTTATTCCACTTTATTTAGTATTGCTTTCGGGATTGCATTTTTGTTTACAATGATTGAAGTTACTTTTAGTTTAACATATTGTTCCGAAAGGTAAATATACCCGCTTTTTTCTCCTCTTATTCCCCACGAATTTTTCATGATATAAAATTTATTACCATCCTGATCTTTAGCAATACCGGTTATTTGCATGAAGTGATCATCGGTTGTGGTATAGTCATCAAATGATTCTTGGTGCATTTCCTGTGTAACGTTCATTTCTTTTTCAGGGATTTCCAGTGTTCTCTCTTTTTCTTTTTTTGTTTTATGTGCCCAGTCTTTTACGGGAACTATAGCTAGTGATTTAAATGCTGAAAATTCGCTTTCGCTTACATCGCCGCCCCATCCCACAGTGTATCCATTATAAATACTGGAATCAATAATTTCGGTAAGTTCATTAAGCGGAATATTATTATATAAGTCAAATGACCAATTGTCTGGGATTTCAAGAAAGAATTTTTTGTAAAAAGGGTGATGAGCAAATGAAGTGAATTCAATATAATCGTCAGGATTTATCCTCATGTAATCTTTTAAATAAGATTGGGGAGTATATGTTTTCCCTTTGTATTCAAATGTTTCAGGGATTCTGCCCATACTCTTGTCGAGAATTTTCTCATACCCTTTCATCCAGTTGGAGGGAAGTTTGTCTTCATATTTTTTTATAAGCGTATCAAGATAACTTCTTAGATCGGATTCGAGTGTGCTATGATCAAAATATGTCTCATCTCCTTTGACTCCGATATATGCAGACTTAGGAACCATCCCGTATTTGCGCATGATATTTAACACATCATGGGCTTCGCCACCTTGTCCGAAATTATATTTGCCGTGCAAACGAACATATAATACTGCTTTCTCAACAAAAGCATTCCTTACAATGAACATTTCTGAAAGATCCGTTTCTTCAAATCCTTTTCTTAGTAATTCAGATTCAAGCATTGAACAGGTAGCAAAACACCAGCAGGTTCCGGTGTTTCCTTGGTTTTTTACCGGAGTGGCTCTCATCTCTTTCACAACGGTAAATTCGTATTTGTCCTGTGCCTGAAGAATGAAAGAATAGGAATACAGGACGATTGCAATAATACTATATCGTAAAATTCTCATGCAATTTTTATTTTCAAAATTAAAGTAAAATATTCATTTTTATTATTGTATTGAAAAAGTTTTTAAATTTGAAGATGAAATCAGTATGATGGAACAACTACATATTTCATTTGAACCAGTAAAGGCGCCCGAAAATAAAGATTGTTTACCTCATATTGGAATTTTCGGGAGGAAGAATTTTGGTAAAAGTTCTTTTGTAAATGCTTTGGCTGGTCATGAACTGGCTGAAACATCAAAGACATCGGGAACGACAAAAGAACCGGCAAAATATTATGCCAACCTTGAAAATATTGGCTATGTTGTACTTTATGATACTTCGGGCATTGATGATTATGGTGATGCGGGAGAGAAGAGAGTCTTGAAAACAATGAATGTTTTGAACAATATTGATTTTGCTATCTTGCTTATTACAGGAAATCTTTTTGCAGAATCAGAAAAAAAACTGGTGGAAAAATTCCAGGAATATTCCATCCCTTTTATTGTCGTTCAGAATAAATCCGATTTGCATGAATTGTCTTCTATTACAATAGGGCAGGTAGAAACGGCTTACCAGACAAAACTAAGTGAATTCAGTTGCATTAATAAGAGCAATTTTGGTGAATTGATTTCTGTTTTGAAAAATTACATTCCCGATTCCGCATACAGATCTAAGTCAATAATGGGAGGGATTGTAAAGAAAAAAGATGTTGTGCTTCTTGTAACTCTTGATAACTCCGAAACTTCAAATGAATTATTAACTCCTGTACAAATTGAAATTACACGCGACCTTGTAAATAATTCATGCTTTGCTCTTTTTGTCAAACAAAGCAATTTACAGCTTGCTTTAGAGACTATTCAGCCACCACCTAACCTTGCAATTTTACCGGCAAGCACTTTTAAAAAAGCCGAAAAATATTTTCCAAAAGAAATGCTGCTTACCAGTTATGGAATAGTGATGTCGCATTACAAAGGAAATTTTAAAAAATATTTTGAAGATACCCCCAAAATAGAATCGCTAAAGAACAATGATAAAATATTGATCCTTCAGGTTTCAACCGATAATACTTCATATGAGTTCAAAGAGCAAAATGAGATTCAGTCACTTTTAAATGAGTATTGTAATAAAAAAATTGAATATACCATCATAAATATTTTTGATAAACCTTATCCTGACCTTCGCCAATATAGCTTTGCCGTGATTTGCGGAAGCTATCTTTTGACCAAAAAGCAGATCAGCACAAATATTCAACCCTTGCTGGATAAGAATATTCCTGTTACTTCCTTTGATATGATCAATGCTTATTTAAAAGGAATTTATAACAGGGCAACAGCTCCTTTCGGGATATAATCACGTTTTTTTAAACGTATTTCTTTATGTGATTATAGGATTCATTCATTCATTCGTCAGACTTTTAAAGAAATTTAAGAATTATTACGCATTTTCTCTTCTTAAAAAATCGCGGAAGTAGTATATTTAAATCGATAAATTATTTATATTTGCTCATATTAATAAAAACCCTAAAATGGATTTTATTGCGGCTAAAGAGTTTGTTCTGAATAAACTTAAAAAAGAATTAAACCCTGATTTATTCTATCATTGTTATAGCCATACCATTGATGTTTATGAGTCTGCTAAAAAGCTTGCAAAGCTTGAAAATATTACCGGTAACGATTTAATTATACTTGAAACAGCTGCGCTTTATCATGACACGGGCTTTTTAACAGTATACAAAGATCACGAAGAGGGTTCAATTTCATTTACAAATGCATGCCTTCCTGATTTTGGTTATTCAAAAAAAGAAATTGACATCATTATTAAAATGATCCAGTCAACAAAATTACCGCAAACACCTAAAACCATTCTTGAAAAAGTATTATGCGATGCTGACCTTGATTATCTTGGAAGAGATGATTTTTTTATGATTGCTAATAAATTACTTTGCGAATGGAATTTACATGGGATCCCTACAACATTAAAAAAATGGTATTGTATCCAGGTTGATTTTCTTTCTAACAACGATTATTTTACGAAATCTGCAAAATCATTAAGAAAGAAAAAGAAAGGTGAAAATCTATCGCAGATATTAGAACTTTTAGAAGAAAATTAATTTGAAAGAATTAATTTTTTATATATTTGTTTGCTAAAACTAAACTATTCTATGAAACAAACGAAAAAAGAAAATATTGTACTTGTTCCAACTGATTTTACTGAAGTTGCAAATTATGCGATCGACCATGCTGCTGGTATTGCAAAGCAACTCAATGGTAAAGTTGCCTTGCTTCACGTTATCAATAAAGAAACCAAAGCTTATCTGAAAAAAGAAAAATTAACGGATGATGCAATAAATGAAAAACTGAAATCTATTGCATCTACTGTTGAAAAAAAATATAATGTCAAGCTTGATTACATTGCTGAAGAAGGAAGTATTTTTACTACAATAGCAAAAGTTACCTCCGATATTGGCGCCCGTATAATTGTTATGGGAACTCATGGAAAACTGGGAGTACAGCATCTTATAGGCAGTTTTGCGCTTAAGGTAATTGAAAGCTCTCCCGTTCCGGTAATTGTTGTACAGGAAAAAGATTTTAGTAAAGGGTATAAAAATATTGTATTACCTGTTGACGAAACTTCAGAATCAAAACAAAAGGTGAATTGGGCTATTCACATTGCTAAGATTTTTAATTCGACCATTCATTTGTTTGGAATAAAATACAGCGATGAATTTCAAATGAACGAAGTTGAAAGAAATATGTCGCAGATAAAAAATATACTTTTAAAAAATGAAATTAAATTTACAGATAAAATATCTACAGAAACCTATAGTAATTTTGGAAAAAGTATTAATGTTTACGCTGATTATATTAAAGCTGATCTTGTTATGATCATGACAAACCCTCACCAGTTATTACCAAGTTTTATACTTAGTCCATGGGCTGAGCAGGTCGTGTTCAGTTCTTCGAAAATTCCTGCAATGTGTATCAATCCTATCGAGTTTGGTATAACCTATGTAGGGCTTTAATAAAATATCTAAGACTGTAAAGCCGGTTCCGACAGGAAATCCGGCTTTTTTTTATAACAACAGTAATGACAAAAGAAGAAGCAAAGATCAGAATTGATGCACTGAGAAAGGAACTCAATGAACATAATTATTATTATTATGTTTTGTCACATCCTTTGATCAGCGATTATGATTTTGACATATTGATGAATGAACTGATAGATCTTGAAAAAGAATTCCCTGTTTTTTTTGATCCGTATTCCCCGTCGCAACGCGTGGGAGGCGATATCACAAAAGAGTTCAAACAAGTGAAACATAAATATCCAATGCTTTCGCTTAGTAACACTTATTCAGAAGGAGAAATAAAAGAATTTGATGAACGGGTGAGAAAAGTTATTGGAAATGATTTTGAATATGTGTGCGAACTTAAGTATGACGGGCTTTCTATCGGTCTGACCTATGTGAATGGAATCTTAAAACAAGCAGTAACCCGCGGTGATGGCGAAAAAGGCGATGATGTTACTGCAAATGTAAAAACTATAAAAAGTATTCCTCTTCAATTGCATGGAAATGATTTTCCTGATGAATTTGAAATTCGCGGTGAGATCATTATGCCTCATAAAAGTTTTCAGAGACTAAATAAAGAACGTGAGGAAATAGGTGAAGAACCTTTTGCAAATCCACGTAATGCCGCATCGGGAAGTCTTAAAATGCAGGATTCACGTGAAGTTGCAAAGAGAGGATTGGATTGTTATTTATATTATTTGCTGAGCGAAAATTTACCTTGTAAAACTCACTATGAAAATCTGAAAAAAGCAAAAGATTGGGGATTTAAAATATCTAACATGGTCAAATGTAAAGATATTAATGAGGTAGTTGAATTCATTAAGAAGTGGGAGATAACAAAATCTTTATCAGAAGAACAAGGAGGGCTAGGTTTTGATTTTGATGGCGCAGTAATAAAAGTAAATTCATATCATCATCAGGAAATGCTTGGATTTACTGCTAAATCGCCACGCTGGGCTATTGCATATAAATTCAAAGCCGAAAGAGTTTCCACAAAATTATTGTCTGTTGTTTTCCAGGTTGGCCGCACAGGCGCTATAACTCCGGTTGCAAATCTTGAACCTGTACAATTAGCCGGAACGGTTGTAAAGCGCGCTACTCTTCATAATGCCGACCAGATTGAAAAACTCGACCTACATTATGGCGATCATGTTTTTGTTGAAAAAGGAGGGGAGATCATTCCGAAAATTATCAGTGTTGATGAATCAAAGAGAGATAAAACTTCACTGATGAAAATCCGGTATATTTCTAATTGCCCTGAATGTGGTGCGCTATTGGTAAGAAAAGAAGGCGAAGCCATTCATTATTGTCCGAATGAAACTGGCTGTCCCCCGCAAATAAAAGGCAAACTCGAACATTTCATCAGCAGGAAAGCAATGAATATTGACAGTCTTGGTGAAGGAAAAATAGAGATCCTTTTTGATAAAGGTCTTGTGAAAAATGCAGCGGATCTGTATGACCTTACATTTGATAGGCTTTTCGGGCTTGAAAAAGAATACATCCTTGATGATGGGAAAAAACGGGTAGTGAAGTTCAAAGAAAAAACTGTTGAAAATATTTTGAATGGTATAAATGAATCTAAAAATATACCTTTTGAAAGAGTCCTGTTTGCCATTGGAATAAGGTATGTCGGCGAAACTGTTGCGAAAAAACTGGCTTTGCATCACAGGAATATTGATGCCTTGATTCATGCCACTTACGATGAACTCCTCGATGTTGAAGAGGTTGGAAGTAAGGTCGCAGAAAGCATTGTATCGTTTTTTAGTAATGAAAAAAATATAGAATTATTACAGCAATTACAAAAAAACGGAGTTCAATTTGAGATCGATGAACGTTCATCTTCGCATATTTCTGATAAGTTGCAAGGTAAATCATTTGTCGTTAGTGGTATCTTTACAAAATTCTCACGCGATCAGATTAAAAAAATGATTGAAGAAAACGGAGGGAAAAATGTGAGTTCCATTTCTTCAAAAACAAATTACCTGATAGCCGGCGATAATATGGGGCCTGAAAAAAAGAAAAAAGCTACAAGCTTTAATATTCCTATTATCTCAGAAGATGATTTTTTGAAAATGCTGGAGTGATTTTAAGTCAGTTATTATTTTTAATTTGGGTAAAAAATGGTATATTTGTTTTAGGAAACAGAAGTAATGATAATTTAAAATGAAGTATGTCCTAAAATATATATTGTTGTTTGTTTTATTTCCGTTTTGTTCTTTTTCGCAAACTACTGATACGATAGGAAAGATTAGATATTCCAGTGATTTTGTTTTTAATGATGGTATTTATAGGACATTTCAGGAATTTAAAAATGACAATCCTTCCATAACCAAATTCACTGTTAAAAACCCTTCTTTATTTGCAGAACCCAATTATAAGATACTGGAATATATTTGTCCCGATTCCATAAAAAAAACGGGTAATTGTGAAATCAATGATGCCTGGGGCTATTCATATCACGGCAGCGTTTACGTGGCTCACTTACATTATGCATACTATTTTAAATTGATTGCTATTGGTTCCTTATGTTATTTTTATGGACTGTCGGAAGCGGGAACCGTTGTCCCTGCAAATGATGTGATGATGGGCTTTGGCGCTAATACCGAATACCAGCAATACATGCTTGATTACGAAACCGGCAATATTATTCCTTTTAATTACAAAAATTTTTCATCATTTCTGAAAACGCATGATGATGATTTGTACAATGATTTGATGAAGCAAAATAAAAAGAAGAAAGTAATTTTTAAATATCTTTTGAATTACAATGAACGCCATCCTATCTGGTTCAAAAGATCATAGATTTCAATAACACCCGGTTAATAATTCAAATTCAAGTTAATTTTATTTTGATATTTTAAAGAATTTCAAAATACTATCCACTTCGGAACCCCAGTAATTATAGTTATGTTGGGCATTCGGCATATTTAATTTTATTTTCAACTCTGGATGATAATTTTTTAACGAATCATAAAACATGACTGTTTGTTCGGGTGGAACTACCTTGTCAAGCTTTCCGTGCCCCAGATAAATAGGCGTTTTATATTCCTTGATCCTTGATATAGGATTATCAAGATTTTCCCATCGTTTGCGGAAATTATTTATTGTTCCGTAAAAACCAGTCATTAAATTATCAGATGGCATTTTCAGTTGATCGTAATCGCCTGATAATGCTGCTGCTCCTTTGAAAAGATTTGGGTAATCAAGCAACACAAGTGCCACACCTCTTGCGCCTGTTGATAATCCTACGATATAGTTATTTTCATTTTTCAATAACAGCGAATATTTATTTTGCAGTAATGGAATAAGTGTGTCAGAAAGCCACTGGCGTGTGGGGTAAACCTTCCATTCAGGGCGGGTTTCAGGAAAGTTTTTTTTCTGGTAAACACTCTTTCCCATATCGGGCATAACAATACAATAATCTTGTTCAATTATTTTTTGACATAATGTTGTTTTGTTGCACCAGTCATCAGCCGGGAAATTCCAGCCGGGAAGAAGTATAAATGTCCCTTTTTTATGCTTCTTGCAAACATTGATAAATACTTTATGATTATTAATTATGAGTATCGTATCCTGCTTTGGCAACCTGTCGGATACAATATTTTTTGTTTGTGTACATCTAATGTTAGAAAAAAGAATGATAATGAAAATGATTAGAATGAATGCCGATATAATAGCAACAGTTGTAATTTTTTTATTTGAATTCATACGATAAATAATTTTCTTATGAGCAATTACAAAATAGTGTAAAATGGTTCTTATAATGATTCGCAAAGTTATAAAACCAAAACTTCAACACCAAATTGCATTGCTCATTCTTCGGTGATGTAATATGAAGTAATTTCTGAATACAAAAAAAATAAAATTATTTTCATTAAATTTTGAAAACAGCATGTTTGCTTATTGTCGGCTTGAAGTAGCGTATAAATAAATCAAAAAAAATGTTAATGATTTGCTGAGAATAACTTAAACTGCTACATTTGCTTAGGTTTATACTAAGCCTTTCAAATTTAAATAATAAAATTTTCAGGAGGTAATATGAATAATTTATTTTTATTGGAAATCAATGCTTCTATTGGTGAAAGAAAAATGACAATATTCCCAGTTGTATTGCGTGATGGTAATGAATTGATTCTTGTTGATACAGGACTTCCTGGTCAGATTGAATTATTTAAAACGGCAGCTGTCGGTAAAGGATTAGATTTAAATGATCTTACAAAGATTGTAATTACACATCATGATGTTGACCATATTGGTTCACTTCCTGCAATGAAACGAGCATTTAAAAATGCGAAAGTAATCTCATCGCAAATTGAAGCGGACTATATAAGCGGGAAGACGGAATCTATAAGGCTGGCGCTATCAAAAAAGAATTTCGATAAGATGACCGATGAACAAAAAGCAAATTCGCTTATGTTGCAAAAGCTGTATCAAAATATGGAAAGAACTACTGTTGACGTGGAATTGACTGAAGATGGTCTTTTGCCGGGTTGCACCAAAACCACAGTAATTCAAACTCCTGGTCATTTGCCCGGCCATATTTCTGTATACTTTGAAGAAACGAAAACGTTGATAACCGGAGACGCCATAGGACTTTTGGAAAATAAATTATTTATCAATCCACAGAATGCTATTGATATGGATCAAGCCAGAAAATCCGTCAGTAAGTTTTTAGATTATGATATTACAAATATTGTTTGTTATCATGGCGGATTATTCGAAGGCGATTGCATGACGGCGCTTCGTGAATTGGTCTAGGCAAAGGAAGAGCATATTCCATCATAGGTATCATTGTATTTTAGGCAGGGAAAAGTTTAGTGGAAAAGCAACCGAATAAATATCGCACGAATGTTATATCAGGATTTAAAACGATCTTTCGTTCTCTGCAATATAAGAACTATCGCTATTTCTTTTACGGACAAAGCATTTCCCTTATCGGAACATGGATGCAGCGCATTGCTACTCCCTGGTTGGTTTACAAGATCACAGGTTCAGTTTATTTATTGGGTTTGGTTGGCTTTGCAGGGCAGATACCCACCTTTCTAATGGCTCCTTTTGCAGGAGTTATTGTTGACAGGTTCAATCGCTATAAGATACTTGTACTGACCCAGGTACTGGCAATGATACAGGCATTAATACTGGCATATCTTGTTTTAACCAATTCAATACAAGTATGGGAGATCGTACTATTAAGTATATCGCTTGGTCTCATCAATGCTTTCGACATGCCATCGCGCCAGTCGCTTGTAGTAGACATGATCGATAAAAGAGAGGATCTTGGAAATGCCATTGCTTTAAACTCATCTATGGTTAGTGGAGCAAGAGTACTTGGACCTTCCATAGCAGGTATTATAATTGCTGTAACAGGCGAAGGAACGTGCTTTTTATTAAATGCAATTAGCTATATTTTTGTTATTGTATTTCTGTTATTAATGAAAATTACTCCGCGAAAAATAAAACCACAAAACACTCATGCTTTTAAAGGTTTTATAGAAGGGTTCAAATATACTTTTGGATTTATGCCTATGAGATATGTTATACTGCTGCTTGCGCTGGTAAGTTTTATGGGAATGCCTTATACTGTTCTGATGCCGGTATTTGCAAAGAATATTCTTCATGGAGGTTCGCACACCTTTGGTTTTTTGATGGGAGCTGCTGGCATAGGCGCTTTATGCGGCTCTTTGTATATGGCATCACGAAAAAGCGTTTTAGGAATTAGTAAAATCATTGCATTGGCCGCAGCTATTTTTGGTTTTGGATTATGTGTATTTTCTTTTTCACATTTCTTTTTACTTTCATTGGGATTAATGTTAATCGTAGGTTTAGGTTTTACATTGCAGATGGCTTCATGCAATACCCTTTTACAAACCATTGTTGATGACGATAAGCGTGGTCGTGTGATGAGTCTTTATGCCATGGCTTTCATGGGCACTGCTCCATTTGGTAGTTATTTCGCAGGATCAATGGCAAGTATTATAGGCGCTCCATACACTTTATTGATAGGTGGTGTCTCATGTATAATAGGTGCAATAGTCTTTGCACGTAAACTTCCGAAAATAAAAATGCTGATTCATCCTATTTATGTGAAGATGGGCATAATATCTGAGGCTGCTTCAGATATTCAGAAAGCAAAGGACTCGGTGATCCCGCTTGAAGAAATAGAAAATTTACCTTCCTGAAATATCAGCATTATCAATAGCAGTAATGGTTGAATCATCATTTTTACGTTTTACTGTTACCGCATAATAAATTATTTTTCTTATTTTCGTATCAGGCTATACTATTTATAGAGTGAACATTCATCAGGTACTTACAAAATATTGGGGTCATACTTCATTCCGCCCGTTGCAGGAGGAGATCATAAATTCTGTTCTGCAGGGGAATGACACGCTTGCATTGATGCCTACAGGTGGCGGTAAATCCGTTTGTTTCCAGGTTCCAGCATTGATGAATGATGGTCTGTGTATTGTTATCTCGCCTTTGATCTCGCTGATGAAAGACCAGGTAGATAATTTGAAAAAAAAAGGGATCAAGGCTGTTGCCGTTTATTCGGGGATGCATTATCACGAGATCGATCTTGCTCTTGATAATTGCGCTCATGGCGATATAAAATTTCTTTACCTTTCTCCCGAAAGAATAATGTCGGATACATTACGTCTTCGTTTAAAAAAAATGAAGGTCAATCTGATCGCTGTTGATGAAGCGCATTGCATTTCGCAGTGGGGCTATGATTTCCGCCCTCCATACCTGAAGATTTCAGAGTTCCGTGATTTGATCCCTCATGTTCCTTTGCTCGCATTGACTGCAACTGCTACACCTGAAGTGATTGTGGATATTCAGAACAAATTGAATTTCAAATGGGAAAATGTTTTTGTAAAAAGTTTTGAACGCAAGAACCTAACATATGCCGTTATCAAAGAAGAAGATAAATTCAATCGTTTGTTAAAGATCGCTTCCAAAGTGAGCGGCTCAGGAATTATTTATGTGCGAAACCGGAAAAGAACAAAAGATATTTCCGACTTTTTGAATAACAATAAAATCCCATCCGATTATTACCATGCAGGCTTGGATGCAAAGACAAGGGATTCACGGCAAAATGCATGGATGCTGGGAGCAAAGCGTATAATGGTTGCAACAAATGCATTCGGCATGGGCATTGACAAAGCGGATGTTCGTTTTGTGGTTCATTTCGATCTTCCTGATTCTCTCGAAGCGTATTACCAGGAAGCAGGAAGGGCAGGGCGTGACGATAGAAAATCATTTGCATTATTGATGTATTGTGAAGCAGATATTATTGATGCACGAAAGAATTTTGAAAATGCTTTTCCTACCGTTGATGAAATAAAAAATGTGTATCAATGTATTGGGAATTTTTATAACCTTGCCGTTGGCAGCGGGAAAGACGCCAGTTTTGATTTTGATATCACACAATTTTCAAATACTTATAACCTCAAACCGCTCACCGTTTATAACTCGCTTAAATTTCTTGAAAAAGAAGCGTACGTTGTGACTACCGATTCATTTCATCAGCCATCAACTTTGCATATAAAAGTAGATAAAGAAACATTGTACCGGTTCCAGGTCGAGAATAAACTTTATGATAATTTCATAAAAACTATTTTGCGTTCGTATGGCGGAGTGTTCAATGATTTTGTAAAGATCAGCGAAACGGAAATTGCTGCAAGGTCAGGTGTTACTAAGGAATTAACGGCTCAGTATTTAAAGGCGCTTGACAAATTGGATATCTTGTCATATGTCCAGCAAAAGGAAAAGCCTCAGGTGATTTATGCAAAAGAAAGAGTTGACTCGAAAGACATTTTTATTTCACAAGAAAATTATCATGAGCGGAAAATAATTTCTCAGCAGAAATTGGAAGCAGTGATTCATTACGCAACATCGGTATTAAATTGCAGAAGCCAGATATTGCTGGAATATTTTGGTGAAGAAGATTCGAAAAGGTGCGGACAGTGCGATGTTTGCCTAGAAAGAAACAAACTCGACCTGAACGAAATGGAATTTGATAGGATTATTAATTTGTTAAAACCTATCCTTCAACAGGAATCTAAATCGCTCGAAGAAGCCGTTGCTATGGTGAAAGGAATTAGTGAAGACCGGATTTTAAAAGCGATACGCTGGCTTATCGATCATGGAAAAATTATTGTGAACGAGGAACAACAGTTATCTTGGAAGAAATGAAATTAGTTAATGGCTATTTGAAACTAACAACTACAAATAATTTTTAAATATTTTCATGAATAATATAGAAAGATCATTTTATCTTCGTGATGATGTGCTGCAAATAGCAAAGGACTTGCTGGGTAAATATCTTTTTACAAATTTGAATAATGAAGGAATTACGGCAGGCATCATTACTGAAACCGAAGCTTATGCCGGCATCACCGATAAAGCCTCGCATGCTTATGGCGACCGCAGGACAAGCCGCACAGAGGTCATGTATATGGAAGGCGGTGTGGCTTATGTTTATTTGTGTTACGGTATCCATTCGCTTTTCAATATAGTAACGAACAAAAAAAATATTCCTCATGCAGTTCTTATCCGTGGCATAAAGCCTGTTGAAGGTATTGATACCATAATGAAGCGTGCCAATAAAAATGAAGAGAAACAACTTAATGGCATTGGACCGGGCAATGTTTCAAAACTATTGGGAATTCATTTTTCGCAAAGCGGTGAAACTTTAGCCGGAAATAAAATATGGCTGGAAGACCGAGGAATTAAAGTGCCTGCTAAGAAAATTATAATTGGCAAAAGAGTAGGAGTGGACTATGCTGGCGAAGATGCTTTATTGCCCTACAGGTTTAGGATCACTATTTAATATCAATTCAGGAGTAGGTTGACTATTTCTATAGTCCCAAATTCAAAGCGTTAAACTTTTCGCACTTTCCTTTTCCCTTTTAAAGATTATTTCATTAAACAAGAATACGTACTTTATTATTTCGTAGGGGAAATAACGGAGAAAATGATAGTAGCTTCAACAGGAATACCATCTCTCAAAGCAGGTAACAATTTTGGTGAATTTGAAACTACCCGTAAAGCTTCACTATTAAATATTTGATTAGTTGAATAAGTAATTTTTGATTCTTCTATATTTCCTTCGGTATCTATCCTTGCAGCGACAAGAACCTGACCTCGAATTCCATAGTAGGCTGCATCATCGGGAACCTTTAAATTATTTTTTAAATATTTTTCAAACGCATCGCTGCCACCAGGGAATCTTGGTGAAAGGTAATGTGGGTAATAAGCTGTATCTTCTCCTGTAGTCGAAAAACACTTGCTATTTAATAATTTCCCATTTTCATAATTCTCTATTCTTAATATTTTGCCATTAGGAAAATAGGATATTAATTGTCCATTCATTTCACCATGTTTATACGAATCTGCGATCACATGAATAGAATCATTTTCATAATATAATCTGTACTTGCATAACGTATCTTTATCATAAAATGATTTTGTTTCTAATTTACCTGATATATACCAATAAATAAATTCTCCCTGCCTTTTATTATCTTTATAATATCCTTCTTCTTTTTTATTTTGATTATCGTAATACCATGTAAAGGTTCCGGATCTATTATTCAATGAATTTAAATAACTACCCTGCATCTGAAGAACACCATTCTTGTAATAATCTTTAACCATAAAAAGCCGCCTGCCTAGAGAATCCTTTGTTCTTTGATATAACCTATAGTATACTGCCTGATCGGGATTGTGAACTTTTGTCCATGACCTATCATAATAAATTTTATGTGTTTTTTTATTTGATGCACACGAAGATGTAATTAAAAATACTGAAATTAAGATTAATAATGTAATTGCTCTAATTTTCATTTTCTTTGTATAGATTAATTAATGAGATAATTCTAGTTTTAATAATCGATAACGGATATATATTTCTTACATTGGTAGTTTATCTATTTTTCTTTCAAATTTAAATATTTTCCAAACATTCTAAAATATTTTCAATAATAAGAAAATTTTTTCCTTGCAGCTAATGCGTGTTTTATATTTATTCGTTAAATAAAAAATAAAGCAACACCTGTCACGCTTATAACAGCCCCGATGATTTCTTTGACAGTTACTTTTTGTTTCATGAAAAGTATAGCCGGCGGAATGATCAGTATTGGCACTATCGACATGATCGTTGAAGCAATACCTGCATTCGCATGCTGAACGGCAAACAGCGAAAACGAAACACCCAGGAACGGTCCGAAAACAGAGCCAACACAAATGCGTTTCATGGCAGGGATATTTTTTACTGCACTGCCAACATTGCGCCATTTTTTCCAAAGCGTGATAACAATTGCAAAACCTATCATTCCTGTAATGACCCTGATCTGTGTAGCTGCAAACGCATTATAACTGCCCATTCCAACTTTGCTGAAAACTAATCCTACTGCTTGTCCTACGGCTCCAATAAAAGCAAATAATATTCCTTTCGGTGAATGTGAAATGGATAATTTTTTTTCATCAGTCCTGCGATTGACAATAACAAGAGCAATGCCGCCAATGGTCAATGCCATGCCAATGAAATTATAAAGACTTAATGTTTCACCAAGCATAAGCCAGCTGATAAAGGCTGTGATCGGCGGAACCAGCGTCATGATGAGCATCGAGATGCGGGAACCGATAATAGTGTACGACTCAAAAAGAAAAAGATCGCCTATCACAAAGCCTATCAATCCCGAGACAGAGAGCCATATCCATGCATGAGCGCTTGCATCAGTAGGCAGCAGCATATTTCTTGTGATCAATGAAAAAATGCTCAGGAAAACAAATGCCATTGTTAACCGCATCAGGTTTACAGCTATGGAACCTACTTTATTGCTGGCCGATTCAAATGCAAGTGCAGTTGCAGTCCAGCAGAAAGCCGTGAATAATGCTGCAAATTCTCCTATGTGATTTGTGAACATAAAACAGTTTTAAAATCTTTGCCAAAGTAACTTAATTTAAAAACATGTTTTGTCAAATCCACTTAATTATTTTGTTCAATAGGTTCTATGTTTAAAAAAATATTAAATTTGGTAATTCTCTTTTTTTAAGAATATCTAATTTGTTTGGAAAATATTTTAAACGGAAGATCAAGGTTTCTGCATTGCCAATAATTGAAACAGCAATGCTTAAGCTTCGTCCTTTTGATCAAAGCGATTCAGAAAGGGTGAAGCTGTTGGCTGGCGACGAAGCTATTGCCTCAGGTGCAATAAATATTCCGCATCCGTATCTGAAAAGCTTTGCGGAATCATGGATCAAAACCCACGAAATCGAGTTTCTTAAAGGTAATTCTCTCATTCTCGCAATAACAAAGAAAGAAACAGGTATACTTATTGGCTCGATAGGTTTATATATTAATAAGAACCATCAGCATGCCGAGCTTGGCTACTGGGTTGGAAAAGAATATTGGGGGAACGGTCATTGCTCCGAAGCTGTTTCGGCAGTTGTTAATCATGCTTTTGAAAAACTCAACCTGAATAAAATATTTGCTTATTTCATATCTCGAAATCCCGCATCAGGAAAGGTGCTTGCAAAAAACAACTTCACTAAGGAAGGCTTTTTCAGGCAGCACGTTAAGTATCATGAACATTTTGAAGACATCGAATGTTTCAGTTTGCTGAAGGCTGATCATAAGAAAATTCAATGATATTCATCATTGACGAATTGATTTCCATGTAAAATTTCACCGGTTATTATTAACAATCATCCTTTCTCAAGAATACTTTTCGAAAATGTATTCCGTTTTTCCTTGCCAATCCTGTAATTCCTGATCTTTAAGTGTGTTAACAATTTATTGATAAGTGTTGTTTATAAGATGTTCAAATCATGCAGATGAATTCAGCAGCAATTTATTTTTTCATTTTTTTGCGGTGATCAATGATGATCTTGAAGTTTGAAGTATCGAGGAAAGTATCGAACTTCATGTAATCGTAATGTTTTTGTTGGTACTTCGATTCAAAAATATCAACATGATATTCGTCTTTAAAAACCCTCCATAACAATTCCGAACAATAGAATGCCGTGCTGTCATTTAAGTTGAATGCATTGTCAAAAGGGATTTTTCTTTTCAGGTAATACTTCGCTCTGGTTCCTATTCTTGCCAGGTCGGAATCATTTTTTACGTGTTTGTATCGCACAACCACGATCGAATTTCTTTTACTTTGACTTACAAATGTTGCCAGATCCTGCCATTGCACACCATCCACATCCGATAAAGTTGAAGATACAGAATGAATAACGATCCAATGACCTTTGTATTGGGTTAAAATAGCGCAATGGGATAAGCCCGAGCTATCATTGAGCGTTTCAACGATCATATCGCTCACAAAGCCGTATCCGTGCCTGAGAATGATATCACCGTCATGCAATAATGAGATTTCTTTTTTGGAAAGGGTATACCTTGAAACAATTTGTTCCTGTTGGCTATGGTAATCATAGATCAACAGGAACAAATAAATACCTATTATAAGACTAATGATAACAATGAAAAAAATGATGATCTTTCTTTTCATTGCTTATAAAATAAGTTTACTTTTTTGTAGTATCAGTTTTAACAGCGGTAGAATCATTAGCAGGTTCAGTTTTGCTCATATCAGGAGATTCTTTTTTCATTTCAACTAACCATTTACCATCTTTCTTAACTAAATCTAATTTTTTAGCTTCACCGTTTTCAGTATATTCACAAGCAGCTTTATCAGCATCTTCTTTACATTTCAAGTTTTCAATTTTCGAAGCTTTTGCAGCCTGATCACCGCCCATTTTGCTGAAACTTTCGAGCATATCTATTGAAGCTGCTGATTCAGGTGTTGCTAATTTTTTAGCATCAGTAAATTCTTTCTTATTGATGTGTGTTAAAAATTTTTCTGCTACTTTATCAGGAGCATCAGAACTTTTACATGCATTCATAGTAATTATTGCAAGAGCAATAACAGCCAATGATAATAATTTTTTCATACAAGTTTCTTTTAGGTTATTAATTATTTTTTTGTTTTTACTCGTTAGAGCCGCAAATTTAATATCTTTTTTTAATAACAACTAATGCTTATGAAAAGAATTTTAGAAAATTTAAATTAATTACTCATAACTAACAGGTTAAGAAGCTTCCTGTATTTTGAAGTTAATATCTAAATGATAGAACGTTAATATTTTTGCTTTTATGTATTTGAATTTAAAACCTTGCTTATTTTTGTAAAAATATTTTCGGCATTGATTAATTTAGTTATACATAATTTAAGTAACCGTTTAAAAGATCTTTTGCCTGGCGAACAGGCTCAGTTATTTATGGGTTCTGGTGTTCGCATGAAAGAACTTCGTTTTATGCCGGAAAATGAACATTCGAAAAAGAGCGGTGTGATGATCCTTTTGTACCCGAAGAACAATATCTTGTATTCGGTTTTAATTCTGCGTCCTAAATATAGCGGTACTCATAGTGGTCAGGTTGCGCTGCCCGGAGGGAAATATGAAAAAGGCGACAAAGACCTTGTGGCGACTGCTTTGAGGGAAACCTTTGAAGAAATTGGAATTGAAAGCTCCGCTATTACTGTTTTAGGACAGCTAACGAAATTATTCATTCCGCCAAGTAATTTTATTGTTTATCCTGCTGTAGGCTTTACACAAGTTGAACCTGCCTTTATTCCTGATAAGAACGAAGTAAAAGAAATTATTGAATATCCTGTTTCGGCATTATTGCAAGAAGATATTGTAAAGGAAAAACGATTTGAGATAAATAAAGATGTTTCTTTTATTGCTCCTTATTTTGATATCAACGGTCATGTTGTTTGGGGAGCAACAGCAATGATATTGAGCGAATTCAAAGAAATATTAAAAAATATTTGGGTAAGCAAAGAGCCTTTTCAATTTTAAAATAATTATAACAGATCAACTTCTTCCTGATTTAATTTTAGTTCGCCGGCTATTGTAGTTTTGTTTGGATAATTCACCACGAGAACAATAATGGCTATGACTGCTATATAAAGAATGAACTTTGTATTAGTAAGCAGGTAAAAGAAAATGTTGAGGAAACATACTGTTTCGATCATTACAATTTTAATGATATAATATTTCCTGTATAAGAAAAGTTTTTCGGGTAGAATTATTCCTGTTGCTATTTTTTCAATATTTTTTTTGAAAAGATAATACGCCAGCGGGATCAATGCAACAAGAAAAAGCGAAAGATAAAAAAATGTCAGGGCAACAACTTTATCGTGGCTCAAAAGCCCTGTTTCAATGCTGCTCAGATAATATGCAATGAATGGAAAGATCACACAGCCTATGACAATGGCTGCATGAGCCACTTTGAGATTTTTTATAATTGATGCAGGTTGAAAATTTCCTTGTTCCATATCAGTAAAATTAATTAATGTGTTTGTTTAACCAGTTCAAAATATCGTTGTAAACTTCTTCCTTATTTATTTCATTTAAAATTTCGTGGCGACAACTCCTGTAAATTTTTTTCTCTAAATCTCCCAAACCAATTTCTTTATATGATTCATAAACTTTATTTACACCTTTTGTGAAATCGCCCACAGTATCCATTTCACCTGAAATGATAAATACTGGCAGATATAAAGGAATTTTTCTGATCGTGTTTTTATTTTGAATTTTTAATATCCCCGAAAAAAGATCAGCATAAAAGGATGTAGTACAAATAAAGCCGCAGTATTCATCCTGAACG
>Ga0224523_1000359_pt1 | contig 25940 bp, 22 predicted proteins | sample CFST50metaG_FD_182732 | JGI IMG/M metagenome (GOLD analysis project Ga0224523, IMG submission 182732) | Peat soil microbial communities from Stordalen Mire, Sweden - C.F.S.T50 | ecosystem: Environmental > Terrestrial > Soil > Wetlands > Peat | place: Sweden: Norrbotten County, Stordalen Mire...
GTAAAACAAAACCCTCGCCACAGCCCATATCCAGGAATTTATCTTTAGGAATTGTCAATTTGCTTGAAATATAGTCTAAACGAAATTTTCTTTCCTGATCACGTAATTTTTTATGCCAATTGGTAATATTTGCTCCGGCAAAGTAATCGCACTCATACAGTTGTTGCCATTGCTCCTGGGTTAAATCAATTTCGGGAGAAATAAAATAATATTCACACTTTGAGCATTGAAGAATTTTATAACTATTTTCCTCGCTATTAGGAAAATTCTTATTTATAACGGGCTTTCCAATGATTTTATAACTCTGATTATTGCATATCTTACAATTTATAATCATTTTCTTATATTTAATTAACAAAAGTAAATTTATTTTATTCAATAAATTACTATTCTCAATTATTTTCAGGAACAATTCTGCTGGGCAAAATCAGCGATTTCGCTCTTTATCGAATAGTTTCAATAATTTCTTTGTGTAACTTTGTAAGGTCTATGTGTTAATGTATGTAAAGCTTTTATTGATGAACGAAAAACGATAAAACGAAGAACAACTATTTCACTCAAAACTCCCAACTCATAACTAAATTATTAACTTTGAACTTTGAATCAGCACCCGTGTTATGACCGAATCCCCTTTGCTTGAAATAAAAAATTTGATCACAGAATTTCGTTCTGATGGAAATACAATCAGGGCTGTGAATGATGTGAGTTTTGTTTTGAATAAAGGAGAAATACTTGGTATTGTTGGCGAATCGGGTTCGGGCAAATCAGTTACATCACTTTCAATAATGCGTTTGATTGCTTCACCTCCCGGAAAAATTGTGAATGGCGAAATTATTTTTAATAATGGAAACAGCACCAATCTTCTTGCTTTGCCTGAAGAACAAATGCGGCATTTTCGTGGAAAAGAAATTTCGATGATCTTCCAGGAACCAATGACATCGCTGAATCCGGTGATAAAATGTGGGAGGCAAGTTAGTGAAGCTATTCGGCTTCATTTGAAATCATCAAAAAAAGAAGCCAAAGAAAAAACGCTTAAACTATTTGAAGAAGTACAATTGCCAAGACCTTCTGGAATTTATGATTCATATCCTCACGAATTATCGGGCGGGCAAAAACAGCGTGTGATGATCGCAATGGCTATGTCGTGCGAACCTTCCGTTCTGATAGCTGATGAGCCCACAACCGCTTTGGATGTTACCGTTCAGAAAACCATTCTTGACCTGATGAAGAAATTGCAGCAAAAACATAAAATGAGCATTATCTTCATAACCCACGATCTTGGCGTGATTGCTGAAATTGCCGACAAAGTCCTGGTAATGTACAAAGGCAAAATCGTTGAACGAGGAAATGTGAAAGAAATATTTTCCAGTCCGAAACACCCATATACCAAGGGGTTGCTTGCATGCCGACCGGATATGAAAAACCGTTTATTAAAGCTTCCGGTTGTTGCTGATTTTATGGACGAAGACAGTGTTGGTAATCTTTCTGAAAAAATAATTTCAATAAATGAGCTTACCAATAAATTGATCGTCACGCGAGAAGACCGAATAAGCAGGCACAACAAACTTTATTCAACAAAACCGATACTTGAAATTAAAAATTTAAAAACATATTTCCCTGTCAGGAAAGGCATTTTCAGGAAATCGCAGGAATATATAAGAGCGGTTGACAATGTAAGCTTTAATGTGTATCCGGGTGAAACGCTTGGTCTCGTAGGCGAATCGGGTTGTGGAAAAACAACGCTCGGAAGAACTATTTTAAGATTGATAGAGCCAACTGCGGGACAGGTTATTTTCAAGGGCATTGATATTGCTGCACTTTCGGCAAAAGAATTACGCAACAAAAGAAAAAACATTCAAATAGTTTTTCAGGATCCTTATTCTTCGCTTAATCCGAGAATAACTATCGGCAATGCTGTCATGGAGCCTATGCAGGTTCATGGCATTTACAAAGGCAACCGCCAAAGAAAAGAAAAGGTGATGGAGTTGTTGAAAAAAGTAAATATTCCTGAAACCTATTTTAATCGTTATCCCCACGAACTCTCAGGCGGGCAGAGGCAGCGCATATGCATTGCGAGAGCGCTTTCATTAAATCCCGAATTTATTATTTGTGACGAATCTGTTTCGGCGCTTGATGTTTCAATACAGGCGCAGGTTTTGAATCTTTTGAATGAATTGAAACGCGAATTTAATTTTACATATATTTTTATTTCACACGATCTTTCGGTTGTAAAATTCATGTCGGACAGAATGATCGTGATGAAAGACGGAAAGATAATGGAATACGGCGACGCTGATGAGATCTATGCAAATCCATCTACAAATTATACAAAGAAATTAATTGATGCTATTCCGAAAAGTTAAGCAAACGTATAGTTTATTTATATTTTATTCTTGATGTAAGAATATCAATGGCAACATGATTTGCGCCTCCCTGTGGAACAATGATGTCAGCGTAGCGTTTTGTGGGCTCAATAAATTGTAAATGCATGGGCTTAACATATTTTTCATAATGATCAAGCACCTGCTGAAACGAACGCCCACGTTCTTCAATATCTCTTTTAATAATTCTAACTAACCTGTCGTCGGGATCGGCATCAACAAAGACTTTTATATCAAGCCGCTCGCGCATCTTTGGATTTGTGAGAATAAGAATTCCTTCAACAATCACAACATCTTTGGGCTCGACAGGAATGGTCTCTTTTGAACGAGCACAAGTTAGATAAGAATAGATAGGCATTCCGATAGTTTTTCCTTCTCTCAGCATATCAATGTGCTTATTCAGTAAACTGAATTCAATAGATGAAGGATGGTCGAAATTCTTTTTTGCTCTTTCTTCGGGCGAAAGATGGCCATTATCTTTGTAGTAAGAATCCTGAGATATAATTGCTACAGACTCTTTTGGAAGGCGTTTGATGATCTGTTTTACAACAGTTGATTTCCCGGAACCGGAACCACCGGCAATACCAATGATTAACATAATAAAAACTTTTTGTAATTGAATATCACAAATGTATTAAATGAAAATCATTTTCCAATGATTATCAATAATTAAAAAAGAAAAGTATCGTAAAATAAATTTGCTTTATTGTTTCTTTACCCGTATTTACAGCAGGGTTCTTTATTTTAAATTGGTAACGATTTCTTCTTTTGTGCGTATAAAACGATAGATAAAATATTTTTTTTATCTTCACACCCTTTATCTTATAATTGTGAAACCGTTTATTTCTTCTTTATGAAAGATTTCGAAACCTTACTAAATCCTAATCCGCTTGTGGTTTATCTTGATAAACCGACTCATGATTTTACAAAATCGGATATCATTAGATACATTGAAAACAATGGTATTGAAATGGTGAATTACAGGTATGTCGGTGCTGACGGTCGATTGAAGACTTTGAATTTTGTTATCAACAGCAAAAAACATCTTGATGCTTTTTTATCATCAGGTGAAAGAGTTGACGGGTCAAGTCTCTTTTCATATATTGAAGCCAGTTCCAGCGATCTTTATGTTATCCCGCGTTTTCGAACAGCTTTTTTAAATCCATTTTCAGAGGTTCCAACACTTGATATTTTGTGTTCCTATTTTAATAAAGATGGCTTACCGTTAACCTCTTCTCCCGAATATGTTTTACGTAAAGCCCAGGAAACACTGATAAAACAAACCAACCTTTCGTTCGAAGCAATGGGAGAGTTGGAATATTATATCATCAGCAATAATGAAGCTTTATATCCCGTACCTGATCAAAAAGGATATCACGAATCAGTTCCTTTTGCAAAATGGGAAAAGCTTAGGATTGAAGCAATGCAGGCTATTGCAAGGACGGGTGGATTAATAAAATATGGCCATTCGGAAGTTGGAAATTTTATTCTTGGAAATACCATGTATGAACAAAATGAAATTGAATTTCTTCCTACAAATGTTGAAGATGCTGCTGATCAGCTTCTCATTGCAAAATGGATATTGAGAATGATCGCATATAAATATGGCGTAACGATTAGCTTTGCCCCGAAAATAACAGTTGGTAAGGCTGGCAGCGGTATGCATATTCATACACGACTGATGAAAAGCGGGAAAAATATGATGGTTGAAAACGGGCAGTTGTCAAATATTGCAAAACGCGCAATTGCCGGTTACCTTCAGCTTGCGCCTTCACTGACCGCATTTGGCAACACCATTCCGACTTCTTATTTCCGTTTGGTTCCTCACCAGGAAGCACCGACAAATATTTGCTGGGGCGACAGGAATCGTTCAGTACTCGTAAGAGTGCCGCTTGGATGGACAGGAAATGTAAATATGTTAAAAGCTGCAAACCCTATTGAACCGGCTGATTTGAATGATTATTCAGATAAACAAACTGTTGAGTTCCGTTGCCCTGATGGTTCTGCAAATATTTATCTTTTACTGGCAGGACTTACTGTTGCTGCACGTCACGGTCTTGAAATGGAAGACGCCCTTGAATTCACTCAGAAATCGTATGTCGGCGTAAATATTTTTAAAGATGAAAACAAAGAGGTTTGTGATAATCTTGCTCAATTACCTGTTTCCTGCAGCGAATCAGCCGATTGCTTAAAAAAACAAGCTGATATTTATAAAAAATATGATGTATTCTCGCAAGGATTGATCGATGGAATGATAAAAGAATTAAAAAGCTATAATGACAATGGGCTTCGTGAAAAAATATCAAAAAATGATTCTGAACTTACGAAGTTTGTAAATGGATATTTGCATTGCTAATTATAGCGATTCATTTTATTTCGTCGTTTTTTTTCTTTAAGAAATGTTTGCAAAATAGGAATGGCAGTAATGATGATCAGGAAAATAATGATGTATTGCAAATACTCTTTAATGTTGGGGACATACCTGCCTAAGAAATAACCGGAAAGCACCATTGTGCAAGACCATAATGTTGCGCCAATAATGTTATACCAAATAAATTTGCTATAATCCAATTTAACAGCACCGGCAACAATGGGAGCGAACGTGCGGATAATTGGCAGGAAAGCACCGAGAATTATAGCTTTTCCGCCATGCCTGTCGTAAAAATCTTTTGCGGCAAATAAATGTTTTGGTCTGAAGAATAAAGTTTTTTTTCTTTTGAAGATAGCTTCTCCGGCTTTTTTCCCAAAAGCATATCCCGTAGAATTGCCTGCTATTGCGGCACAGCAAATTCCGATCGTTACAAGTAGAATTGGAATATTTATTACACCAGTTGATGTAAGCAAACCTGCTGTGAATAAAAGAGAATCGCCCGGAAGAAAAAATCCCACAAACAAACCGGTTTCAGAAAATATTACAAATAAAAGAAACCAGAAACCTCCATATTTAATGATGCTTTCAGGGTTAACAAGTTCTTTCAGAAAATTCCAAAACTCCGGTAAATGCTCCATGAAGAAGAAATAATAACAATCTGCAAATGTGCGAATAAAACCTTACACCGATACTAGAATAATCCCGAAATGTTTCCGTTCTCGTCGATATCAATTGTTTCAGCTGCCGGATGCTCTGGTAATCCCGGCATTCGCATGATCTCACCAGTAATCGGAATGATGAAGCCTGCGCCTGATGCAATTTCAATTTCGCGTACAGTTACAACAAAATCTTTTGGTCGTCCTAATAAGTCAGGGTTATCGGATAATGATTTTTGTGTTTTAGCAATACAAACTGGAAGTTTATCAAGCCCGAGGCTTATGATTTTTTCAAGATCCTTCTTTGCTTTTGCAGTGTAATCAACGTGTTCAGCACCATAGATCTTTTTTGCAATGGTCTCTACTTTTTTCTCAATGCTCCAGTCCCACTCATACAATGGTTTGAATTGGCAATCGCAACGGTCAGCAATCTTACCAACAAGCTCGGCAAGCTCTAATGCTCCTTCACCGCCTTTTTCCCATACATTTGCAACAGCAACAGCCACGCCCATTTCCTTGCATTTCTCTTTTATGATATTTATTTCTTCATCTGTATCGGCAGTAAATCTATTGATTGCAACGCAAGGACAGATCGCGAACTGATTCATGTTTTCCAAATGCTTTTCAAGGTTTCCCAAGCCTTTGCACAACGCATCAGGATCGGGATTGTTTATTTCTTTCAAATTTTTTCCACCATGATATTTTAATGCACGAACTGTAGCGACAAGAACAGCAGCACTCGGCGAAAGACCGGCATAACGGCATTTAATATCAAAGAATTTTTCTGCGCCGAGGTCAAATCCAAATCCTGCTTCGGTTACAACATAGTCGGAAAGTGTAAGTCCCATGCGTGTTGCAATGATCGAATTGGTTCCCTGTGCTATGTTTGCAAAAGGTCCACCATGAATGATTGCGGGAGTTCCTTCAAGTGTTTGAACAAGGTTGGGCATGATGGCATCTTTAAGTAAAGCAGCCATTGCGCCATTTGCCTTAAGATCGCGGGCATAAACAGGCTTTTTATCATAAGTGTAACCGATAAAAATATTTCCGAGCTTTCGTTTAAGATCAGCAAGATCGTTGGATAAGCAAAGGATTGCCATTACTTCGGAAGCCGCAACAATATCAAAACCTGATTCTCTTGGAACACCCGACATTGTTCCCCCAAGTCCGACAATAATTTTTCTGAGCGAACGGTCGTTCATATCCATTACACGTTTCCAGGTAACGGTGCGAGGATCAATCCCAAGATTATTTTTTTTATTCTGAACATTATTGTCAATTAATGCAGCAAGGAGATTATGCGCTTTCTCAACAGCAGCAAAGTCTCCGGTAAAATGCAAATTTATGTCTTCCATCGGAAGTACCTGCGAATATCCACCACCCGTAGCTCCGCCTTTAATCCCAAATACAGGACCTAATGAAGGTTCTCTTAAAACAACCGTTGTTTTTTTACCAATTCGGTTTAATCCTTGTGTCAACCCGATCGATATGGTTGTTTTGCCTTCGCCTGCAGGAGTGGGCGAAATAGCGGATACAAGAATCAATTTATTTTTTTTTACTTTTTCAAGATCGATAAGATGCAAGGGAAGTTTGGCCTTGTACTTTCCATAGTGAATCAGTTCGTTTTCTGAAATGCCGAGTTGGGTGGCAATTTCATTAATATGTTTCATGCTAGCTTTGCGAGCAATTTCAATATCAGTTGCCATAAAAATGTTTTTAATTTTATGTAAATTTAGAAACATTTTTTATCATTGAATATTTATTCAATGATTTGATTATTTTTAAACACGGAAATTGTAGAAGAGGCAACTGTTTACGAAGAATTTAAACAGCAATGAAGATTAATGCATAAAAAAACCCACAGGAAAAAATAAACCTGTGGGAAAAATCCAGATTAAAAAATTAATCTAGAAAATATCTCCGAATGTGCTTTCGTATTCTCCGGAATGTTCGCCGAATGATTTAATACCGCTATCAGTGATCTGATAGGTACATTTTTCACCGGTAATTTTAGAGAAAACAATAGTTGATTCTTTTCCATCTTCTTCCTGCATGATCACTTTTGCCAGATTCTGGTCATATTCATGTGCATCCAGGTTTTCATAACAAATAGGACAAATAAAATTCACAACTTCGCCTTCTTCAATGTCATTGTAGGATGGATGTCTTTTAATGCTATAATCTCCAAGATCAGCACTAATGAGCATAAGTCCTGATTTTCCTTTTGTGGTCTTTGTTAAAAAGATGATGCTATTTGAAACCCTAAGGTGACCTTTGCAATGAGGGCAAATAAAATTTGTCATGACATTTGGTTTAATAAGTTAATATGCAATCAAAGTTAGAAATTTATTTTAAATAAGAATGATTTTTTTTCTAAATATTTTAGAAATTTAGCCGAGTATACTTAAAAAGAATGATTAAAATATCAAAATGCACCTTCAACAAAGCATTTTACTGCATATAACGTTTTTTCTTTTGCTTCAAGATATCCCATGTGTGCTATATCATGCAATAGCAAAGCCATTGTATCTTTGGGTAATGCAATTTGTTCAAGGACTTTATCGTAAGGAATCCGTGTATCTTGTTTTCCGGCAATGAACATAACGGGATAATCAGCATTCCGAAGAACATCTCTTTTGTCTTTTCTTTCCATCATTCCACGTTGCGAAGCGTTTATTGCTCTTTTGCTCATCGTACTGGCTTTTTCAATAAGTACATTGATTTCTTTTTGCAGAAACTTCCTGTTATTTGGAGCAAAGAGATCAGGAATAAAATTCATCACAAAATTCGTGTGATTATTCTCAATGGCTTCAATAGCTCTTGCCCTGTTGGCCTTTCCTTCCGGCGTATCAGGTAAAGCGGAAGAATGAAACAACCCAAGTCCTTTCATCATTGAAGGATGTTTTTCAGCGAAAGAAAGGGCAACATATCCTCCCATGGAATGTCCTATTATCACACATTCTTCCACTGATTCTTTAAAAAGAACGGATTTTACAATGTCCGCCATTATTTCCATGGTATGCGATTCTCCAATACAATCACTTTCTCCGTGACCCGGAAGATCAATGCAGATCACTTTAAAATCAACACTAAGCTCCGCAGAGAAATCATCCCAGATATCAAGAGATTCGGTAAATCCGTGAAGCAATACTATTGTATGTTGTTTTAGTTTTCCTTCAACTCTATAATGAATTCGGGCGTTATCAAAAATAATTTCCATTTTAAAAATGTTTAATTTTAAATAATGAATAATTCAGCACTTAAAATTTACTTCATGAGATTTTCAACTTCTTCAATTGTTTTCGGAATGGGTTTTCCTAAAACTTTATGTCCATCTTCGGTTACCAGAACATCATCTTCAATACGTATTCCGCCAAATCCGAGATATTCTTCCACTTTATTATAATTGATGAATTCGGTGAATTTATTTTCCGATTTCCATAAATTGAATAATTCAGGAATGAAATAAATTCCGGGTTCAACAGTGAGGACAAATCCTGGCTGTAACCTTCTGCCAAGCCTTAAATAAGCAGTTCCAAACTGATCGATGGGGCGAATTTCATCATCATAACCAACATAAATTTGACCGATGTCTTCCATGTCGTGAACATCAAGTCCCATCATATGTCCTAGTCCGTGAGGTAAGAAAAATGCATGTGCTCCGGCTTTTACGGCTTCGTCAACATCGCCTTTCATCAATCCTAAATTTTTTAAGCCTTGTGCAATTACTTTGCATGAAAGCAAATGAATGCTTTGATATGTTACACCAGGTTTTATTGCATCTATAGCTGCCAATTGTGAATCAAGAACGATCTGGTAGATTTCTTTTTGCTTTTGTGTGAATTTTCCATTTACCGGAACTACGCGTGTATGGTCGGTTGCATAACCCATAGGTGTTTCAAAACCTGCGTCAATTAACAACAGATCGCCATCTTTCATTTCGTTGTTATGATAATGCCCGTGTAATATTTCACCGCGAACAGAAAGAATAGTGGGAAAAGAGAGCGAACCATTTTTTGAACGTGCGATACCTTCCATTTTGCCTGCAACTTCATATTCAAACATTCCGGGTTTTGCCATTTTCATGGCTGTGGTAAATATTTTATAAGCGGTCTTCATTCCTTTTTCAATTTCTTTGATCTCTTCCTTTCCTTTAATGGAGCGAAGTTTCACAACCGCATTTATAAATTCAAGCGAAGCGTTTTCTTTCAACTTATTGAAAGAAGCTCCTAGTGTTGTATTCAGGAAAATCTGGTTGTTCGGATGGTAGGGTGGGAGGTAATGAATTTTTCGATCTTGTGTTTTTGCATTTTCAAGGTATTCTGAAAGCTTTGAAAAAGCTGCACATTCAGAAACACCTACTTTTTGTATTTTTTCTTTTAGCAAAGGTACCGGACCAGTCCATATCACATCTTCAATATTTACATCATCGCCGAAAATTATTTCTTTTTTATTGTCGATGTCGATGATCGCTGCAAGTCCGGGTTCATCAATTCCGAAGAAATAAAGGAAAGTGCTGTCCTGCCTGAAATGATAAGTGTTTTGAGGGTAATTCATTGGCAATTCAGTATTGCCTAAAAATAAAAGAATGCCACTTGAAAATTCTTTTTTTAGCAGGTTTCTTCTTTTGGAATAAATTTTTGTATCAAACATATTTTTATTTTTTAATGATTTAATTGCGTAGGATTTTTTTTAGATCATTTAATTAAACAAAGTTAAAATTAGGAATTAATTCAGACCTGCCAAAATATTTTATTTTGGTTTGATAAAAGGATTGATAATTGAAAGAATGATAACTTGAATTTTTACATTCAAATTTTATTTTTTAAATTTTTTAAAATCAACAAAAGACTTGTTTTCACAGGCAATATAGAAGCGTTACTTTAAAAATTTCGTTGCATCAGGTTGTCCGTGTATTTTTTCAGGATGGATTTCTGGTCATTACTTAAATTAATTAGATCAAAATAAGTAAGCGCTTTATTATAATATTCGTTGATCAGCGAAACTGTTGAATTATTTACTTCAAGTTTATTGTATATTTCTGTAACTGCTTTTACTTTTTCGTCATAATCAAAATCTGTAGAAGAATAATATTTTTTTAAATCAGCGAGATCCTTGCCCTTCGCGTCTTTTAATGCTTTGATCAAAAGGTATGTTTTTTTATTTGTAAAAATATCACCGCCTATTTTTTTCCCAAAGACCTTTTGATTTCCGTAAACATCAAGAAGATCGTCCTGCAACTGAAATGCAATACCAACGTTTTCTCCGAATTTATAAATATTCTCAATGTCTTTTTTGTCAGCACCGCCCACAACTGCGCCAGTCTTTAAACTTGCAGCAATAAGAACAGCGGTTTTCAACCTGATCATTTCAAGGTATTCGGGAATATTAACATCACCAATGGTCTCATAATTCATGTCATATTGCTGTCCTTCGCAAACTTCAATTGCCGCTTTTGTAAAAATTTCAAGCACATTATGAAGAACCATGGTATCAGACATTGCAAGGTGTTTATACGCTAATGCAAACATGGTATCACCCGAAAGAATTGCAACATTTGAATTCCACTTTTTAAATACGGTTTCCTTCCCTCTGCGCAAAGGAGCGTTATCCATGATATCGTCATGCAGCAATGTGAAATTGTGAAAGATTTCAATAGCAATTGCCGGATTGATCGCATATTTAATATCACCGCCATACATATCACAAGCCAGAAGTACCAATACCGGGCGTATTCGTTTGCCTCCAAGATTTAATGTATACGAAATAGGTTCATATAATTCTTTGGGTTTATTATCAAGTTTAACATCTGACAATGCAGACTTAACTTTTTCCAGTAATTGTTCGGAATTGTACATGGATTATCTGATAATAAATTGAGGATTTTCAAGAATTTTTTTAATTCCATCATCAAGACTGATGGGCTTTCTTTTAAGTAAAAGCATCATTTTCGTTGTATCAGGAAATCTTCGTTGCATATCTCCTTCTTCAAGTGCCGGAAGAAATATTATTTTTGATTTTGATTTGGTGAGGGCTATCACTTTTTTTGCAAGATCGATCATAGTGATCTCGGTGTTTCCTCCAATATTCACAACATCATTTACAAGTTGGTCTGCATCAAATGCATTAACGCAGGCATCAATATTATCATCAATATAACAAAATGTTCGTGATTGCATCCCATCGCCATATATCGTGATATTTTTATTCAGCAAAGCAAAATTGATAAAACGCGCAATCACAAAATCAATACTTTGTTTGTGCCCATAAGTATTGAAAAAGCGAAAGATAGTATAATCCAAATCATATTCTTTTTTGTAAGAACGCAAATACGCTTCTCCTGCATTTTTTACAACAGCATAAGGTATTCTTGAATTAAGCGGTGTGGTAGTTTCGTTTTGTGGCACTTCCATTGCTTCTCCATAAACCTCAGAAGAAGAAGAAAAGAAAACTCTTTTCACCCTTGAATTTTTCGAAAGATTAAGAATATTTTCAATCCCTTTAATGTCATCCAATACTTTTACAGGGTTTTGTTGTGTTCGCTGAACACCAACCATTGCCGCATAATGAAATACATAATCAAAATGGAAAGAAACCATTACACCGGCAATATCCTGATAATTATTGACATCACATTTAATAAATTGCATTCTGCTTTTGGAAACAACAGGTAAATTCCTGATCTCTCCCGTACTGAGATTATCAACAACAACAATGAAATTTTCAGGGTTTTGAAGTAGTTTTTCTGTAAGCGCGCTACCTATAAATCCAGCCCCACCAGTAATAAGTATATTTTTCTTCATTAAAAATATTTTTGCATTTTACGCAAAATTACGAAATATGTTACCCTCGATGAATAAAGGAGAATATTTATTACAGATTCATTAAATAATCCCCATACCCGCTTTTAAGTAAGGGTTTCGCAATTTTAATTAATTGTTCTTTGCTTATAAAGCCCATTCTGTAAGCTACTTCTTCAATACATCCGATTTTCAATCCTTGCCTTTCTTCAATTACCTGGACAAATTGTGATGCCTGAATAAGAGATGAAAATGTGCCCGTATCAAGCCATGCCGTACCACGACTTAAAATACCTACTTTTAATTTTCCTTTATCAAGGTAATATTTATTTACATCTGTGATCTCATACTCGCCTCTCGGGCTTGGCTTGATATTTTTTGCGACTTCAATTACAGAATTATCATAAAAATATAAACCGGGAACAGCATAATTGGATCTTGGTTTTATCGGCTTTTCTTCAATTGAAATAGCTTTGTTATTCTTGTCAAATTCAACTACACCATATCTTTGTGGGTCGGAAACATGATAAGCAAAAACAACTCCTCCGTCCGGATCATTATTTTCCTGAATTAATTTTGGGAGATCTGTTCCGTAAAAAATATTATCGCCTAATATTAATGCTGCTTTTTCTTTCCCGATAAATTTTTCACCAATAACAAAGGCTTGCGCAAGTCCGTTTGGAACAGCTTGTTCTGCATATTCAAATGTGCAGCCTAATTGCTTGCCATCACCAAGTAATTTTTTAAAATGAGGCAGATCATGAGGAGTGGAAATAATTAATATCTCATTTATGCCCGCCATCATTAAGACAGAGATCGGATAATAGATCATTGGCTTGTCGTAAATCGGCATCAATTGTTTGCTAATGGCAATAGTAAGCGGGTGTAATCTGGTTCCGGAACCACCTGCCAGTACAATACCTTTCATGTTATAAAAATTTAAATATGATTATGTTTTTTTGAAAGCTCGTCCTCAAGCTTTTTTATTTCCTCATCCTCATCTTCTACTTCAAGTAATTCTATTACCGGTTCTTCTTCAAATGCCTTGGTCGTACCTTTCTTACCGAAGCTTAATAACATCGAAGGTAGTAAAAATAAATTACTCATCATTGCCGCAAACATGGTGAATGATATAAGATATCCAACAGCCTGCGTGCTTCCAAACGTCGAGAAAACAAATATTGAAAATCCCAGGAAAAGCACCGATGAAGAGTATATCATACTATAACCGGTTTCTTTCAGAGCCGAAATCACGCACTCCTGAATATTTGATTTGTGCAATTTTAATTGGTAACGATAACGTGATAAATATAAAATGGCATTATCAACAGAGATACCAAGCGCTATACTGAAAATCAGCACCGTTGATGGCTTGATCGAAATACCAATATATCCCATCATTGCGGCTGTTAATATTTGAGGAATAAGGTTTGGGATCATAGAAATACCAACCATTTTAATTGAAGAAAACATTAAAAGCATTAATAGCGAAATGATCAATGTTGCAACCGCAAGACTTGACCAGAGGTTCGTTACAAGATAATCTGTTCCTTTTAAAAAGGTAATACTTGATCCGGTTATATCAACATCATATTTTGTTATATTATTAGTTTTGTCACCAGCTCTTTGCGCTCTATAATAGTCTTTATTAAAAATGGAATCCATTTTTGGCTGAAGGCTATTTTTAATTCTTTCAATATCTTTTGTCCCGATATTAGCCATCTGTACGCTTACTCTGGTGATCTGCAATGAAGAATCCACAAAATTATTTAACAACGTTTTCTTTTTATTATTGAATTTTGGAAGATAGCTTTTTATAAATACAATTTCGTTATTATTGGGCATGTTGTAAAAGGCTGGATCTCCATTATAGAATGCCTGTTTCGCAAATTTCACAACTTCAACAACGGATAAAGGTCTTGATAATTCAGGATAAGTTGCGAGTGTGTCCTGTAATCTGTTAATGCTGTTCAGAACCCTTGCACTTAAAACACCTTTTTTCTTTTTTGTATCAATGGAAATTTCAAAAGGCATTACCCCTTTAAAATGTTTTTCGAAAAATAAAAGGTCGGTGTAAAGAGGATCTTTTTTTGAAATATCGTCAACAACATTTCCTGTTGTTCTTATTAATGTCATTCCAAAACCACCGGCCAGAATAAAGACCACGAAACTTATATAAATAACTTTTCGCTTGTTTTGAACAGAATAAACAATAAAGTCAACAATTTTTTTAACGGTAACATTTTCGAGATGCTTGGTCTGCCTTAATGAAGGTGGTTTCAGATAGCTGAATAAAATCGGGATAAGGCATAATGAAATTACATAAAGCACCATGATATTTATTGATGCAATAACGCCAAATTCGTGCAACATTCTGTTTCGAATGATGATGAATGCCGCAAATCCAGTAGCAGCAGCGGTATTCGTAAGTAATGTTGCAAAGCCTACTCGTTGAACAATTCGCGAAAGAGCTTTTACTTTGTTCTCGTGTTTGCGGTATTCGTAATGATATTTATTCAAAAGGAAGATGCAATTTTCGACGCCGATAATGATCATCAGCGGAGGGATTATCCCCGTAAGCAAAGTAATTTTATACCCGAAAAGCACCATTGTGCCTAAAACCCAGATCACCCCAATACCTACAATTAACAAGGGAATTGCTACAGCCTTCAGAGATCTGAAATAGAAAAAGAGTACCACTGCTGCTACCAACAATGATAAAAGAATAAATAAGAGAAGCTCTTTTTTTATTTTTAATGACGTTACTGTTCTGATGTATGGTAATCCCGAATAATGAGCTTTTGTTTTATAATTTCCCGAAAAGGTTTCAATACTTTTTGTGATCTTATCAATAAGCGCAAAACGTTCTCTTGATGAAATTTTCTTTTTATCAAGAGTGATCATTAACAAATAAACATTGCTTTCTTTATTAAAAAGCAAATTATTATAAAAAGGATATGAATTTATGAGTGTTTTAAGGCTATCCAGTTCTTTCTGGCTTTTAGGTTTATCTTTTACGACGGGTTTGAAATCGAATTTTTTAGCACTGTCATTTTTGATCAGATGAAACATCCTTGTAAGAGAAAGGACTTCCTGAACACCATCGATCTTTTTTAAATTATTTGTGAGGTCGTAAAAATCATTAAACTCTGCGAGTTTGAAAATATTGCTATCCTGTATCCCTGCAAACATCACACTTCCGTCTTCACCAAATATTGCTTTGAAGTTTTTATATTTTATGCTAGTGGAATCTGTCGAAGGCAGCATTTCCTGCAATTCGTATGATAATTGAACATGGCTCGCTTCATAAGCCATAAAGCCAGTTAAAAGGGCAATGGTAATTATTATTCCAAGTCTGTTCCTCAATATCAGCCTAACAAGTAAATTCCACATAATCGATTTATTAATTTTATTAATTTAAACTCGGAAAATAATTTTATTTCAATTAATTTTTTTTTTAAAGGGGTTCAAAATTAAAACTTTCATTTGGAATAGAAAAATGAAATACCTTATTTTTTAAGCAATTCAAATTAACTATTCGTCGATAAATACTATCGTAAGTTCTTTTAATTAGTTTGATCGTTTTTCTGATTTTATTAATTGGTATTTTTCTTAAAATAAAAAGAGGCTCTTATTTGGAGTCTCTTTTTGATTTCATTTTTATTGAAACGTAGTGTTGTCTATTCTGGCATAAGCAACTCTGCTGTTTCCAATACCTATTTTTGTACTGTCATGCCTTTCAGATTTTGGAGGAACTGTATGATAATGTGTTTCTGGATTCTGATAATAATTTGAATCGCAACCCATGGCATTAATTGTATACCTGTATGAATTTATAACAATGTCATCATTGTTGACCACTGTATAAAACACCCTGACCGGCCCTTTTTCATACCACTGGTTAGCAAACAATACCGAGTCCTGTTTTAAACTGTCTATCCTGAATGCCGCAGTATAAGTGACCGGCACGTCATTTTTCTTACAGCTAAATATGAAAGTAAAAACTACAATACAGATCACAAAAAATAAAAATTTTCTCATATTTTTTGGTTAAGTGATTGCTATTAAAGACCAAATTTATATAATTTTATTTATATAAAAAAACTTAACTTAATTTTTATACGATTATTTGTATACAAAGTTATATCTAAAAAAAGAAAAAAAGGATACATTTTATATCCTTTTTTCAAAATATTAAAACAGTTATAATTTTTTGGAATCAGCCCCTTGGACTGAATTCAAACTTTATTTGTTGTATTCATCAAAAAAGTCATTCCCCTTATCATCAGTAATGATGAATGCCGGCATATTTTCCACTCTTATTTTTCTGATTGCTTCCATTCCAAGATCCTCAAAGTCGACCATCTCAACTGATTTGATATTTTCGGCAGCAAGTATAGCGGCTGGTCCACCAATTGATCCGAGGAAGAATCCGCCATATTTTTTGCAGGCTTCAATTACAGATCTGTTCCTATTACCTTTTGCCAACATGATCAATGATCCGCCAAGACTTTGGAAAAGATCTACATACGAATCCATTCTTCCGGCTGTTGTCGGGCCGAAGCTTCCCGAAGCCATTCCCTTTGGTGTTTTTGCTGGTCCCGCATAGTAAATTGGATGGTTCTTAAAATATTCAGGCATTGGTTTGCCCTCATCAATCAATTTTTTAATTTGAGCATGTGCAATATCTCTGGCAACGATAAGAGTGCCTGTCAAGCTCAACCTCGTCTTGATTGGATATTTTGTAAGTTCAGCGAGAATTTCTTTCATCGGTCTGTCAAGGTTTATCTCTACAGTTTTTTCAAGCTTAGGAGCTTTTGATGGCATGAAACGGGCAGGATTTTTTTCAAGTTCTTCGAGGAAAATTCCGTTTTCGTTGATGTGGGCTTTTATATTCCTGTCAGCGCTGCAACTTACTCCCATACCAACCGGACATGAGGCGGCATGACGCGGAAGCCGTATAACTCTTACATCATGAGCAAAATATTTACCGCCGAATTGTGCTCCCACACCGTATTCCTGACATATTTTTTCGATCTTCTTTTCCCATTCAATATCGCGAAATGCCCGTCCACTTGCATTTCCTGTTGTAGGAAGATGATCAAGATAACCAGCAGAGGCTTCCTTCACTGTTTTAAGTGTTGCCTCAGCAGAAGTCCCTCCTATTACAATTGCAAGATGATATGGCGGACAGGCAGAAGTACCAAGATCTTTTATTTTTTCTTTTACAAATTTTATTAGTGATCCTTCATTTAACAAAGACTTTGTTTGCTGATAAAGGAATGTTTTATTTGCTGATCCCCCACCTTTTGTAATAAAAAGAAAATCATATGAACTTCCTTCTGTAGAATATATATCAATCTGGGCTGGTAGGTTGGTGCCTGAATTTTTTTCTTCAAACATTGAGAACGGAACGACCTGTGAATACCTCAGGTTTTTTTCATTATATGTTGTATAAATACCTTTTGAAAGGAATTCCGCATCGTTTGCTCCGGTCCAAACCTGTTCTCCTTTTTTACCAATCACTATTGCTGTTCCTGTATCCTGGCACCACGGAAGATCTCCTTTGGCTGCAATGACTGTATTTTGTAGCATCACATGTGCAACAAATTTATCATTATCTGTTGCTTCGGGATCGTCTAGAATTTTAGCACATTTTTCAAGATGTGAAGTTCTGAGAAAAAACGAAAGATCAAAAACAGCTTCCTTTGCTAGGAGTTCCAGTCCTTTCGGATCAACTTTTAGAATTTTTCTTCCGCCTGCTTCAATAACCTGAACATAATCTTTTGTAAGCAGTCTGTAAGTAGTTGAGTCCTTTTCGATCTGAAAAGGTTTTTCATAAATAAAATCTGCCATATCGTTATTGTTATTTAGTTATTAGTAAAATATTTGATGATTAAATTTTATATGATTTCTTCAATCCTTTCGGGTGGACGACAAATAATAGCTTTGTTTTTCCTTACTACAATAGGGCGTTCAATCAGTATGGGATATTCGCGCAAAATGATTATCCACTCATCATCGGTAAATTTTTTCCCTTTAAATTTTTCTTTGAATATTTTTTCGTTTTTTCTTACAATCTCAAAAGGTTTTAAATGCAATTTATTGAGAAGTGCTTTAAGCTCATCAACAGAAGGAATTTTTTTCAGGTATTCAATAATTTCAAACTCCAGTCCATGCTTATGCAGCTCGCTGACAACACTACTGCTTATTTTGCATCGGGGATTATGATATACCTGTAACATATTTTTAAAAAATTGACATGCTAATTTACATTATTTGTTATTTAATTAACAACAAATGAGAAAATATTTTTTTGAATTTTTTCTACGGAATGAATTTGCAAATACATATTCAATGTAGCTGGAAAATAATTGGAATTTTTAGAAAATTATTTTCTTCCGAATTCCATAAGATATGCTTTAATGAAATCATAAAGATCTCCATCCATCACTGCTTGTACATTTGATGTTTCAACTCCTGTTCTCAGATCTTTTACCATTTTATATGGATGCATAACATAGCTGCGGATTTGTGAACCCCATTCGATCCTTTTTTTATTCCCTTCTATTTCGGCAAGAGTTTCTCTTTTTTTGCGAAGCTCAAGTTCGTATAACTGTGATTTCAGCAGTTGAAGAGCTTTTTCGCGATTTTGTTGTTGCGACCGCGTAACCTGACATTCAATAATTATACCTGTTGGTGCATGTTTTAAACGAACGGCTGTTTCAACTTTGTTTACATTTTGTCCTCCCGGACCCGAAGAACGAAAGGTATCCCAGCTTATATCGGCGGGATTTATTTCAATATTTATATTTTCATCAATGATGGGATATGCAAAAATAGAAGCGAAGGATGTGTGTCTTTTGTTTGCTGAATCAAATGGAGAAAGCCTGACAAGACGGTGTACGCCGCTTTCACCTTTAAGATAACCGTATGCAAAATCTCCTTCAAACTCAATAGAAGCTGATTTTATTCCGGCCACATCGCCTTCTTGAGTATCAATCACGTTGATCTTATAATTATTTCGTTCGCCCCAGCGGATGTACATACGCATAAGCATTTCAGCCCAGTCCTGGCTTTCTGTGCCTCCGGCACCTGAGTTTATATTCAGAATAGCACCAAGCTTATCCTCTTCTCCGCTAAGCATATTACGGAATTCGAGAGTTTCAATAAATTTTAACGATTGATCGAATTGTTTGTCTAGATCTTCTTCAGTAGCTTCGCCTTCATTAAAAAAATCCAATATCACAAGAAGATCATCTGTGCTTTTTTGAGCAGCAGAAAATGCGGATGTCCAGCTTTTTTTTTCCTGAATAGATTTTAATACTTTCTCGGCAGCCTTTGGATCGTTCCAAAAATCGGGAGTTATTGTGAGTTTTTCTTCTTCTTCGATTAAGACATTTTTTTTATCAATGTCAAAGAAACCTCCTTAAGGCATCTAACCTTTTATTGAGGTCTTTCATTTGTTCTGCGGAAACCATGGTTATTATAAATTGAAAGGCAAAGGTACTTATTTTTGAGACACTAATAATTGTTCTACAAATCGCCAGCTTTTCTTGTCAGGATATTAAAAGTTAGTTTATTCTTAAATGTATAGGAATAACGGATGTTTTAAGAGAATCAAAATCAAAAAAAACAGCATTCTGTTTTTTAAACTTCATACAAATATTCTTTGCTTCAATAGTATCATCAATATTTTGCACGTTGCGTTTGCTGTAATAGGTCAGGAAATATACCAGAAAAGCTGGTGACTGTCGTTTATTGTTACTTATAAAAACTGCTTCATCAGGTTTTGCTTCGCTTTTAACGATGTTTGCCATACGTTGTATATTCAGATCCTCTTTTTTATTTGAAGCGGGGGAGGTATACTGAACATTCAAGATCCAGAAAGAACTCATCAGCGCCAAAGACATAATAATTATAGCAGGAATTTTTAATCGGTTGGCAGTAGAAAAAATAATATTAAAATAATAACCGATGAATAAGCTGACAGGTACTGCAATACGCACCATTGCTGAAGAATGTACGGCATTGCTGTTGAAAAAAATTAAAAAATGCAACAATACAGGAATTACTGAAACATAGATCAAAAAATTTTTTTCTAATTTTTTTTCGTTTTTATGTGAGCGTGAAAATAGAATAATTATTATCAGGACGATTAAGGCATAGCCAAATCCCCGTAAGGCATAATTTAAATTTTTAAAGAAAATTTTCAGTGAATCAAAACTAAAAAGATAAACGCCCTGGTCGCTGAGTTTTTTACCAAACATTCCGCTTCGCTCCAGATACCTGATTTTCATGGCATGCACCATTTCCGGAAATCCAGCAAGAGAACTGTATTGAATTAAGGTAAGCAATAACGACAGCACCGTGAAAATTGCCGTAATGACAAGCACTTGCTTCGCTTTTGGAATTCGGTCCCGATGAATATATGTAAAACCCAATACGGAAAGGCTTAGAAATAACCCACACCATTCGGTATAATTGATTAAAAAAATAAAAACACCGAATAAAAATAATATGGTATTATTAAATGTTTTTCCAAAAATAATTTCGGAGAACAGATAAATACAAATTGTCCACAAAAAAAATTCACAAAAGAAAGCAATTGAAGCGTCGAATATATTTATCGGCATAAATAAATAACTTGCCATTGCAGCAAAGGCTGGTGCATAAAAAGGAGTTTTTTTTATTCCGAAAAGTGTACATATCGAAAGGTAAATGAAAATACTTCCGCCTATTAAAAGTATGATGTTCAGCAGACGGATGGAAGATATTTTTACCGGTAGATCAAACGAACTAAGAAAAATATGTGCAAAAATAAAATTGAATGGAGGAATAGAGACGTAATAATTATTGCCTTTTTTGTCTTCAAGTCTTTTGTAATAAGAAATAAATTTATCTCCACTGTTTGTATAGGTTTGAACAGCACAAAAGTTATATTTACTAATTCCTTCTGCTTTCCATACTTCAAGCGATGTGAGAGGGGTCATTATTCCACCATATCCATTTCGCGGATCATTGATCCTTTTAAAATGCAATAGTAAAAAGGAAAGAGGAAGTATTACAAAAACCAACAGGAAGAGAAAAATCTTTTTCAATTTTTTATTTTTTCAAGATCAGTTGAAGTTTTAAAATTACACTTTTATTTTTTCAATTGTCGTTTTTTAAAATTTCCCAGACAAGTTCACTTTCATATCCTCTCGAAATGCAATACAGTGCTATTTTATTGGCTTTTTTAAATGGATTTTTTTCTTTGATCTCTTTTGATTTTTTAGTAATGATTTGTTTTAGCGATTTCAAGTATTCACTATCATCAATTTCCTGAAGGGCTTTATTGATGCAATATTTTGAGATCATCCGATGCTTCAGTTCGTTTGTTATTTTATTTTTCCCCCATTTCTTTATCCTGAATTTTCCTCCTGCAAATGTTTTTGCAAAGCGTTCTTCATTAATGTATCCTTCGGAAATAAGATGGGCAATTAAATTTTCAACATCATCTTTATGCAATCCCCAATAATATAATTTGTCGCGGACTTCCTGCTGACAACGTTCCTGGTAAGCACAATAATCCATAGCTTTAGTAAGAGCCTGATCTTTTGTGTAAATTTTTTTTTGTTTCGCTTCCATTGCGAAAGAGAAATAGTGTTATAGTTTTATTTCGTCGTCTTCTTTATTGAAGAAACGATATTCAAGGAAATGATATGATGACATCGGAACAAGATGTATCCATTTTCTGAATTTCATGAACCATTTAAAACGTATAGAGAAAAAGCCTTTTGTAAGATATGCATAAATGTATGGATGGGTGCACATCTTTAAAAATTTCTCATTTTGTTTCTGAAGTAAATATTTAATATTATTTTCAATATCATCAATTAAAATAATGCTCGCTTTGATTTCGCCGGTACCATCACAAACAGGGCATTTTTCAACGGTTTCGATATTCATTTCAGGACGCACTCTTTGCCGGGTGATCTGTACAAGTCCGAATTTGCTAGGTGGAAGGATCGTGTGTTTTGCACGATCATTTTTCATTTCTTCCTTTAATCTTTCGTAAAGACTGCGCCTGTTTAGTCCGTTGTGAAGATCAATAAAATCAATGACAATGATCCCCCCCATATCGCGAAGGCGTAATTGTCTTGCGACTTCCGTTGCAGCTTCAAGGTTTACATCAAGTGCATTTTGTTCCTGGTTATTTTCCGAATTGGTACGGTGTCCGCTGTTTACATCAATAACATGCAGGGCTTCGGTATGTTCAATTATCAGGTAAGCTCCGCTTTTGAATGATACATTTTTGCCGAAAGAAGTTTTGATTTGTTTTTCGACTCCAAAATGCTCGAATATCGGGATCTTCCCTTTGTAAAGTTTAACAATGTCTTGCAAATCGGGGGAGATTGTCCGAATATAGGTTTTTATTTCGTCGAATAACTTTTGATCATTTACATTGATACTGTTAAATGAGGAATTCAGAAGATCTCTTAATATTGTTGAAGTTCGGTTTAGTTCACCTACTAATTTTAATGGAGCTTTTGATACCTTAAGCAGTTCAACCATATTATCCCATTTCTTAACCAGTTCCCGCATGTCCGTATCTAATTCTGCAACCATTTTGTTTTCTGCAACAGTGCGTACAATGACTCCAAAATTTTTAGGTTTTATACTTAATGCAAGGCGTTTTAGCCGGCTTCTTTCTTCGGGATTTTTAATCTTTTGCGATACCGAGACTTTATCGGAAAAAGGAACAAGTACCATGTATCTTCCCGCAAAAGATATTTCAGAACCGACGCGCGGACCTTTTGTAGATATAGGCTCTTTAGCAACCTGAACTAAAATTTGCTGATTAACACTTAGAACATTGGAAATCCTTCCTGTTTTTTCAATATCTTTTTCCAGGTGAAAATTTTCCAATGAAAGCTGAGGTTGCTTGGCTTGCATTGCAAGCTTAACAAATTTATTCAACGATAAAACCTGTGAGCCTAAGTCAAGATAATGAAGGAAAGCATCTTTTTCATAACCGACATCGACAAATGCGGCATTCAATCCGGGAACTACTTTTTTAACTTTCCCCAGATAAACATCACCAACAGCATAACTTTTACCGCTGGTATCTTTATTAAGCTCAACCAAGCGTTTATCTTCAAGTAATGCAATTGTTACTTCGAATTGGTTGGCATCTATTATTAATTCCTTATTCACAAATATTTTTATTAGCTGTATCTTTATAACAGATAAGCATGAAGAAGAACGGGATAATTGCTAAATTAAATAATAACATGATACTACATTAGTATCATGTTATTATCAATATAGAGTTTTTGGTAAACGTAAAAAAAACAAGAAAAAAGGATTATTTCTTTTTATGCCTATTCTTTCTCAAATGTTTTTTACGTTTGTGGGTAGACATTTTATGTCTTTTTCTTTTTTTTCCGCTTGGCATAGAAAATCCTTTTAAATATTTTTAGTGATACAATAAATTTGAAAAAAATTATTTCACGTTTTTCTTCACTTCGTTTACGAATGTTTTAGCTGGCTTAAAAGCGGGTATGTTGTGAGCCGGAATGATAATAGTTGTATTTTTTGAAATGTTTCTTCCTGTTTTTTCAGCGCGTTTTTTTACGATGAAACTACCAAAACCTCTTAAATAAACGTTATCACCTTTAGCTAAAGAAGCTTTTACTGCATTCATGAATGATTCAACTGTTGCCTGAACTGCAACTTTTTCAACTCCTGTTTTTCCAGCAATAGCTGCTACAATTTCTGCTTTTGTCATAAATTCACTTATTAAATTATTTTAATCGTTATTATTAAATTGGGGTGCAAAGATATATTTTTTTTATTCGATAATAAAAATTTATTTAATTAATTTTACATATAATTCACTCAATATAAATTTGTTTTAAATAATAAATGGGTTTTTCATCTGATATTATTAAGTGGTATAAGGCAAATAAAAGGGATTTGCCATGGCGGAAAACGCAAGATCCATATAAGATTTGGCTTTCCGAAATTATTCTTCAACAGACAAGGGTAGAACAAGGTCTTAAATATTATTTTGCTTTTATTTCAAGTTTTCCGAATATATCTGAATTGGCGGACGCTTCGACAGATAAAGTAATGAAATTGTGGCAAGGCTTGGGATATTATTCAAGAGCAAGAAACCTACACCAAACGGCTAAACAAATTGTTCAACAATATAATGGGATTTTCCCCGAAAATATTGAAGATATCAAAAAGCTTAAAGGCATAGGCGATTATACCGCTGCCGCCATTGCTTCGTTTTCTTTTAATAAACCTTATGCTGTTGTTGACGGAAACGTAATTCGTTTAATTACCCGTGTTTTCGGAATAACACAAGCTGTTGAAAAAATTGCTACTAAAAAGAATATTCAACAAAAAGTAACAGAGCTTCTCCCGAAAAAAACTCCGGCTATTTTTAACCAGGCAATTATGGAATTCGGTGCAATGCAATGCATACCACGAAATCCGGATTGTGAAAAATGCTGCTTAAAAAGTAGCTGCTATGCTTACAATAATAATTTGGTTAGCAAACTTCCTTTAAAAATTAAGAAAACGAAAGTAAAGAACAGATACCTGAATTATTTAATTATAAGTTATGTGAAAGATAATAAGGCGTTTGTCTATATAAAGAAACGAACAGAAAAAGATATCTGGAAGAATTTATATGATTTTCCTTGTATTGAAACAAAAAAACAGCTTGAGCCTAAAGAATTATTGCTTACAAAAGAATGGAGCTCTTTTTTTAAAAAGAATAAACCGGCAATTCCCGGTATTTCTGAGTATATAAAGCATCAGTTGAGTCATCAAGCGCTTTATGTGCGGTTTTATGAAGTTTTGATAAAATCTTCATTTAATAATTTGCTGAATAATTGGAAACTTATTTCTCGAAACGATATAACTAAATATGCCGTCCCACGTGTAATTGATAAATATCTTAATAAATAATTCCTTTAATTTATTCTTATTTCATAGCAAAGCAGATTAATTGATTTTGGAATTATTTTTTTTATACTTTTGAAAAAGTAATTATATGTTCAACGATAAAATATTTTTTTATGGCCGGAGTCAATAAAGTTATACTTGTAGGTAATTTAGGCAAAGATCCTGAAGTGCGTTCACTGGAAAGCGGAACCAAAGTTGCATCTTTTTCGCTTGCAACTACTGAATCATACAAAAATAAAGAAGGGCAAAAAGTCGAGCAAACCGAGTGGCATAATATTGTTATGTGGCGAGGGCTTGCTGAAGTTGCCGAAAAATATTTAAGAAAAGGTGGTCAGATATATCTTGAAGGAAAAATCAGGACACGTACCTGGGATGATAAAGAAGGTAATAAAAGATATACTACCGAAATAATAGCCGATACGTTTACAATGTTAGGCTCTAAAAGAGAAGATACTCCACAGTCGACCAATGTTTCAGAGCCAACGCCACCTGTAGCTCCGGGCCCGGATGACGATCTTCCATTTTAATAAAGGGGTCTGATAAGCAAGATTCTGACACTTCTATTCAATAAGTGCATAATTTTTTTTCTTGCTGAGTGTTTAATTATTTGTATTTTTTCCTTTTAGGATTATTATTATGTTGAGTAATCCGTATGAATTTTTTTGGTTAAGTAAATAATACAAACAAAATTTAAAACTTTTTATTTCATCTATCGTACAAAGTTTGATTTACTTACAGAAAGCAAAATATTGAATTTATTGTTAAGGCT
>Ga0224523_1000360_pt1 | contig 25828 bp, 13 predicted proteins | sample CFST50metaG_FD_182732 | JGI IMG/M metagenome (GOLD analysis project Ga0224523, IMG submission 182732) | Peat soil microbial communities from Stordalen Mire, Sweden - C.F.S.T50 | ecosystem: Environmental > Terrestrial > Soil > Wetlands > Peat | place: Sweden: Norrbotten County, Stordalen Mire...
CGATGAACGCGGAGGCTCTGGCGGGCTAAGCCCGCCAGAGCCAGAGCGCGGGAGGGCATGGGAACCCTTTCAGGGTTCCCATGTAGATGTTGACTGCGGGCCTCCTTCCGCGTAGTAAATACGCCCTTGCCTTGAGCTGACCCATGAGCACGCACCCACTGATACGAGCAATTGAAGATGCCACCCGGCGGGACAACATTCCGGCCTTCCGGCCAGGTGACAGCGTTAGGGTGCACACTCTGATCAAAGAAGGCGACAAGGAGCGGGTTCAGGTGTTTGAGGGCGTGTGCATCGACCGGCGTTCCGGATCGGCGTGTGCCTCGTTCACCGTGCGCAAGATTTCGTATGGCGTGGGCGTTGAGCGCATCTTCCCTCTGCACACGAGCCGCATCGAGAAGATCGAGATTGTGCAGCGAGGGCGCGTACGCCGCGCGCGTCTCAACTACCTGCGCGAACTGCAAGGCCGCGCGGCCCGCATCAAGGGCGAGCGCGTCGCGGTGGACCAGGACAGGGCCGGCGCCGCGATTCCCGCCGCGGCCGCCCCTGGCTCGGACAACACCACGCCCAACGCGTAGCCTCTAGGCCACGCGAAATGCGTCTTCCACGTGGGTGATCGCGGGCCGTGCCCCGTCACGCGCGAAGGTAACCCCCACGACATCGAAACGAAAGTCCGTCGCGGCGGGCTGAGCACTTTCCATGTATAGGCGAGCTGCACGCACGACGCGGGCGCGTTTGCGCGCATTCACCGTCTCAAGAGGATGTCCACGTTCCTCGCCGGTGCGTGAACGGACCTCAACGAAGACAAGAACGCCCCGATGGTCTACCACCAAGTCCAACTCCCCTTCGGGGCGCCGCCAGTTTCTCTCGACAATGCGATAGCCACGTGCTTCCAACAGGGCGGCGGCCAGATCCTCGGCACGAGCCCCAACCGTTGCACGATCCGCAGACGGTTGCCGCCCCGAAGGGCAACCGTCCCTGCCATGGGTCACGGCAATTCTTGGCAGGCCGTTTTTCCGTGGTTCTCGGGGAGCTTGACGTCACAGGTTTGAGGCGTCTGTAGACCCGTCGTCCCGAGGAAGTCCTTGCAAAGGCAGAGCTTCTGGCAGCAGAGCGGGCCGACGACAAAAGCGACGCCGCAGGCAAACCCGGTCTTGCAGCGCAAATCGCTGCGTTCCGCATTGTCGCGTTTCTGGCCGTCGCAGTCGCTGTCCTTTGAGCATGTCGCCGAGCAGTAAGGACCCGTATCCAGGGTCGGGGACCCCTGATTGACGGGCTTCAGGCAGATGCGGCTCGGGCACTCAAGAGCCTGGTTGTTGTAGACGGCCTGCGACTGGCCGGCGTCGGCCCCTATGTCACAGGGACGACCAATCCCGTTGTCCTCGCACGCCATGCTGCCCAACGAGGCAAGCGCGAGAAGTAGCGCTCCCAGAAAGGAGACGCGAACCAGGGCGGTCAGCAAGTGACGTGACGGGGAAGGCTGTTTCGCGCTCATCGAAGGACTCCTCCTGTCCGCTCGGTCGAAGCCGAGGGCAAGCACGGTAAGGTACCAAGGATGGGACATATTAGCTTCGTGAGGTCACCTGTCAACAGGGAATAGCAGTCCCGCATGGCAACATTTTATTCCGAAGATTCGCGTAGTTGACCGCGGTTCGTGGTGGGACGTTCTCCCTTGACACCTCAGATCCACGTGCCTAGGATGGCCCGGTTTCTAGGCATAGCACCGACGGTAGGGTCATCGACTCGATCGCTGCGGTTCGTGAGTTGAAGCCCTGCAAACACCCAAACACTAGCTTACGGTCGTGCGGCCGGGTAGGCGATTTCAAACACTTGACTAATCTCTTCCACCAATTGCCCGCCGAGATCGTCTGAGGTGGGCGTTACCGACGCGAGGTCCATCCATGAGCCGTGAAAAGGGTTGCGTATTGTTCCTGCTTTTCGCACTCACCCTGGCGGTGACGTCCGACGCCTGGGCGCAGAGGCGGAAAAAGAGCAAGCCGGCCGGCGCCACGCCTGCGGGCGAGACTTCGTCGGGTTCTGCCACCACCAAGTCCGTCAGCGAGAGCGGTACGCCCGAGCTCGAACGAGCCGAGAAGTTCTACCAGCTCGGCAACTACTACAGTGCCTCGATCGAGTTCAACAAGGCCGTCGAGGGAGAAGGGGCGGGCGACCCGGGCGCGAAGATGCGGGCCGAGTTCATGATGGGCAAGACGCTGTTTAAGTTGAAGTTCTTTTCGGCGTCGTTGGGTTACTTCGATCGCATCGTGCAGAAGGGTCCCGCGCATCCCAACTACAATGAAACCCTGCAGTGGCTGGCGTCGCTCACGCATCAGCCAGTGGATACAGGCATCGTTCTGGAGAAGATCGGAAAGTACAACCGGCAGGAACTGGAGGCCCCGCAGCTCGATGCGGTGCGCGACGAGCTGTATTTCTTGCTTGGCAAGTACAACTACAACAAAGGCAAGTTCCAGGAGGCGGTCTCGCTTTTCAACTTGGTTCCGCCCAAGAGCTCTTTCTACCCACAGGCCAAGCTTTTTGAAGGTGCGACTTACGTGCGTCAGTATGCCGCCAAGCCTGCGGTGGAGGCGTTCAAGGCAGTTCTGCGGGCTGCGGAGGAGAGCCAGGATCCCAAGGTCAAGCCCTTCCAGGATCTGGCCAATCTATCGCTGGCTCGGGTTTTCTATTCCACCGGCCAGTTCGAGATGGCGACCAAGTACTTCGACCGGGTCTCACCCGAGTCCTATGACTGGCCGAACAGCTTGTTCGAGGCTTCGTGGGCCAACTTCATGCTCAAGCAGCAGGGGTATTCCAAGGCCCTTGGCGACATCCACACCTTGCGCGCTCCATTCTTCGAGTACTTCGTCAAACCCGAATCCGTGGCGGAGGCTTTGACGGTCAAGGCGACCATCTACTTCTACAACTGCCTCTTCGAGCGGGCTGCCAATTCCATCCAAGAGTTCAACGACTGGGTCCCCCAAGTGGCGGAAGGCCTTGCCAAGGCGCTGACCAGCAACCCCGCCAACGACGGGTTCTACGCGCTGGCGGTGAAGATTCGTTCCGGCAAGTCGGGCCTGTCCCCGACGGTCGAGCGGGCGGCGCGCGCGGTTCTCTCTGACCGCAGCTTGGTTCGCCGTTTTGACGCCATTCGCGAACTGGACCGCGAGCTGGTCCAGCTTGAGAGAGCGGATGCTTCGTGGAAGAGCACATCGGTGGCCACCAATCTCAATTCCGAAATCGGCGTGACCCGCGCATTGGCGGTGAATGAAGCCGGCGAAATCGCTCGCAAGCGCGTCGAACGTCTAGTGAATGAGTTCCGCGTTCTTATCACCCGCGTGATCAAGATTGAGTACGAAATTCTCCAGGGTGAAAAAGGCTCGCTGGAGGAAGACGTCAAGTCTGAGTCGCAGAGCGACTCCAGCGGCCGCGTGAAGGATATCAGCAACGTCCGTATCGACGACGAACACGAGTTCTGGCCGTTCATGGGGGAGTACTGGCGTGATGAACTCGGCTACTACCGCTACAAGCTTCTCAACAAGTGCGTGCACGGAAGTGCGGGACCCGAGGGGGCGCCGGCCAGTGGAGGACAGGAAGGTGCAGTGCCTGAGGATGGCGAAGCCCCCGCAACGGAATCGGCACCGGCACCGGCGGGCGGACAACCCTGACCGGACCCAGATCAGCCAAGCAAGGGAAATGAACATGAAGGATCATCGACGTTCCATTCGCTGTGCCTCGCTCGGCATCGTTCTCTTCAGCACGGTAGCGGGCTTGGGGACGGCATCTGCTGATGCGAAATTCAAGAAGAAGGAGCTGGAAGTCCAGGGCGGGGCCCAGACCGAGCTGACAAAGCCCAAGGAACCGCCCAAAGAGCAGAAACAGACCGGGCCAGTTCTGACGGTGGAACAGTTCGTCGGGCAACAGCAGACGAAGATCCAGCAGATCACCGACAAGCAGATCACCCGCCTCAACCAGCTCATCAAGATCACGCCCAATGACGACCCCCAGAAGGCCGACTTCTACTTCCGGCTGGGCGAGCTCTACGCCGAAAAGCAGCGCTTCAACAGCCTGCAGGCGCGCAGTTTCGACGAGAAGATCTTCCAGGCCGAGCAGAAGAAGAACACCTCGCTGGCTGCCAAGCTGAAGAAGGACCAGCAGGACGCCGAGAAGAATTCTGAGAAGTGGGCCAATGAGGCGATCAAGGACTACGTCGAGGCGTCGAAGCATGCGAAGTACGAGCGCATGGATGAGGTGCTGTTCCGCCTCGCCTACTTGCTGCAGATGATGAAGAAGGACGACCGAGCGCGGGAGTTCTTCCACCGTCTCATCAAGGACTACCCGCAGTCGAAGTACGTTCCCAACGCCTACCTGTCTTTTGCCGAGTACTACTTCGCCAAGGGCGAGATGGAGAACGCGCTCAAGTTCTACGAAAAGGTGGAACAGTTCCCCAAGTCGTCGGTGTACGGATTCGCCGTGTACAAGAAGGGTTGGGCGGAGATCAACCTGGGCAACTTCAAGTCGGCCTTGGGAATCTTCGTCAACGTGATTGAGCTTTGCCACGCCGGCAAGATCGACAGGGCTCAGCGCGGTCCCTTGGAAAAGGAAGCCAAGAAGGACTTGGTCAAGGCCTACGCGCGTACCCCCGGCGCTGCTCCCGACAAGGCTTGGGAGTTCTTCCAGCGCATGGGTGGTGACTTTGCCCCCAAGATGCTGGAGTCGCTGGCTGAGTTGTACTGGGAACAGGGCATGTTCGCCGAGTCGTCGAAGATCTATCGCAAGATCATGGCTCTCAACGAGAAGTCAACCCGTCTGTGCGAATGGCAGTACAAGATTCTGCGCAACACGCTGTCGGCCGGTAGCAAGCGCGATCAGGTGCAAGAGGTCAGGCGTCTTGGCACTGCCTATGAGTACGTCCAGAAAATGGAAGGCATGAAGAAGGACGTGTTGACTGAGTGCAAGAACAACTACCACGACACCACGAAAGAGCTTGCCCTCATCTGGCACAAGGAAGCGCAGCGGACCAAGAACTCGGACACCTATCAGCTCACCCGCCTCATCTACAAGGAGTACCTGGACCACTTCCAGAACGAGAAGGACACCCCAGAGATGACCTTCTTCTTCGGTGAAATCCTGTGGGTGACCGAGCAGTGGGCCGAGGCTGCCGAAACCTACACCAAGGTCGTCCAGTTGGACCCCAAGGGCAAGTACGTGAAGGAGGCGGCCTATGCGGCGGTGCTGGGGTGGAAGAATGCACTCAACATCGACGACTCCGGGGCCATGCCCGACAAAGACAAGAAGGACCTGAAGCCGCGTCAGATCCCGGCTGGCCAGCAGAAGATGATCGCGGCCTTCGACACCTACATCAAGTACGTTCCCGATGCGCCGGAGTTGGTGAAGATCAAGTACCGCAAAGCGAGGATCTTCTACGACTACAACCACTTCGACGAGGCAGTGACGCTGTTCAGGGACATTGTCGACAAGCACGTGACCGACGAACTGGCCATCTACTCGGCGAACCTGCTGCTCGATTGCCTCAACATCATGGGCAAGTACAAAGAGCTGCTGGCCACGGTAGAGAAGTTCTTGGGCAATCCCGTCCTGATGAAGGATGAGGAGTTCAAGAAGCAGATGATTGGCCTCAAGACCGACAGCCTGGTGGTGGAAGCGAAGCAGTACGAGAAGGAAAAGAACTACAAGGAATGCGGCACCTCATACGAGGCCGCCGCCGAGACCATTCCCGATCACCCCAAACATGCCGAACGTCTCTACAACGCCGGCCTTTGCTTCCAGAACGCCCGTCTGGTCGGCCAGGCCATCAGGGTCCGCCAGCAACTGATCGACAAGCATCCCAAAGATCCGCTGGCGCAGCGGGCTCTCTTCCAAATTGCCAGCGGCTATCACCAGATCGCCTCCTACAGCGAGGCGGCCAAGCGCTACGAGGAGTTCGCCACCAAGTTCCCGGGCGAGAAGCAGTCGCGGGCCGCGCTCGGCAACGCCTACACCTTCCGCATCGGCTTGGGCGAGTTCGAGAAGGCGGTCGACGACATGAACGCCTTCGTTAAGTACTACGGAACCCGTGATGCGCAGGATGCGGCCAATGTTGTGTTCCAGATGAGCGAGGTCTACGAGAAGCAGAACAAGACCGACGATCTGGTCAAGCACCTAACGGCGTACTTGAAGAAGTGGGGTGCCAAGGGCGGCGTGGACAAGCAGATTCTTGCCCATTTCAAGCTGGGCGAGATCTCGTGGAAGCGTTCCTGTCCTCAAGAAGGCGTAAACGGCGCGTGTATCAAGGTCGAGCGCGTGACCGCGACCGGCCGGCAGAAGGTCTTTGCCGAGATCAACTCCAAGATCAAGGACAAGAAGAAGAAGCTGAAGGAGAAACTGCGCACTCAGTGCGGTCCGCCCACCAGTTCGAAGATCACGGTCTTCGAGCGCAATTCCAAGTACGCCAAGGACGGCCAGGATCACTTCAAAGAGGTTCTCAAGCTGTGGAGCCACGGCGAGGCGGCCAAGAAGATTCCCGGAGCCACTGCGGGTGAGCGTGCGGCGCGTGAGGTTATTGCCCGCTATGCCGCGGCCGGCGCAGCCTTCTACGGGGCCGAACAGCTCTACGAGCAGTTCCTGCGCGTGAAGTTCCCGGCCGGGCTCGATTTCCAGCAGCCCACGCAATGGGACAAGCCGAAGGTCGCCGCGGCCAAGAAGAAGAAGTTCGAGGAGTCGAGCAAGAAGTTCCTCGCGTACATGACCGAGAAGACGTCTCTGGCCGAGAAACTGACGGGTCCCAGCGCGGACAAGAAGGGTCTGTATGACTTCGTGCTCGACCACCACGTCGCGCACTGGACCATCGCGGCCTCGGCCCGGATCGGACAGGTCTATGCGGATTTCGTCAACCAGCTATACACCGCGGATATCCCCAAGGATCTCAAGGAGCAGGACGAGTGGGGTAACCGGCCACGCGAGATATTCTGCGACGCCCTTGTTGACAAAGCCGAGCCCATCGAGTCGAAAGCCGTGGTCGGCTACGACCTGTGCCTGAAGGCCGCCACCAAGGAGTCCTGGTACAACGAGTGGTCGACCATGTGCGAGGTGGAGCTCAACCAGATGAAGCCCGCCGAGTATCCTCTGGCGGCCGAGATGAAGCCGGAACCTGGCTATGTCTCGACGCCTATCACACCCGGCGGTGTCATCCCGGACCTGCCCGACAATCTCCAGGTTACTTCCAAGGACTAGGAGCCAGCGATGATCACGAATCGAAGTCTCGGAATGTGCTCGTCTCTGACCCGGTTTGGGTTTGCATCCTTGCTTGCCCTGGCCGTCGGGTGCGCGACGGCCGGAGGTTCCGGAAGTCCAAAACGGGAAACCCTGCCTGACGAGGAGGAGGCGGCGCCCGGCCAAAAGTCGACCGCCGGCCTCTCCGGTCCCGTCGAGGTTCCCCTCATCGCGCGTAAACCGACCGACCGGCAGATTAGCGAGGAGCAGAAGGCTGACTACGAGAAGGCCGTTGTCGACTACATGAAGGCCAAGAAGGGGGGGACCATTCCCGGCGAGGATTGTTCCAAGGTGGCATCCGCTTTCAGGAGGCTAGCCGACCAGGTGCCCGCCCTTCTCGAGGCGCGCAGCAACGAGGCCGCGGTGGATCTTGAGTGTGGCAAGAAGGGCGACGCGGTCAGCATCTGGAAGAAACTTACGGCTGCAGCCAAGCCCTTTGCGCCGGCCCTGGCGAATCTGGGCTACGTGAGCTGGCAGGAAGGGAATAAGTCCGATGCGGAGTCGCTCTTCAGGCGCTCGATTGAGGCTGATCCCTGGAGCGGTTCCATCGCCGCCCGCATCAACATGGCCCAGATTTACCGCGAGCGGGCTCGTCTCGCGAGTGGCTCCGAAAAGAAGTCGCTCAACGACGCGGCGGTGAAGGAACTACGGCGTGTTCTCGCAGTGGATGGGAACAGCCTGCAGGCGTACGCCGGCCTTTGCTTCATCTATTTCGACTTGGACTTGCCCGAGGCCGCCAAGCTGGTCGGTGCCCAGGCCATCAAGCGGGCGCAGGAAATCGCGACCGGCAAGTTCGAGGATGAGGCGACGGTCACGGATGAGTCGAGCAAGAAAGCCAAGAAGGGCAAGGGAAAGAAAGAAGAGGCGAAGGAGAAGGACGCCGACAAGACGGCCCAGGAGACTCCGGCGGAGGGAACCGGTTACACAGTCGAGATGAAGAAGGCCGTGGCGGTGGTCTACAACACGCTGGGCATGATCTACTTGGCCAAGAAGAACTACACGGAGGCCATCAAGAACTTCACCGTTGCGGTGGAGAACGATCCCACCCTTTTCGAGGCACGGCTCAATTTGGCTGCGGTTTCGCTCAAGTTCCGCAACTACGACATCGCGGAAGAAAACTTCAAGGCTGTGCTCAAGGCCAAGCCACGTAACTATGAGGCGATCATCGGGCTGGGGGTTGCCTTGCGCGGCAACAGGAAGTTGGACGAGGCCGAGGCGAAGTACAACGAGGCTCGCAGTCTCGATCCGCAACGCCCGGATGCGTATTTCAACCTCGGGTTGCTCTATCAGGAATACAAGGGCGGCAGCGACAAGCCCATGCTGCAAAAGGCACAGGCCTACTATCGGGATTTCCTAACCAAGGCACCCACGCCCAAGGCGAAGAAAGACGCTGAGAAGCGCATCAAGGACATCGACGAGGTGTTCGTGGCGCTGGAAGAAGCCGCCAAGATGATGAAAGAGGCGGAGGAGATGCAGCGCAAGGCGGAAGAGCAGCAGAAGAAGATGGAAGAGGACATGAAGAAGATGGAGGCGGAGGAGAAGCGCCAGCAGGAGGAGATGAAGAAGAAGGAGGAGGACGACAAGAAGAAGAAGGAGGAGGATAAGGTCAAGAAGGCGGCTGACGCAGAAAAGGCAGCGGCAGACAAGGCTGCAGCGGCAGAGAAGGCGGCGGCAGACAAGGCTGCGGCGGCAGAAAAGGCAGCGGCAGACAAGGCCGCGGCGGCAGAGAAGGCCGCAGTGGACAAGAAGGCCGCTAGTGACAAGGCTGCAGATCAAAAAGCAACCGATGGGAAGGCCGCTGCTCCTGGTCCTGCCGCGGCGCCTCCGGCTGTGGCGACACCGGATGAGCCCAGTGCTGCCCCGGACAATTCTGACGACAAGACCGGCGGCTCCAAGAACGCGGCGCAGAAACCTGCTGCCAAGAAGAAGTAGGCGCAACGCTGCGCTTCATGGTTAGAACTCGATCCATAATTGTTGGGAACCGAATTCGATCTTGGTTGTCAATAGGAGGCGAGCTTTCCGTGCTTGTCTTCCCGTGCAGCCGAAGGAAGGAAGTTAATCGATGCGACTCATAGCAATGATTGCGGTTCTCACCATCGGGGGACTGGGTACGGCTCTCGCTCAAGAAAAAGGCGAGCAGTTCAAGTCCAAGACCGTCTACGATTTCGAAGACGACAACGTCGAGGGCGATCTGCAGCGGCCTGATGGCGAGTTGGTAAACGCCATCAACAAAGCCAAGCATTCCAGCCTCATAGAGATTCGCAAAGACTTCATTCCCGAAATGCTCAAGTCGCTCGAAGACATCTAGCCACTTGGGGGCGCATGCCCCTGTGGCAGAGTTCGAGAGCACAGGCGTGGCCGCCGACGGCCAGGGCCTGCCGTAACCGGAGGAGACCAAATGGCCAATGTCGCAGTCCCCGTCAAGTTTCAGATCTTCAGGGGTGATCAGGTCGTACGAGAAGAGATACTGACGGAGGCGGTCATCAAGATCGGCAAGCTGGCCTCCTCCCATCTGCGGCTTGATGACGAGTCCGTGTCGCGCATGCACGCCGTGCTCGAAGTGAACGGACCCGAAGACGTTCAGCTAATCGACTTGGGCTCAACCCGAGGGACATTGCTCAACGGTGAGCGTATCGCCAAGGCCAAGCTGAAGGCCGGGGATCAGGTCCAGTTCGGCGACGTTCGCGTAGCCATCTCCTTCGCGGCCGAAGAGGCGGGGGCGCCTACGCCCGCGCCGGTCACGCCGGTGGTCACCGCGCCTCCTGCCCAAGTCATGGCGCCGCAGTATTCGGCACCGGTTCAGCCTTCGGCCCCTCCTCTTGCGGCTTACGCCGCCCCTGCGCAGTATTCTGCCCCCGCACCCCAGGGCATGGCTGCGCCCCAGGGATATGCTGCCACGGGACCCGGCATGGGCGGCTTCGCGAGCCACGCCGGAGCTGAAGTCGAGGTCCAGGATGGGACCCACGCCGTCGAGGTCCAGGCCGTGTACCGCGGTGTTGTGATCCAGACCCGCCATCTGTCTGACCCCACGGGCCGGAGCACAGAAGGGCAGTCCAAGTCGATGCTGGTCGCGGGCGGCGCCTTGATCGTGGTGGCCTTGGTGGCCTTCTTTGCAACCATCTTGAACCTTGGTGCCGAGAAGAGCCGCTACGACAAATTCATCAACGACGGCGGCGAGGGCAAGAACTTCCAATGGAAGGCCTCTTCACCGGCCATGGACTTCGTGGTCTTCGGCGGCATTGGCGCGGGAATTGCCCTGTGCTACATGGGCCTGAAGCGTCGGGGGAGGACCAACCCCAACTTCGTGGTGGGCGCGGCCGCGGGCTCGGATGCGCCTCTGGGAACCGACTTTATTGGCGGTCAGTCCTTTGCCCTGGTCTCCACCACGGGTTCCGATTTCCTTGTCAACGTCACACCGTCGATGACGGGTGAGGTTCTCATGGACAACCAGGTGGTTCCCCTGCCGCAGTTCGTGCAGCAGCGAGGCGCCAGTTTCTCTCTGGGCGACCGGGGCCGCGCCAAGATCAACTGTGGCGAGACCAGCTTCTTGGTGAGCGCAACCCCCAAGCCACGCACCTTCCCGGTGCCCTTCCTGGTCTGGCGCTGGAGTGAGCAGGCCTACACCGTGGGTACGGCCATCGGCTTGGTGCTGTTCCTTCTGATGATCTTCTCCGTCCCGCCCGATCCCAAGTCGCTCTCTCTCGATCTCTTCAATGCCGACAGTCGCTTTGTGAACTTCCTCATCAAGCCGCCCGAGGAGAAGGAAGAGGAGATCCCTGAGTGGCTCAAGAAGAAGGGGCCCGACGAACAGGGTGGCAAGGGCAAGCGGCACAAGGGCGAAGAAGGCAAAATGGGGAAGAAGACCTCCAAGAACAAAGAGGGCCTTTACGGCCTCAAGGGCCCCAAGGACAACCCGGATCCCCACCTGGCCAAGAAGCTTGCCGAAGAGCAGGCCAAGAACGCCGGCATCCTCGGCGTGTTGAAGATGGCCGAAGGCTCGCACCTGGCCTCCATTTTCGGTCGCGACACGGCGGCCGGGAACGATGCGGAGAACGTGCTGGGTGGCCTGATCGGCAACCAGATTGGTGAGGCGTACGGCGTGGGTGGCCTTGGTCTGGTCGGCACCGGGACCGGCGGTGGTGGCACCGGCGAAGGCACCATCGGCCTTGGCAACTTCGGCACCATCGGCAAGGGCGGCGGCGGCGGCAACGGGTCCGGCTACGGCCGCGGCGCAGGTGGCCTGGGCGGCCGCCGTGCACGCGCGCCAGACGTCATCCCGGGCCAGGCCAACGTGCGCGGGTCGCTCGACAAGGAAATCATCCGCCGTATCATCCGGCGCCACATCAACGAGGTGAAGTACTGCTACGAAACCGAGTTGACGAAGAAGGCTGATCTTTCCGGTCGCGTCTCGGTCCAGTTCACCATCGCCGCGACGGGAACCGTCATCGCCTCGGTCTTGCAGAGTTCGACCATGGGCAACGTTCGCGTGGAGAACTGCGTGGTGCAGGCGGTTCGACGCTGGGAGTTCCCCAAGCCGCTCGGTGGCGGCATCGTCATCGTGTCGTATCCATTCAACTTCACCGCCGGTGATGCGGGCAGCGAGTAGCACTCGCGATTCGACAAGGGAAGGAGCCGCGATGAGTCGCTATCTGAAAGTCATTTTCGTGTTGGGGTTGATTCTGCCGGCCTGCGATGCCTTCGTCTGCAGCCAGCAGCGCATCAAGGCCATCGAGATCGCAAACAAGGGCGTCGAGGCGTTCAAGAGCAACCTCTACGATTCAGCCGAGCGCGAGCTAAGGCTGTCTATCCAGACCGACCCCACCTACGAGATGGCCTACTACAACCTGGGCAAGGTCTATCAGAAGCAGCGCAAGTGGGACAAAGCCATCGACGCATTCGAGGGAGCGGCTCAGCGAAGCCCGAGCAACGCCAACTACCAGTACGACCTGGGCGAGGCGTATCTTGAGGCGAAACACCTGGACAAGGCGGAAACGGCACTCAAGAAGGCGACAGAACTGGACCCCAAGCTCTTCAAGGCGCAGTGGCGGCTGGGACTGGTGTACCTTTTCCAAGAGCGCCCCAAGGAAGCCGATCTGGCTCTGCGCAATGCCATCGAACTCAATCCCAGGATGGACAAGCCGTTCATCGCGCTGGGCCGGCTCTACCTCGATTTCGATGCGGACAAGGAGGCGGCGCAGGTTCTTGCGGAATGCGTGCGGGCCAACGATAACAGCGCTGAGTGCTACAACCTCCATGGTGTGGCGCTGAAGTCACTCAAGCAGTACGAGCAGGCCGTGTCTGAGTTCAAGAAGGCGCTCGACGTGGACAACGGACTTTTCGATGCCCTGTACAACTGCGGCATGACCTACGCCGAATGGTATGAGGAATCGCACGCCAGCGAGCAGAAGCAGCAGGCCCGTGACTACCTGCAGAAGTTCGTGGCCACCGGTGGGGGTAAGGATGGCTCGGCGTTTGGCTTCCTGCGGGCTGCGAGTGACAAGCTCTATGCCCTAAGCGGCCCGTAGCTTCCTCGGGTGGGTGTCATCTGCCGCAGTCTGACGCCCGAGCGGGGCGATTCCTGGCAAACCTGGATTCCCCGCGTGTCGCTCCAGATCTAGCGAGCCGGGTTTTTGCTGGGACCGCTCCGGTCGTCGCATGTCTGCCCCGCCGACCGCAGGAGGGCGGCGCGGGTCCGCTTGGGCCGTCAGGGCGGTCGCGAAGGCCAGCAGCGACGAGAGAATGGGGTTCATTCCCGTTGTATGCGAAGCGGCCAGCATGGTATAAAATGCTCCATTTTCCGCGGTCTTAGCCTGCCCACCACGACAGGCCAAGAGCATGCGGTCGCGACCCTGCGGTTGCCTTTTTCATCCCGGAGGACCAAGTGGGCAAGGAACCAACCTCGAACGCTGTGCTTGAGGACTTTCCAGCGGAGCTGCAAGACCAGGCCGCTGCGGCGCTGGAGACCGAACGTCTGTCGGTAGAGAAAGGCATCGATGCTTGGAAGAAGATCGCGGCTGCCGCTCCCTCGGCCTGGGAGCCCAGGCGTGAGTTGGCCCGTGTCTACCGGCGGGCGGAACGCTGGAAGGCCTGCGTCGAAGTCTTGAAGGAAGCTGTCGAGAAGGCGACCTGGGCCACTGCTGAGGCGAAGGTCCCCGTGCTGTTGGAGATGGTCGAGCTGTACCGCGATCGGCTCAAGCTCGACGTGATGGTGGTGGAGGCCTACAACCGGATCCTCACCCTGCAACCCAACAACGTCGAGGTGATGGACGCGCTGGCTGCCCAGTACGAGGTCATCCCGCGCTGGCCCGAATTGATTGCGGTGTTGCGCAAGAAGGCGGCCATCGTCGCCTCGGCCGAGGAAAAGATCGCGCTGCACCTCAAGGTGGCAAACCTGTATCTGGAAAAGTTCTCGAACCAGGCCGAGGCCATCAAGACGTTCGAAGCGATCCTCGAGATTGATCCGTCGAACGTCGAGGCGCTGACCTTCCTCAAGCAAATGTACGAGAAGCGGCGCGATTGGGATCGACTGGTGGCGGTACTGCGGCAGGAAATCGCGCGCGTGACCGATCCGGCCGAGCAAGGCCGACGTTGGGCCGAAGTCGCCAAGCTGGCCACTGAGAAGCTCAAGAAGGCGGCGGTCTCGATCGAGCTGTGGGGCAAGGTCCTCGAGGTCAACGACAGCGACGTGGAGGCGCTGACCGAGCTGGAGAAACTGTACGAGCGTGAGAAGCGGTGGGAGGAACTGGCGGCGGTTCTCGACAAGCAAGCGATGCTGAGCGACGACCCGGCCAAACGCGGCGTCATCCTGCCCAAGCTGGCCACGGTGTACACCGAGAAGTTGCAGAAGCCCGATCTGGCGGTGGCCGCGTGGAAGACGCTGCTGAACGCGGAGCCCGAGAACCGACGCGCGCAGGATGCGCTTCGCAAGCTGTATTTGCAGAACAAGGACTGGGATGCGCTCGAGGGTTTCTATTCGGTCCAGGGCAAGTGGGACGAGTTCGCGCGGGTGCTGGAGCGGCAGGCCGAAACGGAAACGGGCGAGGCGCGGGTCGGGCTGTGGAACAAGATCGCGGTTCTCTACCGCGACCGTCTCAACAAGCCGGACAAGGCGCAGAAGGCATTCGAGAAGACGCTCTCGCTCGATGGACACAACCTGGTGGCGGCCGAGGCTCCCATCCCGATGTACGAGAGGGACAAGGACGCCAAGCGCCTGGCCGAGGTGCTGCAGGTGCAACTCGAACACACCCAGGACGCGGCCGAGCGCCAGGAGCGCATGCTGCGTATCGCGCAGATTCTCGAGGGCGACGCAGGCGACAAGCCGCTGGCGCTCACGGTCGCGCTGCAGGCGCTGTCCGAAAACCCGCGCGAGGAATGGGCGCGCGAATACGCCGAGCGGCTGGCCGGCGAGACCGGCAACTGGGCCTTGCTGGTGGAGGCCTACGAGGCGGTCTTGCCCAGCTTGCAAGGACAGGATGCGCTTCCCGTTCTTGCCACAGTGGCGCGAGCCTACGAGAAGGAGTTGGCCAACACCGAGGCGGCCATTGAGCGCAACCGGGCGATTCTCGAGATCGCGGATCGCGACGAGCAGGCCGTGTTGGCTCTCGAACGACTGTATGTGGCCACCGGCCAGCACGACCAGTTGTTGGCCATCTACGACAAGAAGCTGGCTCTGGCCGGCTCGGAGGACGAGAAGCGCGGGGTGCGCCTCCAGCTTGCGGCGCTCTACGAAGAACAGGTGCACGACGCGGACAAAGCGATTGAGCTCTACAAAGACATCCTGAAGACGGCCAAGGAAGACGTGCAGGCACTGCGCGCGCTCGACCGCCTGTATCGGGCCACCGAGCGCTGGAAGGATCTGAGCAAGATCATCGTACGCCAGCTCAAGCTGCCCAATGACGACCCGGCTGCGGCCGAGTTGAAGTTTCGCCTGGGCGAGGTCTCCGAGAAGTATCTCAAGAGTCCTGGCGTGGCCGTGCAGTCGTATCAGGAGGCCCTGGTGCTGGACGCGACCCATGCGGGGGCGCGCGCGGCTCTCGAGGTCTATCTCAAGGACGATCAGCACCAGATGAGCGCGGTGACGGCGCTTGAGCCCATTTACGAGGGAGGACACGAGGTCGAGCGCTTGCTGCAGGTTCAGCGCATCAAGCTGGCGCGCGAGACGGATATAGCGGCCCGGGTGGCCCTGCTTCTGCGCATTGGCGTCCTGGAAGGCGAAGCCAACCGTGCCGAACAGGCGTATCAGGCCTATGCCGAGGCGTTCAGCGCCAGTCCCGAGTCGGCTGAGGCACGCGCGGCCTTGGAGGCGCTGGCTGATAGCATGGGGAAGTGGCGGGAGTTGGTGGCGCTGTACAGCGAGACCCAGGCCAGTCACAAGCTCGCGTCCGGGCTGGAGCGCGAGATTCTCCTGGTGATTGCGGTGGCCTACGATGAGAAGCTCGACCAATCGGACAAGGCCGTTGAGTATTTCCGCCTGGCCCAGGAGATCGAGCCGGAAGATGCTTCCGCTCTCGAGGCCCTGGAACGACTGTACACGCGCACCGAGCGTTGGTCCGACCTGGTCGATACCCTGAAAAAGAAGGCGGAGCTGGTCCATTCCAGCGAGGAGCGCGAGCAGATTCACGCCCGCATCGCCGCTATCTGGGAAGAGGCCATCGGAAATCCCGACGAGGCCATTGCGGCGTGGAAAGAGGCGCTGGGTGACAACGCGGGCAGTTTGGCCGCCCTGCGCGCACTCGATCATCTCTTTGCGCAGAAGGGATTGGACCTCGATCTGGCGGACAACCTGCAACGACAACTGGAGTTGGCCAGCGATGAGGAAGAGCAGGTGCGCTTGCTTTCTCGTCTCGGGCAACTGCGCGAGCATAAGCTGCACGACATCCCGGCCGCGGTGGAGACCTATCGGCGACTGCTCGATTTGGCGCCCGGCCATGAAGAAACCGTGACGGCGCTGGAGGGACTCCTCGATGACCCCGACCAAGACCTGGTTCTGGCAGAGATTCTGGACCCGGTGTACCGAGCGCGCAGCGACTTTGGCAATCTGGTGCGGGTTTTGGAGATCCAGGCGCGCCACGCCCTGGACATGCGGCGCAGGATCGATCTGTTGCACGAGATTGCCACCGCCTGCGAGGATGGCCTAGACGATCCGGGACGGGCGTACGAGGCTTTGGGGCGCGCGCTGGCCGAGGATCCCCTCGATTCCGAAACGAGCAAACGCCTGGAACGCCTGGCCAAAGCGCTGGGCCGGTGTGATGACCTGGTGGTGCGCTATCAAGCTGCCGCCGAGAAGCTGCAATCGGATGAGCTGAAGGGCGCCGTCTACCACGCGATCGCGAAGTTGGCCGAGAGTGAACTCGGCAACTCCGAGATTGCCACCGAAGCCTACAAGCAGGCGTTGGCCGTGGGGCCGCGCGACCTGGAAGCAGCCGATGCGCTGGAAGCCATCTACATCCGAACCGCCGACTACGCTCAGCTGGTTCTGCTGCTGCAGCGAAAGATGGACATGGTCGACGCGCTGGCTGACAAGAAGGAACTGGGCTCGCGCGCGGCCAAGATCTGGGAGGAAGTTCTCGACGACTCCGACAAGGCCATCGAGGTCTACCGGCAGGTTTTGGCCCTCGACGACAGCAACGAGGAGGCCCTGGACAACCTGGTGCGGCTGTTCTTGCGCTTGTCACGCTGGAACGACTTGAAGGACATCTACGCCCGGCAGGCCGAGCTGGCCGCGGACCCGGCACGAAAGAAGGAACGACTTTTCGTGTTGGGCCAGGTGTACGACCGCGAGCTGCAAGACGCGGCCCGCGCCATCGAAACCTACACATCGATACTCGACATGGATCCGGACGACCTGGATGCCTTGCAGGCCCTGGACCGCCTGTATCTGCAGACCGAGCGTTGGTACGATCTGCTCAACGTGCTCGAGCGGCAGACCGAGCTGTCCTCGTCGGCGGCCGAGGTGGTGTCGCTGCGCTACCGCATCGGCGAGCTGTGGTCGGACAAGCTCAAGGACGCCAGCCGGGCCACGGAAGCCTATCAGCGCGTGCTGGCCATGGACCCCAGCCACGAACCGACCCTGAAGGCTCTTGAGGGCATGATGCAGCGAGGGGAGGAGCCCATCGCTGCGGCCCAAGTGTTGCTGCCGGTGTACGAGAGCGCAGGCGACTGGCCCAAGGTGGCAGCCGTCTACGAGGTCATGATCGCCGCCACGCAGGAGCCCGTGCGTCGGGTCGAGTTGCTTGACCTGTTGGCCAAGCTTCACGAGCGCCGTCTCAACGATTTCGATGCGGCGTTTGATGCCTACTGTCGCGCGCTGCGGGTGGATCCGGCGAACCAAGATGTGATTGCTCACATCGACCGCTTGGCAGAGTCGAGTGGCCGCTGGGCCGATCTGGCGGCGGTGTACGACGCTGAGATCGATCGCATTCTGGACGCTCGCCTGCAGACCGAGATGCTGCTGCGCTTGGCCCGCATCTACGAGGAAGAAACCCATGACCTCGACAAAGCCATCGCGACCTATCGACGGGTGGGCGAGGCCGAGCCCGATCGCAAGGACGGGCTGGAGGCGCTCGATCGCCTTTACACCAGGACCGAGCGCTGGGCCGAACTGGTGGACATAGTCCGGGGCGAGATCCGTCTGGCGGATTCCGACGCTCAGATCATCGATCTGACTTTCCGGTTGGCTCAGATTCTGGAAGTCGCGTTGGGGGACATGCCCAAAGCAGTCGAGGCGTACCAGGACATCCTCAACATCTATCCCAAGCATGCCGAGACGCGGGCCACCCTGGAGCGGTTGCTGGCCGGCGGGGCTATGCAGCACGAAATCGCACAGGTTCTCGAGCCGCTCTACCGCGCGGGCGAGGAGTGGGAGAAGCTGGCGCGGGTCTATCAGGTCGAGTTGGGTGTCGAGTCCAACCCCGAGGAGCGACAGCGGTTGCTGCGACGGCTGGCGGATATTTGCGAAAGCAAGCTCATGGACCAGGTGGCGGCACTGGAGTGGTGGTCGCGGGCGGTAGTGGAGGATCCGACCTCCGAGCAGGGATTGGACGAGTTGTTGCGTTTGGCCCGCGCCACGCACCAGTGGGAAACCTACGTGGGCAGCATGGCGGACGCGGCGTCCCGGGCCAGCGATCGTCGGGCCCGCCGCGACGTTCTCTTCCGTTTGGCCACGGTGTTCGACGTCGAGCTGGCTGACTTGGTGCGGGTGGAGGACGTGCTGGGACAGGTGCTGGCGCTCGATCCCAATGACGGCGAGGCCCTGGCCTTTCTCGATCGGGTCTACGACAAGCAAGGCGACTACGAGAAACTGGCGGATGTCCTGCGTCGGCGTATCGCCATCACCGACGGGTCGAGGGACCTGGTCGCGCTGCATCTCCGCCTGGGCAAGATCCTGGCCGACGTCATCGACGACGCGCACGGAGCGGTGGCCAGCTATCTGGCGGTGCTGGAACAGGAGTCACGCTCGCCGGAAGCCCTGGAAGCCCTAGAGCGCATCTACTTCCGCGCCGAGCAGTGGGAAGACCTGTACCAGATCTACGAGAAGATGCTCGACATCGCCCCAGGCGACGAAGCGCTTTCCGACTGCTACGCGCGCATGGCCAGAATTACGTCCGATGTGCTCGGCCAGCGTGAGCATGCCGTCGAGCTGTGGCGGCGGGTGATCGACCTGCGTGGCGCTGACCCGGCGGCCCTGTCGGCCCTGGCCGACCTGCACGAGCAGGCCGAGGAATGGCGCGAGCTGACCGAAGTACTGGACAGCCAGATTCGGGCCATCGAAGACCCCGAGGCGCGTATCCCGGCGTTCAAGCGCCTGGGCCACGTGTGGGGTGAGAAGCTGGGTCGTGAGAGAAACGCCCTCGAGTGTTGGAAGAAGGTCATCGAGATCAATCCCGGAGACGTCGAGGCGCTGCAGGCCATCGCCTCCAACTACCGGAGCGCGGCCGCCTGGGAAGAGCTCTCGGACACTCTGCGCAAGTTGATCGCTGTGGGCAGCGAGACCTTCCCGGCGGCCACGCTGCGGGATTGCTACGCGGAACTCGGCGAGCTGGAGGGCAGCACTCTCATGCGCGTCGATGCGGCTATCGAGGCGTGGCGCCATGTCTTGCAGATCGATGCGGCTGATGCCCGTGCGTTGGCGGCGCTGGAGACTCTGTTCACGCAGGAGGGACGCTGGGAGGAGTGTGTGGACGTGTTGGAGCGTCGGGTGGCTGCGCTCGCCTCGGTGGGTGACAAGGTCGACGTGCTGATGCAGATTGCATCCATCTGGTCCGAGAAGATCGGTGATGGCGGCGCGGCGGCGGAAGCCTACGAGCGGGTGTTGAAGATGGACCCCTCGCATGCGCTGGCCTCGGCGGCGCTAGAGGAGGTGTACCGTCAGCGCAAGGTGTGGCCGAACTTGGTGGAGTTGCTGCTGGCTCGGGTGGAGTACACGGGCGAGACCGGGGAGAAGATCAAACTCTTCTGTGAGATTGCCCGCATCTACGAGGAGCACAACGGCGATCGGGACTCCGCCTTCGTCATGCTGCAGGCCGCGTTCCGTGAAGACTACTCAAGCAACATTGTCGCCCAGGAGCTGGAGCGGCTGGCCAATGTCACCAACAAGTGGGCCGAGCTCTTGTCCGAATACACGCAGGTCGCTCAGGGCATGGACGACGCGAAGCAGGCGGCGGATTTGTGGGTCAAGATCGCGCGTTGGTACGACTCGGCCCTGCACCACACCGAATACGCCATCACCTCGGCCAAGGAGGCTCTCTCGCGTCAGCCCAACCACGTGGGCGCCATGGCGGCGCTGGCTGACTTCTACCGCAAGGAGTCTCAGTGGAAGGAGCTGGTCAGCGTTCTGTCCAAGCACGCCGAAGTCGAGTCCGATCCGGCCCAGCGGGTTGAGGTGTTGCTGGCGTTGGCCGAGACCTTTGAAACTCACATTGGCGACGCCGGCCAGGCCACCTTGGCCTATGACCAAGCCCTGCAAGCCGACGAGCACTGTCTGAAGGCCATCGAGGCCCTCGAGCGTCTGCACCGACGCACCCAGGCCTGGGAGCGACTGGCTGACGTGCTAGCGCGAAAGTCGCAGGTGGTCAGTGATGGCGAGTTGGCCGTGAAGCTGCGCCTGCAGGTTGGTGAGTTGTGGGAGGTCCGTCTGGGCGACAATGACCGGGCGGTGCAGGCATACAAGGAGGTGCTCACCGTCGATCCGCAGAACCTTCCCGCGCTCAAGGCGCTGGAGCAGTTGTACGAGAAGGCCGGCCGGATGGACGCCTACCTCGAGGTCTTGGAGCATCAGCTCGAGGTCACCGCGCCCGATGCCGATCGAGTGAATCTCCTGGTGCGCATGGCGCAGGTGTGCGAGCAGCTGCCGGGCAAGATCGACGAGGCCATCAACAGCCTGCAGCAGGCGCTCAGCATCGATCCCAACAATCTCAAGGCGTGCCAAGAGCTGGAACGCCTCTACCGCAGCGAACGCAAGTGGGATGCGCTGGTTGATGCCTTCCGCAAGCACATCGACATGGAGGGTGACGTTGCGGCTAAGATTGCGCTCTATCTGGAAATGGGACGGGTGTACGAGGAGGGCCTGCGCGATCCTGACCGAGCCATCGAGGCTTTCGACGAGGTCATCAAGGCGGACGCGGACCATGCTGAAGCCTTGCGGGGGCTGGCGCGACTTTACGAGGAGACCGAGCAATGGGAGCGTGCGGTCGATATCATGCAGCGGCTGGTGGGGCGTGCGTCGCCCGAAGAGAAGGTCGACCTGAGCTACCGTCTGGGCAAGATCCTCGACGAACAGATGCAGATGTCCGACGTCGCCGAGGAACGCCTGAGCGATGCCTTGGCCATCGACGCGACCCACGTGCCGAGCATGTTGTCGCTGCTCAACATCTACAAGCGGCGCGGCGACTCCTTCAAGGCGGCCCAGTTGATGGTGCGCGCCGAGGCCCACACGCCCAACGTGTTGGAGCGCACGCGTCTGGTCTACGAAGCGGCCAAGCTCTACCAGACGGAATTGGGCGACGAGGCCAAGGCCAAGGAGTTCTACCAGCGCACGCTTGAGCTCGATCCAGAACACGTGGAGGCGGCTACCCCGTTGGCCGACATCTACTACCGCCAGGGTGAATGGGCGCCGCTCGTGCCCATCCTGGAGATGCTGGCCCGCAAGGCGGATCGTCGTGCTCACCGCGAGCTCAACATTCTCTACTACCGCCTGGCCAAGGCGGCGGAGCAAATGGGCGACGAGGAGAAGGCACTCAAGTACTACCGCGCTGCCTACGAGCTGGACGCCACCCACCTGCCCACCTTGGTGGATCGGGGCAACCTGCTCTACCGCCGCCAGCAATGGGACGAGGCCTTCAAGCTCTATCAGACCATCCTGGTCCACCACCGCGAGTCGCAGAGCGAAGCGCAGATCGTGGAGATCTTCCATCGCATCGGCCACATCAAGATGCAGATCGGCGATCGGGCCAAGGCCATCAACATGTTCGAGAAGGCCTTGGAGATCAGTCCCGGCCACCGACCCACGCTGGAGGCGTTGACCGAGATCCACGCCGCGGCGGGAGATTGGGAGGCGGTGATTCGCCAAAAGCGGGCTCTGCTGGCGCACACCGAGGGCGTTGAGGAGAAGCTGCAGCTGCACCAGCAGATCATCGAGGTCTACAAAGACAAACTGAAGAACCAGCAGAAGGCCATCGCGGCGTATCTTGAGGCGCTCGAGGTCAAGCCCGATGCGCGCGGGCTGCTGGTCGACGTGCTGGAGCTGCTCACCGAAACCAAGCAGTGGAAGAAGGCGGTGGAGATCCTGCTGCGCCTGGCGAGCATTGAGACCGGCCGGGTCAAGGCCAAGTACCTGCAGACGGCCGGGCAGATCACCAACATCGAGCTGCACTCGCCCGACGAGGCGGTGGAACTGTACAACAAGGCGCTGGACGAGTATCCCGACGACCTCAAGCCCTTCGAACGCATCGACAAGATCATGACCGCGAAGAAGGACTGGACCAACCAGCAGCGCGCCTACCGTCGCATGATCAAGCGCTTGGGCGCCGACGTGCCGCCCGAGAAGCGGTCCACCCAGATCGCCCTGTGGCACGCCTTGGGTGAGATCTATCGCTCACGACTCAAGGACTACCGCGCCGCGGGCGAGGCGTTCGAGGTGTGCGCGAAGCTGGAGCCCGACAACATGCCACGCCACCAGATCCTGGCCGAGCTCTACCAACTGCAGGGGCCGGAAGCCTACGACAAGGCCGTGCGTGAGTGGCGGGTGATCCTCAAACGCACGCAGGATATCGCGGCCATGGTGCCCATCCTGAAGACGTTGCGGCACCTCTATTCCGAGATGGGCAAGTACGACCAGGTCTGGTGCACCGCCTCGGTGCTCGCCTATCTGCGCCAGGCCGACGCCGAGGAACTGCGCTTCCACGAGCAATACAAGCTCAAGACCCTTTCCCGGGTGAAGGCTCGACTCAACGAGGAGCTCTGGCAGAAATACATCTACCATTCCGACGAGGATCGCTATATTTCGTTGATTCTCGCCAACATCAGCCAAGCCATCATGGCGGCGCGTGCGCGCGAACACAAAGAAGTGGGGATTCGACGCCGTGATCGGCGCGATCCCACCAACGACAAGCTCATGTTCAGTGGCGTCTTCGTGTATGCGAGCCAGGCCCTCGGTGTCACCGCGCCTGAACTGTACCTGCGCCAGGATTGGCCAGGTGAGATCGAGATGATGAACGCGCGCGAGAAGCAGCAGCTCTGCCCGGCCTTCGTGGTCGGGGCTGCCTTGCTGCAGGGCAAACAGGAAAAAGAACTAGCCTACGTTCTGGGCAAGAAGCTGACGCTCATGCGGCCCGATCACGTCGTGCGCTGGCCGGCGGTGGTGCCCCAGGTGTCCGAGCTGAAGGCGTACTTCCTCGCGGCACTCAAGCTGGTGCAGCCCAACGTGCCCATCAAGTCCGACATGGAGCAGCCGGTGGCGGAGCGTCTGGAGCTTCTGCGCCGCCTGGTTCCGCCCCAGAACGTCGAGCAGTTGGCCGAGGTGGTTCGGCGCTTTATCGAGAGCAAGGCCGAAGCCGACCTGCACCGCTGGTCGAAGGCGGTGGACTACACGTCGTCCCGGGCTGGCTTCCTCATGTGCAACGACATCGAGGTGGCGGCCCACCAAATCCAATCCGAGCCCTTGGCGGTGGGCTGCGCCGATCCCAAGGACAAGGTGCGAGACCTGATTCAGTGGTGCGTGTCGGACGAATACTTCGCCCTGCGCGCGCACCTGGGACTTGCGATCGCGTAGATGGGCGAGCCGTTCCTCTGGATCACGGTGCTGGTCGCCTTGGTGGCCGGCGTGCTCGTGGGCGCGTGGGCGGGGCGCCGCCTGCGGCGGCCGGTGGCCGACCTCGACGCTGGCGAGGGCCGGCGTTTGCGAGGTGAGGCCGAGCTAGAGCGACAGGCCCTGCTGCGTGAGTCGGATATCCAGGCGCGCGAACAAGTCTTGGCCATCCGGGCTGAGGCGGAGGCAGCTCTGCGCGCACGGGAAGCCGAGTTGGCGGAGGGCGAAACCGCGCTGGCGGCTCAGGCGGTGCGGATTGACGAAGAGGTGCGGCTAGTCGCGGAGGCGCGCGACCGTCTCAAGCAACGTGAGGCGCCTGTCGCCGAGCGGGAGCAGGACGCGCGGGCTCTGACGGTGGAAGTGCGGTCGATCGATGCCACTCGACAAGGTGAGCTGGAGCGGGTGGCGTCTCGATCCGCGGGTGAAGCCCAGCGCATGCTGGTGGAAGCGGAAGTCGAGGAGGCGCGCGCGGCGGCAGCGCAGATCCTACGTCAGACGGCGGAATCGGCGCTGGGCGGGGCTCAGATTCGCGCCGCCAAGAGAATCATGGGCATCGCGATTGGCCGCTTTTCCGGCCACGACCTAACCGAGCGGCTTCAGTTTGTCATCTCTCTGTCGGACTTGCGCCCAGGGCAGGTGCCACCCGCGGAGGCCGACTTGCGCGCCATCGAGGCGGTGACAGGCGTGCAGCTCTCTTTCCTGGACGGACAGGCGGCGATTCGCATCGAGGGTCTCGATGGGGTAGGCCGCGAGATCGCTCGCCGCTGCGTGAATCGCATGTTGAAGCGATCCATCAGCGGACCCGCGGCGGTGACTCGGCTGGCCCGCGGCATTGTGGTGGATGTGGAACGCGAGACGCTCGACCTGGGACGACGAGGTTTTTCCTTGTTGGCCATCGACCGCGCACATCCCGACATCGTGAAGCTGGTGGGGCGACTCACCTTCCGCACCAGCTATGCGCAGAACCAGTGGAAGCATTCTGTGGAAGCTGGATTCCTGTGCGGCATGATGGCGGCGGAGGTGGGGCTGAACGTCAAGATTGCCCGTCGGGCGGCGTTGCTTCACGATATCGGCAAGGCGCTCACTCACGAGCTGGATGGATCGCACGCCTCCATCGGAGCGGACTACGCGCGTCGATTCAACGAGTCCGAGGCGGTGGCCAACGCCATCGGCGCTCATCACACCGATGAGTCGTTCAACAGCCCCTACGCCTATCTGGTTGCGGCGGCTGACGCCATGTCGGGCGGACGGCCGGGCGCGCGCCGGCAGGCCGAAGACACTCACATGGCCAAGCTGGAGGAGCTCGAGCGTATCAGTCGCGCCTTCTCGGGCGTTGATGAGGCCTTTGCGGTGCAAGGGGGACGCGAAGTGCGCGTCTACGTGGACGAGAATCGGGTGAACGACCGAGGAGCGGCCCTTCTTTCAACCCAGATTGCTGAAAACATCTCGCGCGAGATGACGTTTCCAGGCCAGATCAAGGTGACCGTGATTCGCGAGTTCCGGGCCGACGAGATCGCGAGCTAGCCAGCCGGGAGTTTGAATCGTCATGCAACTGAATCTGCCTCCCATTATCCCCTACGCGGTTGGGTGCATTTTGATCCTCTTTGGCGCCCTGCGCATCAACTACCTGGGTGCACCGCGGGTACGCAAGCGCAACGATGACGACGAGAGCGCAGGCGAAGTCTCCGGTGATCGCACGGTCGAGCCCGAAGAGCGCCTGCAACGCGGGCCCCAGCAGCGCCGGCACATCCGCTGGGGGATCATCTGGATTCTGCTGGGGCTCTTCCTGGTGATTTCCACCTTTGTCCAGGTCCGGCGGGGCTAAATCGGGCCTGTCTCTCCTACGGCCCGAGCGAGCGGGTCTGCGGCACCTCGGCGCCGGTCCGATGACCCGGTTTGCCTGCCGAGGCGCACTGTAGAAAGGTTCACTATCTGACATTGATCCAAGGTCAGATCCCGGCGGAATGACCTTGTCGCTGCTGCACTTGGCCACAAAGGATCCATGGTGTCATGAGTCCGCGCGTGACCCGTTTCTTCCAGTTTTTGCCCCTTATGGATCGCAAGGAGATCTTCATGAACAGCAGGAGCCCATTGTCGACCGTCTTTCTCTGTCGCTTCGCGGGGTTGGTGCTGCTGACCGCAGCGTTCACGGCCGGGTGCTCTGGCTCGGGCGCCAGCCCGGCGGGCGGCGCCGGGACCACGAGCGTCGCGGGCGGGACCACGAGCGTGGCGGGCGGGACCACGAGCGTTGCGGGTGGGAGT
>Ga0224523_1000361_pt1 | contig 25757 bp, 25 predicted proteins | sample CFST50metaG_FD_182732 | JGI IMG/M metagenome (GOLD analysis project Ga0224523, IMG submission 182732) | Peat soil microbial communities from Stordalen Mire, Sweden - C.F.S.T50 | ecosystem: Environmental > Terrestrial > Soil > Wetlands > Peat | place: Sweden: Norrbotten County, Stordalen Mire...
ACTGGCATATTGCCAATAGCTATATCCTGGCTTGCTCGCTTACCAATGATCATTTTCGTATGATTGGTCTTTCTAGTTTTTCTGAGGTTTACTCTAAATCTTTTTCTTTACGAACCGCCGTATGCCGAACGGCACGTACGGTGGTGTGAGAGGACAGTGAGTGAAGTAATCACTCACTTCCTACTCGATTTTAAGAGCTTTTAAAGAACTGACACAGAGTTGCATAGAGGATTCACAGAGTTGCACTGAGAAATTAATCATTTTTCTCTATGGACCTTTGTTGCATCTCTGTGGTTCTCTGTGTCTTCTCTGTGGATCTCAGTGTAACTAAAAAATATTCGAAAGGAATAAGATTAAATCTTATTAATCAATTCAGCTTTCCTGGCTATAGAATCTTCAACCAGCTTATTAGCCTGAATTTCAGAATATTGGAGCCACTACAGGTTTGGTAAAAGTGCCGGTAACTTTGACATTCACTTTCAGAACATCTGAAGGTTTAACTTTTATACCCAAAGAAGAGGCAAAAGAGGAAACACCATTAATTAAAGAATTAACTGAGCTTCCCAGATCAGATCTTGGAATCGCAGTCTTAACAATGTAATTAAGTGTCTGATCAAGACCTTGATCACCGCTTATATTCATTTTAAGATTGCCGGTTTTGACATCAAACGGGCTCACATATACCCTCCCGTCAGAGATTTTAAAACTAATATTGATATCCTTGAAGGTATTGCCATATTTATCCCCAAGCTTCAGAACCTCTTTCATCTGATCGAAAGTTTTTGATTCGAGAAGAGTAATTTCGTTCGACTTAATGGTTCCGGCTCCGTTAATCGAATTGGTTACCGGCATCATGTCTTTTCCAAGCAGGCTGGTATAGTTTATTTTTGCATTTATCTTTCCATCGATGGCCTTGGCAGCGGGAGCAAGTTTCTTCACGGTATTGAAGGTATTAAAAGCATCTTTAACACCGATATTCTGCATATTAAAATCAGCTTTCATAACCGGTTTAAGAGTGTCGCGCGTATCATAATCAGCATTCATTGCTATCGTACCGCTCAGAATGTTCATCGAAGCATCTCTTATACTCAGTATACCATTTCGAGCTATTACATGTCCCTTTACATTTTGTGCCTTGATATTGCTGTAGCTGAATTCATCAATAAGTGCATCAAAATCTAAGTCAATATTCTTAGGAACTTTCATTAATGAAAGTGAGGATTTGTTTTCTGCGGGAACTGCAGCGCTGACTTTTGAGACAGAAGCAGTGTCTTTAGCCGCAACAGGAGCCGACACCATTTTTGACATTATTTCCGAGACATCAGTAAGTTTTGAGCGCATTGAAAGATTTCCCTTAATTGTCTGCTTACTGAAGATGTAGGGAATATAATTTTCAATCCTGCCGGCAAGAGAAAAATCGCTCTTCCCTCCCACTTTCATATTTGCCTTCGTCATACTTGCATAGGCGGGGGTGAATTCAAATGCTGCCTCACTTATTTTCATATCAGGATATCCTTTCATGTCAACGTCCATATTTTTGATACCAACTGTCCCGGAAGCTTTGAAACTATCGTACTTTCTCTTTTCTATCATCGACATTTTCCCTGCCATCTGAATCGACATATCAATAATTCCGGAAAGGGTTGTACCGTTCAGAGGAACAGCTTTTGAGAGAGCTGAAAGATCAAGTTTTCCGACCATTGTCGCTTTAAAATCAGGGTCGGAGATAGGGGTTTTGACAGAAAGAGTCATATCGAACGGACTTCCTGCCAATTCCAAATGAAAAAGGCTGACATCGATAATTGTTTTATCAAGTGTTTTCCCATTAACGAATATGTCAGATTTGATATTTATGTTCTTTAACTGCTCGGGCAGAGACGGGTAGCTTATAACGCCATTTGAAACTGAAATTGCCAGTGTGACATCTGGCAAAGTGCTGTCAGCATCGCTATAAATCCCTTTTGCTGTTCCCTTCAAAAAAAAATCTCCGTTTGCCTTAAGATCCTTATAGTCTTTCATATAAAGCGCCGGGACAAGTGATAAGAGAGTTTTGAAAGAGGCTTGAGCCGTTTCAAATTTAATATCAGTCTCAATGTTTTTACCGGGCATAGCTATAGTGCCTGAGAAATTAAGCTTCAGATCATTAATTGACAAGTAATTCTCCCGGAAGGTGAATTTCATGTTATCGAGATTGGCGAGCATATCGATCCTGGAATCTAAAACTGCTTTGTTAAAATATTTGGTACTGCCTATATCGAAAGTGAATTCACCAACATTAAATGCCATCTGTAAATCTGACTCACCGGTGGTCATATCGCCTTTCAGTGAAAAGCTGACTTTATTAAGGTAAACCTTCATAGCCGACCCTTCATCAACATACGAAATTGAGCTGTTAAGGAGAGAGACCTTCTTCAGGAGTATCTTCATCCCTGATGATGAAGGCTTTGTTTCAGCAGTAGCCGTTGCTCTGGCAGTATCTTTCATCACATCCCAATTAGCTTTTCCTTCCTTTTTAATAATTACATTGACAACTGCCCTGTCAATTACAATTGAATTTACCTCATAACCTGATTTTTTGAATATGCTCGACAGGTTGAATACAAGATCAAAGGATTTGAAAGCTGCAAGAGTGTCGTTCTTAAATTTATCCACACCTACAACAGACACATTATAAAGGGAAAACGAGAGGTTTGGGAAATTGCTGAAAAATCCAACCTTATAATCTTCAAATTTCACTTTTGCATTGACCGAAGAATTAATAGTTTGTTCAACCCTGGCTTTTATTTGTTTCTTGAAAATAATCGGAACAGTAAAAAGCAAAACAAGAATCAAAAGAAAAATTCCCAGGAGTATTTTTATAATTATTCCGGCTAACTTTTTCATAACTACTATATTAATGATTTAATATCAGCAAAATATTTAAAATATTTCTAAGGGTTTGAGACAAATAAAAGTAATAAAATTTACTCAGAATAAAAAGTAACTACCCCTATTCCCCCAAATGGGAGGCAATAACAAATCAAATTTTTTCTAAGTAACTCTGTGGTATCTCTATGTAACTCTCCCGATAAATCGGGACAAGTTGTGACAGTTCTTTATTACCGACTCTTCATACTATTTATACATTACCGAACTGAAAAAAGCCTTCATTTCGGCAGCGTAATAAACTCCGTATTTAGCGAATGTGGCCCTGGTATTTTCATCGGGTTTCCAATCAAAAAATGCATGACTTGCACCACCTACCTGAACATATTCAGTTCTTTGTCCGGCCTTTACAAGTGCGTCAACATATGTTTTTACAGCTTCATCTTTTATAATAGGATCATTTGTTCCGCGAAGAAGGTATTGCGGGACAGATCTTTCAGACGCATCAGGTATATTGCTCAGCGGCGCAATAGCATCTTTCCAGGTATCGTTGGCTGAAGGATCGTCAGAATAATTATTCAGGAGATTTCCTCCAAAAACACCATAACTGGGAGCTGCAGCTTTAATCGATGCCATCATCTCAGTTCTCAGCTCTGGAACACTTTTATTTTTAGGTATGTAGGAAGGCAAAAACTCAAAAACACCGCTGGTTTTCCCAAAGCCGCCTGTCCCTATTTTGTTTGTCATAGTTGCTGCCAGGGCTGAAAGATGTCCGCCGGCACTGTCACCTGTAAGACCTATCCTTGAAGGATCACCTCCGTATTCAGCTGCATGTTCCATTATGTGTGCTATAGCTCCGAAGACATCACCAACTATATCGGCCATAGTGTTATTTGTGGCATCTCCATCGAGTTTACCAGCCCATCGGTAATCGATGCTGAATACTACAAACTTACCATCCCTGGTTAACTCACGCGCCAGACCGCGCATTATATCTTCTGTATTGGTTGTCCATCCGCCGCCATGAATTATAATAATGCATGGTAGGTTTTTTGCGCCTTTTGGAGAGTAAACATCATATTTCAACGGTTTAACACCTGGTTTTGCATAAATAACATCCTGTATCACATTAATATGAGCAACAGCGGATTCTGCAATAAATGAGGCTCCTATATGCTTTTCCTTATCAATTACAACCTTAAAGGTCCGTTTCATCGATTCAAAATACATTTGTCCCCAGCGACCTTTTTCCGAGTAATAAACGGCATCAAGAACATAACCTTTGTCAGGTTTTGCTGTGACGGTAACTACTGTTCCAGAAGGATATTTTCCGTCTGAAGGCAGCACAGGATCGACTGTGAATGTACCGTTGGCTGTCTTATCGACTGTAACGTTGAAGGATTGAGCAAGGATCCTTACGTTTCCTGTTAAACAGGCAACGGATAGACACATTGCTGCTTTTAAGAATATTTTTTTCATAGTTCTAATATTGAAATTCTAAGAAGTTACAGGTTCAAATCTACTATTAATATAGAAATTGTAAAATAAAAAGTGTCTAAAGTGCCTAAAGTGAACTAAAGTTAAAGTTAAATGAAGAAACAAGAGTGCTGGTGTGCCTTGAGTTATGGGATATTCATTTTTCTTCAACTTTAAGTACTCCAAACTTTAGGCACTTCAAACATTTCTTCTACTTTAGGCACCCGAAACTCCAGGCACTTCAAACTTCTTTAAATATATGTGACAATTTTTTTTCAAAACTTTGTTATATTTGCGTCCACAAAGACAGCAGTACCAGTAGCTTAATTGTCCCGACAAGGAGGGATGGCTACGGACCATAAGTTTTTAGCAGGACCTGTAGCTTAATTGGATAGAGCATCTGGCTACGGACCAGAAGGTTGGGGGTTCGAGTCCCTTCAGGTTCACTTGATTAAATCGTAAAAGATTTATTAAAGTACACAAAAAGAGGAGATTATAAAGATCTCCTCTCCTATTTTCAGACCGTCAAAAGCTTAAAAAGCATCTAAAATACTCCCATTTCCCTACCAACTCGCCTACCAAATATTTTGAGAATGTATTTATTTTTTGTACTTTTAAGAACAATTAAAGCCTAAAATCATAGCAGCAAACTTCAGATTGGAGCCAAACAATTATTTATACCTGTACCATTGGGCTGGATTGGATGTTCCGTTCAAAGTCAGTACTAAAATCAAGCTTAACCCGAATCAATGAGATGATAAGAAACAATCGCCAAAGGATATAAAACTTAAGCATGACAATAATGAAACGGTCGTTGACCGGATTTCACGTTATAGAAGCGCTTTAACTAATGCCCTTACCGAAGTAAATGTAACTGGCGGTGATCTAAAAGAGGCATTCTATTCATTCCTGCCAGGTATAAAAAGAGTAGGTTCAACATTGAAAGCAGTCAAGTTTCTTGAATACTATAAAGTAAGACTGCAGGAATATAAAGAGGAAGGAAAAAGTAACTACCTGAGTTATCAGGGCACTTACAGGAACTTAACTGACTTCTTTGGCAGGGCAAATCCAACCTTTGATCAGATTGACATGAAGTTTTACAAAGATTTTCAATGGCATCTGGAATTGAAAGATCTGGGCATGAATACCATATGGAATCAATGGAAGAATATTAAATGCGTCTTAAATACAGCCTACTTATTGAGATTGCACAATAATACAGCATATCACCAATTTAAGGCAAAACAGGAAAGAGCAATTAATATTTTTCTGACTGTTGATGAATTGGGAAAAATTTACAAGATCGATTTACATAATCACCCGGGGCTCGATAGAACAAGATATTTATTCATTGTTGGATCATTTACCGGATTGCGGTACCAGGATTGGTCACGAGTTTCCAAGAAGCTGATAAAAGATGGAGTATTACGCATCCAGTCACACAAGACCAATGAAGTATCTTTGATTCCATGTCACAGATTAGTAATAGAGATTCTGGATAAATACAATGGTGAAATGCCCACTGTATCCAGCAATCAGAAGACAAATGACGCTTTGAAATTAATAGCTAAGGCAGCCAGGTTGAATCAGGTTTATGAGATTGTATCTACCCAGGGTGGAAAGCGTAAAGCTATACCTGATAAATATAAGAAATGGGAATTAATTACAACCCATACTGCTAGACGGAGTCTCTGCACCAATCTTATTTTGGGAGGTGCAAATCCATATGAAGTAATGAAGATCTCAGGACATTCCAATATAGAGAGTCTTTCAAAGTATATCAGCCTCAATGAACTGGATGTAGTTGAAAATTTGAAGAAGCTCTCCCTATTTAGTGATAAAAAAGAGACCGGGAAGGAAAAAATAAAATCACGCCAGAAATGGATAAATTACTTGGATTATCCTCCCGGTGATTTTGCAACCGGAAAAGTATTGCAAATAATCCGGCCGAATATCAATTCCCTTGACCTACTATAAACAGCAAATCCCGGATTTCTCCAGGACTTGTCTCGATGCTTGATGGATATGCTTTTCATCGCACCGTCCGAGTTAGCTGAAGTAAAAATTCGACGTATTAAGTACGACACATCATTAGTCCAAATAATAAAGGGCTTGAGGTTATATCACTTAACTCTTTTTACTTTTTTTACCTTTTTTCAATAAAATTATGTTTAGAATCAAACCAATAACTGCAACCCCTGTTATTAAATAGTTATAAGATAAAATATTGCTTTGGGGTGTGTTTTTAAGGTTCATAATCATGTTTATCAAACTATAAACTCCTCCACCTATCCAAAAACCCATACCATATGTATATTTATCTTTTTTGTCCAAATTATCCCCTTTATTCTTTTTTCTTAGCAGTATCAAGCTCAATATAACGCCTATGACAGCGATGCCTGTCATTACATAATCATAACGCAGGATGTTGGCATGTGTAAGATTCTTAATTATATTGATGATACTAAATACCCCTCCTCCTATCCAAAAACCTATTCCTATTAAATGTTTATCTAGTCTTATCATGTGTTATATTAATTTAGTTTATAAGTCTATGTTTTTAAAATATCAAAGAAATTTTAAATCCCTTCTATAGATTAGCCGATTTTTTTATTTCAGCTAATGGCCCGGCGGTTTGGTTAGTTGGCGTCCGTGTCAGAGTTGGCATGCGTTTTTGCAAATTCCCGGTAGGTGGACAAGGTTTTCGTGTCACGATGAAAATGTCGGGCTGCCGAAGGCAATTAAACCTACCATCCATGTTAGGCAACGTAATTATTTGTTATCACCGAATAATTAAACAATGTTATTTTAAAAAACTTGTTTTCTATTTTGTTTACAGATTAGTTAGAGAAAAGAAAATACAAATATGACCTAAATCTCTAGTCCTATATGCGAATTAAATATTTAAGAAAGGATTTATTTTAGATGTATGTATTTATCGACATAACTGACCCGTGTACTAGGCTTACCAGTTGAATCTATTGGATTCCACGTCTGGATTAGTGTGTCAAGCTTCAATTCAAGTGTCATATTAATTGTTTGCCCTACATATTCTTTCGCCACATGCATTTCAATAGTTTCTGAATAATCCTTTCCATTCAAGGTATAGGAACCTGCGCCATAATTATAATATGGCATTGAATCTGTTTGAATCTTCCACACAAATTCCCATTTTTTTTCAGAGAACAATTTCATATTGTTGTAAGTAACAATCTGTTTGTCTGTTAACTTCCCATCCACATAAGACTCAGAACTATATTGTTTCCATGCTCCTTGCGGGAATTTAGATCCCTGTTGTGTACAACTCACATAAATGAGTAAAAACAAGCTTAAGTAACTGATTTTTTTCATAGTAGGAAGTTATTAGTTATTCGTATAAGAAATATTTAAAGCAATTTATACTAAAAAAAGTGAATAGTCAATTATTTTTTGGTATGAGTCATTATTTAAAAGTCCCTACAATCTCAAAGAAGTAATTGTGAAAATTGCAATTATATTTAACAAGAATCGCCTATATGTTGCCCAACAGCCCGGTGGTTTATAAGTTGCCGTCAGCGTCAGGTCTGACTTGTTTTTTTGCCAATCCCGATAGGTGGACGAGCGTTTGATGTCATGATGAAGTTGTCCAGATGGCGTGGGCCCGATAAACGGGTAGAATTTGTCGTTCACGATAAAGTTGTCAGGGTGGCGTGCAAAAACCAGGTCTGCAGTTGTCTCGATAGAAACTTGGATCCCGTGCAAGCTAACACCGGCGGTTTGATTAGTTGGCGTCTATTTCATGGTTGCGCTTTTCATAGCATTGTCCATGTTATAAGGCGTTTTTCGATACTAGTTTTTTAATTTCTGCTTCGGACAATGCTCTGTTATAAATTCTTACATTATCTAATTTTCCGATAAAATAACGATCAAACTCTCTACTAGTTCCCAATAATGCTGATGTATCACCACTACTTGATGTAATAAGGCCATTACCGAATTTTCCAAAGAGAGAACCATTTAGATAATGTCTTGTTTCATTTGAGTCTACTACTAAAGTAATCATATACCATTCTTTTTCTACTACATCAGAGCTACCTTCAGCTATTCCTCCTGGAATACCCGCAGATGACCTAATCTGTTTTTCTCCATTTATTTCCATTATTTTGATTTGAGTAAAGCCATATTTTAATTTAGGGTTATCTGATATGTATATATGTCTAGCTATTTGATCAATAGAATCAGCATAAAACCATATATTAATTGTTCTCAAAGGATAGTCGAAGTTGTACCCGAGATTTATAAAGCTATTATTTCCGGAAAACGATAATGCTTTATTAGGTTGATTGTATTTGTCTGTAGACAATGCAGTTCCATAGAGGATTCCATTGTGACCATTACCACTTTCGTCAATTGCGCTTCCATCAAGTGGATAATATGCCATAAGTCCATCATTTAAAGTATTTAAATCATTCTTTTTACATGAAAAAATCAAGAAGCTTAGAACAATCAGCAAAAAAAAAAATTCTTTTCATTTTCTATAGAATTTAGTTTTGGTATAATTCAAGGTGTGCATTTTCTAAAAGAAGGACGTAATCACCAACCTCATTTACTTTGTCATTTCACCATCCGAGTTAGCATTTGGGTAAATTTTAAAACTGTCTTGATGTAAGAGTTTTTTTTCACTAATAGGTTATCTTGATGGACTAGCTGGTTGTGCAGGAAGTCTCTTCTCTCCTATGGTTTAATATTATTAATCAGTGCTTTTCGTGTTTTAAAATTATATGTTAACTCATCAGATTCAAATTCTTTGGTACCATCTTTAAAAATTGGTTTACCAATGATTTTCCCAGATTTATCCAACCTACCAGAGGCAAAAAGCAGGTTTTTACTCATGTCAAAAACAATTGAATCGGCTTTAATTTCAATCTCGCCATACTTTAGTGCGGCTTCCCCGACAAGGATCACTACTTTTTTATTTATCGAATCTATTTTAATATAGCCAGCAGCTATATATGTAACCTTTTTGTCAATTGAATCAAGGGACGGGGTGATGCGTTTCATCAAAATCGTATCAGAAATCAGAGAATTTTGATGTACAAGTGTGTCCATAAAAGTAGTAGAATGAGAGGTATATAAAGTTCCTGTGTTAATAATATCACGTCTCCCTTGGGGCTTTCCATTTTTGTTTAAAGCAACAACTTTGGCATCATTCTGAATCATTGCTGATTTCTCATAATCTGAAGGTTTAAAACTTATGAATAGGAAGAATATTAATAGCAGAATTAAAGTCATAGAGATTCTTATTCCAGATACTATACTATTGGATTTGTTTTTTGTTATCATAATCAATCGTTTTTTTGTTAAAGAATGATTAGAACCGCTGGTTAATGGAATATTTCTTTTACAACTAATAAAACTTAATAGAGTTTCAGCATAACTTTTTATATTGAGAGAATTCTGGATAGCACCATCATCCGCCAGATATTCGTGATTTAATCTGACAGCTTTGTTATACAATATAAGGATCGGATTAAACCAATAGATAATCTGAATTAATTCAAGAAATATTACATCAAATGAATGTGATTGTTTGCTATGTACAAGTTCATGTGTTAATAACTCTTTGGAAATCTTATTATTAAGATAATCGCATTTACCGACGAAAATTGTATTGAAAAAGCAATATGGATTAATCGAATAATCGAGCATTGCCAATTTTTGTCCTAAGTAATTAATTTTCTTAGATAATCGTAACTGATGAAAGATGAATATAATATTTTTAAGAAAACGAACTATCAGTAACATAACACCAGAAAAATATAGGACTATTAATAATCTTGGGAAGTTAATTTTGGAAGAATGAACAACAGTAAATGATTGATTAGTTATTTCGGTGAGAGGGTTTAGCTCAGGATTAATTGTAGAAAGAGTTGTATTTATTGCAGTAATAATATTTTTATCGCTCTCTTGATTCTGAATATTTATTGGGATAGAAATAATTGGTATGAACAAAGAGAATAGAATAGAAAACATAAGAAAAAACCTATTGAATATGAATAGCTTCTCTCTTCTTAGTAGAAACCAATAAAGTCCGAAGAGTATAATGAGGCTTAAACTTGATTTAAGTATATACACAATCATTTTTTTGTATTTTTTGAAGTGATTTTTCGATCAACTAGATCTCTCAATTCTTTTAATTCTTCTTTATTCATGTCGGTCTCATTTGTAAAAAAAGATGCAAACTGAACAGTTGAATTATTAAAGAAATCTTTGATTAAACCATTAAGATGGTCTGAAAAGTAATCAGCTTTTTTAATCAAAGGAAAGTATTCTCTTGAATTGCCATATTGTTTATAACTCACAAAACCCTTATCAATCATTCTTTTTAATAATGTTATAACTGTTGTCGGAGCTGGTTTAGGATCAGGAAATTCGTTGAGAAGGTCACGGATAAATGCTTTGTCAAGCTTCCAAAGCAGTTTCATAATTTGTTCCTCAGCGTTAGTCAAATGCATTTCACTCTACATTTAATTACATTACTCTACAAATGTAGATAACAGTTTTTAAATAACATAATAATTTGAGAAGTTTTTTCAACCAGTTGTTTATCCAATATCTATTTCTCATGAGGATGTTAGTGAGTGTTTGAAAATACTGCCTGTGGGGTAGGCTATCATAGATTATGGTGAAGGCTAACACCTGCCCGGCCCGGCGAATGAGTTGCCGTCCTTGTCAGGGTTGGCAGACGTTTTTGCAATCCCGATAGCTATCGGGACCGATAGGTGGACGAGCGTTTGGTGTCATGATGAAGTTGTCCGGTCTAACGAAGGCAACCGAGGAAACCGCGGAGCGGTTGACGAGCTCAGCGAAGCTAATTAATTAATTCATCGTCCGAGTTGGTGGTAGTTGCTTTTCAGGATGCTAATTTTTAAAAAAATCTAATATCATCTTGCCTATTAATTCGGGATTTTCCAGCCACGGTAAATGTCCTGAATTAGGGACAGAATAAAAAGTGCCATTAGACATTGCCTCAATAATTTTCAGTCCTTTTTCTTTCGTAATAAAATTGTCGTTCGTTCCTAAAAACAATGCTGTCGACTTTTTAAAATTGGCAAGTTCTTCAGCTTTAATTTCGGGAATCATATTTTGAATAAGGCTGATAAATGACGTTAGATAGTGCGGCAAATGCTCAAAATTAAAGTAAGCGTCTGCAAGTTTCGCTGGAAGGGTGGCTACAAATTCTTTGGAATGTCCCATTATTTTCAAGGTTTTCAATGCCTTTTCTTTATTCTTAGGTATCATAAAGTATGCAGCCAGGGTTGTAAAAGGTGGTGAAGCAATAATGCGAATTGCCAACGGTGGTCTACCACCCATAATATTTCCAGGATTACCCAATAAAGCTAATTTTCTCACTTTGTCGGGATGTTCCAATGCAAGTAGTGTACTCCAATGTGCACCCATCGAATGAGCAACAACGTCCATGTTTTTCAAACCTAATCCTTCTAAAACAGCATTGAGCGACTGGTGTGCAAATTCTCTAATGTTTACTTTTGTGTGGTTCATGCCCTCGCTCAAACCACCACCAGGACGGTTGATAGCAAAAATGCGTCTGCCTTTCAATTCTGCCATTAATGAAGCTAAAACAAAAGCATCGCCTGTATTTCCGGGAACTATTACTAGCGGTTCTCCATCTCCGATTTCCAAAACACGAACTTTTATTTGCTGTTCGGTCAAGGTTATATAATGTTCTTTTGCTTCAATTCCATAATGGTTGAATAATGCCTTTTCTGCATTGCGGGCATTGATAACTTTTGGGTCATTGTTGCTTAGTGTTAAATTAGTATTTTTCATTATTGCTAAATATTTTTTACAGATAGTTTCTCGTCTAAATGTTGTTTAATACAGTTTTAAATTAAAGTTATTCATTAGTCTTACAATCGTTTTTTATTGTTTTGATGGTGTCACTATCACCAACGGTCCGGCGGTTTAATTGAGTTGCCGTCCGTGTCAGTGTTGGCATGTGTTTTTGCACAGGCCTGGTAGTTGGACAAGATACTAAAGCAAAAACCGTACAAACAACTTACATTGACCGTGTTAGCACCAGTATGGTTTAATCGTCTTTATCTGGTCTCTCATCTTAAAGGCACCATTACATATTGGGAAAATTATCCGTTTCTTAGTAATTCGGCTGCAGCTTCTTCATTTGAAAAAGATATGCGACATTGTATTGCACTTTGTGAAAAAAAACAAAAATCCCGCTTATGTGGCTGAGTTTCTATTGGCAAACCTTTGTGCAAGAGGGTTGCTATTAACATTTTATACTGATAATGACCAAAATAATGATGTATTTCCTCTTGCAGCAAGTACTTACCCGTTTTTAAAAAGGTCGTTTAACTTTACTTCTGTTTATTCAGATTTCTTCTTCTTTACAGGCCTCTATAATTATTACCGCGAGGTATATCCCAAAGTTCATCATGTCTTCAAGCCACTAATAATTTTTTTCCGAAAGGGAAACCGAGTCAAGGGATTAGAAGAACTTCATATTGCAGCTCAAAAATCAATATTATTAAAAGCAGAATCATTTTCTGATCTTTCATACATAAATATAAGCTATGAAAACAATTATCTGAAAGCTTCTTATTTCAGTAAACATCTTCATGATCTTTATCCTGATAATCCGGAATATCTGGCAGAATACGTTAAAAATCTGTTATTAGTGAAGAAGTATGATGAAGCAGATAGTTTGTTAAGGTCTTCAGGTACTAATCAAGTTATATCCTATTTTCAGGCACAAATGGCCATTTTTAAAGGCATTATCGAGGAAAAAAAGTATCACGATTATAAGTTCGCTCAGCAATATTATAATGTTGGAGTTCGGAATATGACAAGTTTTGGTGAATATGGTAATGAGTATATAGCTTATGCATATTTTGGGCTCAGTCGCATTTTTGGTATTAATGGAGATAAAGAGAATCAGAAGGCTTACCACAAACGAGCGATGAAATTATCGGATTTTAAAAAAATAAATTTTGATTAAAAATCATTTAAATATTTCTTAAGCTTTAATTTGTGCATCATCTTTCAGTGCCTCGAACCCGGAAACTACGTCAAACAGTTCTTCATCAATTGTACTCTGTCGCAATCTATGAAACTTATGGTTAAGATCGTCCAGCATTTCTTCTATGTTTTTTTCAGCTCTTTGCATGGCGGCCAAACGGCTTGAATTCTCACTTGCTAAAGATTCAGCACATGCCTTGAACAAAGAAACAAAAAGGTACCCATCAATAAGTTCCAACAAGGTTGTTCTTAATTCACCAAGTACCTGTGGTACTTTATTAGTTGGCCATTTAAGTTCCGATAATGTCTGTCTCCATTTTTCATCTAATGGCAATAACCTCTGACTAACAGGTTCGTACACTGCCTGTGATACCGGGCGATTATGAAAAATATAAACTTCTTTCTCATCTCCTTTTTCATTGGTCTCTTGACTTTTAACCAAAATTTGCCCAACCAGCTGGGTAATCGCATTAACAGAACCTGGAACCTGAAAATGATTTGTAATAGTAAAGCCTGCATCCGATAGAAGTAATTGAACACGTTCTCCGACAGCCCATATTTCCTTTTTGCCCTGTAAGTTAGTGAGTGATTTGGATACGAACCCGGTAAGTGAATCGTTAAACTGCCCTACTAAACCCTGATCAGATCCGAAAACTATTGCGCATATCAATTTTTCCTTATTTTTTCCCCGGTACTGCTTCTCTTTAATAACATCAAGTCTCCCCTCCCTGAAATACGCAATTATGCCTAAAGCTATAGTATGATAATAGTCCCCAAGCGATTCAACAGCCATTTCATACTGTCCAATATTAGAAGCAGCCACGGCTTTCATTGTCCGGACTACCGATTTTATATCTTCTGCGCCTTCAAGTTTTCTGCGTAAGTTCTCTAATGTATCCATTACTTCTGATTTTGATCTGGTTCAGGCTCAGGTTCTTTTTTTGGTTTTGGTTTTGTTTCTGTTTCTGATGCAGATTTTGGTTCGGGTTCAGGTTCTTTTTTTGGTTTTGGTTTCGCTTCTGTTTCTGATGCTGATTCTGGTTCAGGCTTATCCTTAAAAGGAGTAATCGTATCACCGGCAATTTTCAAAATAGTTTCACGGTCTGCATCGCTCAGGTCATTATCTGACAATAACCGGTTGAGCACCTCCTTTGGAAGTTCTGTAATTATCTTCTGCAATGCCGCTTCCGCCTCCTGTACTCTGTTAACAGGTACAACATCAAAAAGTCCGCCTGACAATGCAAGAAGAATGACAATCTGCTCAGGAACAGTCATTGGATTAAGTTCATTTTGCTTGAGACAGGCCCGAATACGCTTCCCATGTTCAATTATTTTCCTGGTATTTTCATCCAGTCGCGTCCCAAATCGAGAAAATGTTTCCAATTCTTCAAACTGAGAATAAGCTAGTTTAAGGTTTCCTGTTATAGAACGATATGCTGGTAACTGAGCCTTACCTCCTACCCGGGAAACTGATTTACCAACGTCAACTGCAGGCAATATTCCCAATTCAAAAAGCTTGGGAGATAGGTAGATCTGACCGTCAGTAATTGAAATAAGATTTGTTGGGATATATGCAGAAATATCCTGAGCTTCAGTCTCGATAATTGGCAATGCAGTAAGCGAACCTCCTTTAAGTTTATCACTCAGGTGAGTTGACCTTTCCAATAATCTTGAATGTATATAGAAAATATCTCCTGGAAATGCTTCACGTCCGGGAGGTCTTCTCAACAAAAGTGATAGTTCACGATAGGCACGTGCGTGATGTGTCAGGTCATCATAAACAATAAGCACATCGCGACCCTGTTCCATAAAATATTCAGCAATGCTAGTGGCAGCATACGGAGCGATGTATTTCAATCCAGGAGCATTGTTACCTTCAGTAGCAACTACAATAGTATATTCCATTGCGCCTTTTTCTTCCAGGTTAGCTATTACTTTTGCAATGGATGATGCCCGCTGTCCGATAGCGCAATAAACGCAAACTACATTTTTATCATTCTGATTGAGTATCGTGTCAATTGCAATGGCTGTTTTGCCTGTCTGACGGTCTCCTAGTATCAACTCACGCTGTCCGCGACCAATAGGTATAAGTGCATCGATAACCTTTAATCCTGTTTGTAATGGAAGGGAAACCGTATCACGATCCATTATAGCCGGAGCTGGGCGCTCAATAGGCAGGCGTTGTTTAAAAGAAAAAGAACCCTTTCCATCCACTGGTTCTCCTAAGGGGTTGATCACTCTTCCGATCAGGGCGTTATCTACCGGGATATCCATTACCCGACCTGTCCGTTCTACTTCATCACCGGCATTCAATAAGGAATCTTCACCAAGTAGAATTGCCCCAATTGAATCTTCATCAATATTATATGCTATACCAAATAAACCATTTGGAAATTTCAACAGCTCTTCAAAACCTGCACCCGGAAGTCCCAAAACTTTAACAATTCCTGCTGATACGCTGATTACTGAACCCACCTCTCGGGGGACTAAAGGAAGAATAAATCTTTTTCTACACCTGGCTAACTGATCAAAAGTATTATCTATAGTTTTATTAAATTGGTGTATTGGCATATTGAAGAAGTTATTACTTTTTACTGGTTACTGATTTTACTTTTGGTTTTGATTTAGAAGCCTTCATATCCTTCCCTTTACGTAATGATTTTGTTTTTGCTTTCGTCTTTACTTGAACTTTTTGTTTTGTTTTCGGTTCCTGTTTCTCTTTATCGTTTGTATCCGGTTTTTTTTCAGGTTCTTCTTTTAATTCTGCTTTCAATGTTTCGAAGATACTTTTTTGAATTGAACTTAGGTACTCTGAAATACTCCATTCCAGTTTGTATCCATTGGAGGTAAGTTCAATACCGCCAATTAATTCGGGTACAGTTTTAAATTGAAACTGAGGTTTTGTGCCGAGTATTTCATTTACAGTACTTTTAATTTCGGTTTGCTGTTTTGGAGGCAAATCATATGCGGTTTGCACCAGTATGGAATTTGAACCGGTTCTGAAAGCCTCAATAAATTTCTTTTTCTCCTCATTTTTTGATTCCTTTAAATGACCGACAAAGATATTTACCGATTGTTCTTCCAAACTCATGGATGCAAGGTCTTTAAGAGTTTTTCTTGTTATGGCGAAAACTTCGTTCTGTGTCTTTTGTGCGATATCATGCTCAAGGTTCTCTTGTATGGCATTCAATGATTTTTCCAGTTTGGAACGCAAAACAGCGGCTTCATTCCTTGCCTCTTCAAGTAGTTTCTCCCGCTCTTCATTTGTTTCGGCAATAAGGTTGTCCATCAGCTTTTTCTTTTGCTGATCAAACTTTTCATTTTTTTTCAGGAATTCGACCTGTTCCTTTTTAGCTTCAGTCTCTTTAGCCTGTGCATCCTTCAGTTGGGATGCAATTTTGTTCTCACGTTCGTCAATGGCCTTGAGTACCGGTTTATAAAGAAATCGTCTGAGCAACCACACCAAAACGAAGAAATTAATTATCTGAGCTATTACTGTGAACCAGTTAATTTTCATTTTGTGATTTTTACTTTGCAATGATATGATTCCAGAATGGGTTAGCAAAGATTAGAATCATCGAGACTACGAAACAATATATTGCTGTTGACTCAATCATAGCCAATCCCACGAATAAAGTTCTGGTGATGGTTGGTGCCGCATCGGGTTGCTGTGCAATGGAACTTAAAGCCGATGATACTGATTTACCTTCTCCAAGGGCAGGCATCATACAACCGATGCCTGTAGTAAGCCCGGCTGTTACAATTGAAGCTACTCCAATAATAGTTACACTATCCATTTTCTTATCCTCCTTTTATTTAGTTGTTATTGCTTTTGTTTTTTCTGATTTTCTGGCTCCTTCTACTGCTCCGGCAATATAAACTGTTGCCAGTATACTGAAGATATATGCCTGCACCATACCTGTTAGCAAACCAAGAGCTTTCATTACAATTGGAAATATTAATGGTGTTATGCTTAACAGTATTGCAACAATCATTCCTCCGCTCATGATATTGCCAAACAACCTCACAGCTAATGCCAGCGTTCGTGAGATTTCACTTATAAGATTAAATGGTAACATAATGAAAGTTGGTTTTAAATATGATTTTAGGTAACCTGGCAATCCACTCTTCATAATGCCAAAAAACGGTACTGCCATAAAAACAGAAATTGCAAGGGCGGCAGTAGTGGACAGTGAACCGGTAGGTGCTTCATACCATGGTAAAATGATACAAATATTAGCAGTTCCGATAAATAAAAACAAAGTGCCAATGAAACCAATATATTCTTCAGGATGATTTAACCCGACTTCTTTAATTTGGTCGTTCATAAAAGTTATCAGCATTTCCAGAATGCACTGCCAGCGCGAAATATGAACGCCTGTTTTAAGTTTACGGGTTATTAATACAGAAGCACCTACCAGTATAAGTATTATTGCCCAGGTAGTAACAATAGTGAGGTTGATGGTGATAAAGCCATGCTGCCAAAAAATGGTTTCGTCCGGGCTAAGTTTCATGACTGACCTCTTTATTTAAAAGAACTTGTTTCTCATTATTCAATTTTGTAAAGTATATGACAGAATAACGAGCAGTTATAAAGCCTGCCACACAGATAAGAAGTCTTTGCCAGCTGCCAGAAGATATATAATAAAATCCTATCAAGGTGATACTTACACGTAAAAAGAAACTACCCAAAAACCACAATGCAGGTATTTTTGAGGTAACTAACTTTCTTACTGTAAACCAAAGACCTCCGAAGAATATAGTTCCCAGTAATAATCCTACAATAAATGCCAAAATCATGTATACAATATCATTCATCTTTTTCGTCTTTTTGGTTCATCTCTTTATGTTCTTTCGTTATCCAATGCCATGCAATCAGACAGCCTGCGAATAAGCCTAATATCAAACAGGTCAAAGTCCAGGAAAATGATTCGGGATGCTTTTTATCCAGCCATATTCCCAATGCTGCTCCGAGTAAAGTGGGAACTGTAACTGTCCAACCTATAATTCCGAACATTCCCAATCCAAACCAAACGCTTCTCTTGCTTTCACCTAGAGCTTTCAGTTTGCGATTTGCTTTTTCTCCAACCTCACTAGCAAAATAATCTGTGCCTTTTTTTTCTGTTGGTTTCATTATTATTCTTTGCGAAATTTTATCATATTGTAAATGAATCCGCTTTCCATTTTTGCTGTCACAGAACGAACGTTTTTTTCGTTTTCATCCAAATCCTTAAACTCCTTTTCCACGGATTCATGAAGCTTATCAAGATCTGATCCCCCAATCGCGTTGCGAACAGATACCAGTACCTGTGTACCAGCTTTTACCATGATGCCTTTATCTACAGCTAAATAATGAACGTTTTTCGAGTCCGTTTCATAAGTAAAAATACCAGGGACCAATGCTGCTACACAATCGAGTCTCTGTGGTAACAAGCCAAAGAAACCTTCACTTGTCTCTGCAACAATACTTTTGACATTTTTGATATCGGCGAATATTCTGAATGGCAGAAGAATCTTTAAGTCCATTGCTGTATTTTCCATCTCTATTTGTTTTTCTTTTCTTTACCTGATTTCTTCTTATTTGCAGAACCGGGCTTCTTTTTGTCAGCCTTTTTATTTTCTTTTATTGGAGATCCGGATTTATTTTTATCGGAATCTTTGTTTTCTTTTGCTGCAGAATCTGATTTATTTTTATCAGTATTTTTATTTGCTTTATTTTTGGCTTCATCTATTGATCCTATCATATAAAAGTCGCTTTCCGGAAAATCCTTAAACTCATCCGAAAGAATGCGTTCACAACCGCTAAGAGCATTATCTAGATTTACTTCCTTTCCTTTCATTCCACTGAATTGTTCGGTGGTGAAAAAAGGCTGTGTAAGAAATCGTTCCAAACGTCTTGCCCGGTTTACCACATTACGGTCATCAATAGATAATTGTTCCAGACCAAGCATAGCAATAATATCCTTGAGTTCTTCATATTGTGCGAGTGTATGCCTTATTTCCTGAGCAAGGGCATAATGTCTTTCGCCAATTATTGAAGGTGTGGCCATTTTAGAATTGGATTGCAACAAATCAATAGCAGGATAAAGACCCTCACTTGCTTTTTTCCTTGAGAGAACAATGGATGCAGAAAGATGAGAAAATGTATGAACTGCAGCAGGATCAGTTAAATCGTCAGCAGGCACATAAACAGCCTGAATAGATGTTATTGCTCCTGTATCGGTATTGGCAATCCGCTCCTCCAGTTGCGACAATTCGGTTCCCATTGTTGGCTGGTAACCCAAACGTGAAGGCATTTGTCCCATTAAACCTGATACCTCCATTCCCGCCTGGATAAAGCGGAAAATATTATCAATAAGCAATAAAACATCGCGGTGTTCATCATCACGAAAATATTCAGCCATTGTTAAAGCTGCATGACCAACGCGAAAGCGCGCACCTGGCGGTTCATTCATTTGGCCGAACATCATCACCATATTCTTCAATACCCCCGCTTCTTTCATATCATGATAAAGTTCATGTCCTTCACGGCAACGTTCCCCGATGCCGCAAAACATGCTGACACCTTTGTTATGTCCAACCATATTGTGGATCATCTCTGTAAGCAAAACTGTCTTGCCTACACCTGCCCCTCCAAATAAACCGGCTTTTCCTCCACGTTCCAATGGGATAAGAACATCAATGGCTTTAATACCAGTAACAAAAACCTCTGATTTTGTCGATCGTTTTGCTAAAGCAGGAGGTGATTGATGTATATTACGCCACTCGACGCCAGACAATGGATTCTGATGATCAATGGTATTGCCGAATACATCGAACATGCGACCCATGATCTTTTTTCCGACCGGCACTTTAAGTTCTTTCCCATCTGTTACTACGGCCATACCTCTCGATAATCCCTGAGTAGGAGTTAATGCAATACCCCGTACACTATGAACATCCAGCTGGGTAAGTACTTCAATGACGATCTGATTATCTTTTCCAGAGTGAAGCGATGTATAAATAGATGGTAGTTTATTTTCAAACCATACATCCACCACACTTCCCCTTACAGAAATTACTTTTCCGTTATTTAAAGAATTATCTATATTTTTTGAAAGTGTTTCCATTTAAAGAGGTACATATTCTTGTTTCTTTTTTATGAAGAAGCAGAATGTTCCTTTATTCAGTAATCCACTTTTTTGCTTCTCCCATCTCGGCATTTTTAAATATGCGAAGTTCGCATGACAGCATATGACCAAAGAACTTTGCAAAAGTATTTATCATCTCATGATCGGAGACCAGAGCGATCCTGTCCCAAGCAGATAAGTGTTTCATCCCCATCTTTGCATCATCCAGCATAGCGCTAAGATCAAATCCGGTAAAGTTGACTCCAAGCTGATAAAGCATCCTGAGTTTTTTATTTGCTTTAAACTTTTCAGCTATGGCTGGAATTAAGACAGTTTCATAGTCCTTTCCTGTTATTTTTCCTTCTCCGGAAACTCCCAGAACATTGTCTGGTAAATCATTGATAATTGTTAACATGATTTTAATTTGTATATATTTTTTCAAGGTAAATGTCGCTACCTTCTACTGGATAAATGTTATATAACTACCAGAAAAAATTACATTATTCACACCTGATAATTATAATGAATAGACGCTCTTGAAAACTAATCAAGTTAAATATCACACGATTTTTCAATAGCTGTCACTTAAGTAATTCTCCTAAACATAACTAACCTTTGTCATGTTCGTACTTCCGTGAAGTTTAAGGGGAGTGCTGCCAATATGAATCACCATGTCTCCTTCTTTCAATAGTTTTTTAGCTTTTAGTATTTCTATTGATTCCTGAATTGCCTTGTCTAAATCATCGTAGGTACTTAAATAGAAAGGTTGGATTCCCCAAACCATAGATATCTTATTCAAAAGCTTTTTATTACTGGTAAAAGCATAGATCTTAGATTTGGGTCTGTGGCTCGATATTCTTATGGCAGTGTAACCGGAATGTGTAAATACGATTATAGCTTTTGCTTTAACTTGCCGTGACAATAATGTAGCAGTTGAGCATATGGAGTCAGCAAGAAATGTGGAAGTTTCTTCCTTTGGTGTATATTGTTTATTAAAAAGATTCCCATGTTTTTCCGTATAAGCAATAATGCTTTGCATACTGGTTATTGTTTCCACAGGATATTTACCAACTGAAGTTTCCCCGCTTAGCATCAGAGCATCAGCTCCGTCCAGAACAGCATTAGCCACATCATTTGCTTCTGCCCTGGTAGGTCTGAAATTTGTAATCATGCTTTCCATCATCTGTGTGGCAATGATCACTGGTTTTGACCGCAAATTACACTTCCCGACAATTAATTTTTGTATCAACGGGACTTCGTCAAATGGAATTTCTACTCCAAGGTCACCACGGGCCACCATTACTCCATCAGCTAATTCAATAATCTTATCTATTTCCTTAAGAGCTTGAGGCTTTTCAATTTTTGCTATTACACCGGCATGACCTTTTTTTTTCTTTATAAGGTTCTTTAACTCGAGTATATCAGAAGCTTTTCGCACAAAAGACAAGCCCAGCCAATCGACATCATGATCCAGCGCAAAAAAAGCATTTGAAATGTCTGTTTCAGAAAGGCACGGAAGAGAAACTTCTGTATCAGGCAGGTTTACACCTTTGTTTGAAGTAAGCGGGCCGCCATAAATAACCTTTGCTTTGACAGTATCATTATTATTTGTTTCTGTCACTTCCAGCTTTATTTTCCCATCGTCTATGAGGATCGTTTCACCCGGATTAACATCTTTTGGAAATTCCTGATAGCTCATATAGAGATGATCTTTGGTGCCTGAACATTTTTCAGTAACAAAAGAAATGATATCACCTTCTTCCAGGTTGAGAAGGTCGTTTTCAATTTCGCCCACTCTGAGTTTTGGCCCCTGCAAGTCAGCAAGTATAGAAACATTAGTTCCCAATTCCAGGTTTAATTCTTTAATAATATTTATCAGTTTCAGATGTTCTTCCTTTGTTGAATGAGAAAAATTCAATCTGAATACATCGACTCCTTCATTTATCATTTTTTGGATAATATCTTTGCTGTCAGATGCAGGACCCAATGTAGCGATCACTTTAGTTTGTGAATTTATCTTGCGCATATTTTTTTTAGTGTTCTTATGGCTTAAATTGAAAATGCGAACGTTCTACCAGGAATGAATTGTTCAGAGTAGCTGTTTACCAAAGGTCCCGTTGAGGTTCAGTTCAAATATTATTTCTTCGCTATCAATGATTCCTCAAGCGTCCAATTATTGTATCAAGAGTAGTCTTTAGTTTCTCAACGGCTCCTTCTACTGCCTGCTCATGTGTGTTTGCATTGTTTGTTACAGCAATTGGTTTCAATCCTTCAAGACGGGCTTCAATCAAACATCGCTTATCGTTTTGCCCCTCTTTGGGACCATTATTATCTGAAAGATGAACTTCCACCCTTGTTATCTGATGACTAAACCTACTTAATTCCTCTGATATTAAGGCGATTAATGGTACTCTTAGTTTTTCGCCGCCTGTAATATTACTGTCTGTATTAAATTGAATTATCATAATAGATACTTTTTAATTTGAAAACAATGTTTTATTTAAGATGGATATATTTAACAGGAATCAATGAATTATGTTGTTCTAGTAATTCACTCTATTTTAATCCTTATTATCAAATTCAGATTCAACTTTTTTTGGATCCGGATAATCTCCCGGCATTTTTTTGAATAAATCTTTTTTGTCTTTATGGTTTTTTTTAATCAGAAAGATTATCAATGCTATAAAAGCCAAAACAAATAAGATCAGTATAAACAAATGCTTTTCCATACCTTCTTTTTTATGCAAACGGGCTGTTCCGGATTTACATTCCAGCTTGAATTCTTTTCATACAATATTTCCCAATGTAAAAATCATAATCTATTACCTGATAAGTGTTACAAAACTTTTGAATAAATTTATATTATTCTCATATTTTTCACCGGTTTTTGTCTTAGCAGTCTGTTTATTTTAAATACCTCTATCCTTCGACCATTGATTGTCAGCCCTTGGAAATTCTCAGCACCTTTGCTGAGCACGGCGGAAGCTGAAGCTGGAGGTATGGAATTTTAAAGATTTGTGATTCTCCACTTAACAAATCAGTACATGGGAAAGGCCCGTTTGTTCCCAGAAAAGGTGAAAGATTGACCTCGATATTCTGCGGAATATGTATGTCAAAATTGCATACCACGAGAAATCCGGACTCTTCGGGCCCTGCTTCTTTACGAAATGCTGCGATAATGGCAGGATGCCCATCATCAACGAACTGGCAGTTTTCCCCGCGGCGAAAAGCAGGATAATCTGTTAGAATTGCATTCACCTGGTTTATGAACTGTGCGAACCTGGGCACGGCAGGATAAGTCATTTTCTTCTCCCTGCCGATAAATCTGATCCGTTCTTTCTCTCCAAATTCAACTCCCTGAATGATTCCGGTTGCCCCGGTACCCAGCAGCGCTGCAGCAACGTAACGGGGGACAGTTGAATCGGCGCTGCCGAACTCCTGAGCCGGTGCTCCGGAATCGTGTGATGTTATCGGCATGAAGTACCTGATATGCCTGGAAACACGATGTATGTAATTCAGATATTCACGAAGCTGAGGTACAAATTTGTAATTCCATGGTGTTGCCAGATTCAGATTTAACCCCCACTTTGGGCCTGTATGCAGTAGTGTAGTTTCGTCGGTGAAATATTCAGCAATGATTCCCACATTCGGATACTCCGAATGCAAAGCCGATGTAAGTGACTGGACGAAATCAGGATTGCTGCTATGTAAATTATCGAAACGTACAAACCCTCCTGTGTCATTGGCAAATTTTGCCCAGAACAATGCATATTCAGTCATATATGCCCATATTTCCGAACGAATTTCTTCCGACGGATGTTCATAGTCGATAAGGATGAGGTCATTCCAGTTGCGCCAGCCCTGGCTGGACCAATACCGTGCACGCTTGAACCCGTCCTGCTGATCAGGATCCGACATGATCCAATCCGGGGCTCGTTGTGCCATTGTGCTGTGCACTCCCACATGATTGAGAACCAGGTCAAAACAGAGTCTGATGTTTAATGTCTTTGCTTCTTCAATATACTCCTCCAATTGCGAAAGACCGTCTCGCTTTGATCCTTCCGCAAGATAGCTTTGATCAATATCAAACAGGTCCCTGGCTGCATAAGGACTTTCTGAAGTGTCTAAAGTTGTTATGGGAAGAAGGTGAACGGCATTGAAACCCATCTCCCGTATGCGTTTAAGATCGTTTTTCCAATCAGTCAGTGAACCAGATACAGTGGGGATCATTGTATAGAGACATAGTCCATCTACCTGTGGTGGGTCGATCAATATCCAGGCATCAGGGACGGAATCCCTGAGCCACGATGTGCCATTATCCAGAGAGAATTCTGCCCGGAAGGAATGGAGTCCGGCCCATTTGGGTGTAACCCGACACACCAGCGTATGTGCATCATCACGCACGAAAGGGATTGTGCTCCATATATTACCATCATTCGAGTTCAATGTAGTGACAAGGTTAGCACGAATATTGCCAGGTAACGGATCTTCCGCAGTAATTGTCAGTGTTAAAATATCTCCCTGGCAAGCTCGTGAGAAACTCTGCCGTCCGACAGGATACGACCGACAGAGATGATCGGAAATGGGACGTATTCTCGGACATTCGGGTAAAACAGGAATTTTGCGATGTCTGATCGGCATAAAAAATGGTTTTAATTTAATGAAATAAGAGCTTTAGACCTTTGCATCCGTCTTGTCCGCAATTCCTTCGTTTGGTAAAATATCCGGCAAATCAAGACGTGCAACGCCAATTCTATCGTCGGCCATACCGTAATAAACATCGAATCGGTCCGGCAAACCAAGATCGTCACGGCGGTCAATACCGGTAGGGAATACTACATTTGAAATAGTGCCCTGACGTTCTTGTTTTAGTTCCGGTTTCAATACCGGTTCCTCTGAACGATAGTATATCAATTGAGGATGATCCTTTGATAACACCATCACACCGGCCGAATAGCATAAATGCTTTCCCTCTTTGCCCTGATCAGGCATCTCACTTACTCCGTGATAAAGGATAAGCCAGCCATGCCTGGTAAGGACCGGCGGAGTTCCTCCGCCAATTTTTAGCCTTTCCCATGGGGACACAGGTGTAGCAAGCCGGTGATGTGAATTAAATAAACCGATATGGCCAGGTTCAATATCATGTAAAGGCATTGGGCAATAAGAAATCCAGATGCTTTCATGGTCGAGGTCCACTTCCCTCGTTTTGGCCTGGAGGGCAGTTTCTTCTGGTCTGGTACCCTGAAAAAGGGGCCGGTGAATAATAGCCAG
>Ga0224523_1000365_pt1 | contig 25535 bp, 29 predicted proteins | sample CFST50metaG_FD_182732 | JGI IMG/M metagenome (GOLD analysis project Ga0224523, IMG submission 182732) | Peat soil microbial communities from Stordalen Mire, Sweden - C.F.S.T50 | ecosystem: Environmental > Terrestrial > Soil > Wetlands > Peat | place: Sweden: Norrbotten County, Stordalen Mire...
GTGATATACATGCCCGCAGCTATGGATCGCATGAAAAACAGCGGTATCAAAAGCAAGATCACCGGAATAAAAATCAACATCCACCAGTTGGAAGTAAATTCGGAAATAAATTGCAGGGTATGATAATATACCGGTAATGGTTTTTCATCAAGGTTCAACAGGGGTTCTTTTATGAGGTTATTTTTAATATAATCACTTCTCTCCCTGACTGATATGTCGTCGATATAATAGGGGTTGACATACTTCGTCCCTATCTTTTTTAGAGTAGACAGCTTAGCCATATCTATTCTTAGCGTTGCATCGGATGCAATAAAATAATCCCGTTCTCCGGGGATAATATCAACATTATGAAAACTCTCTTTCAGGGTTTGAAAAACCGTTGTCTCTATTCCGATTTTCTCACTGCTCATGTAATTGCCTGATGAAGAAATACTATACAAGATCACCGCTCCGGGATTCAGTTTTTGCTTCAGTTGTGTAATAAATTCTTGGGTATAAAAACGATTGATCTGAAGACTCGAAGGATCGGGTACGGCAAAAATAACCACATCATATTTCTTATTGACATGTTGAATATAGCGTCTTCCATCACCGAACAGAACATGAACTCTTTTGTCGGCAGGCAGGGGTTTATATTTTTCGGCCATGTTGATTAACTTTGGGTTTAGCTCAACATAATCGACACTTCGGACAGAACTATATTTTAGAATTTCAGCAACCATCCCTCCTATCCCTCCCGAAACGAGCAAGACCTCTTTCGGATCGGGGTGTTGCATCATCGCGTAATGAGTGGATTCCTCATTGACCATGATATTGTCGGTTGTGTAAAGCAGTGAACCGTTTCCAAAGAAATTATATTGCCCGGCAGTCTCTGTAATGGTGATGTTTCCATAGAAACTCTCCTTGCTGTCGACCACATGCTGGTTGACAAATAAAAAAGATATCAATTTATTGTTCAACAAAAAGCTTCCTGTAATAATGAGCATCAGTGTTATCGTTGCACCAATGTAGTACTTCATCTTACGATGAACAATACCAAAAATGATGAGTGCAACAACCAATAATATTCCAAGTGACTGAATGACAGAGAGCCACTGAACAAAGATAAAAGAGACGACTACTCCGCCTACTAAACTGCCCACCGCTTCGAAAGCATAAACCCTGGTAAAGTCGTTATCTCCGGAACGATATGTTCTGACAAGAAGAGAATAGATAAAGCCACTCAGCAAACATATGGGTGCAAGAAACAGCAACAGTATCAGTAGAAAATAAGCAGGATTGACCATTATTCCGGGAGGGAACAAGGTTGTTTTAAGAATATCGAGCAAGGGAACCAGGGCTAAAGTCAGAAGGGGCAATAATAACAAAACGCTGTTCAGCACCCTGTCAACTTTTTCAGGATTCATTTTTGTTCTTCCCAAAAATGCTCCGGTGCCGGTTAACAACATCCAGACACCCAGCGTCCAACTCATCATCAATTCGTTACCCTGAAAGACAGTAGTAATTTCACGAATCAAAAGAACCTGAATGGCAGTTGACAAAAAGCCCGAAAGCAGTATCATTAATTTCAGATGAACCAGTTCCGTTGGTTTGATATTTTCAGTTGAAATTTCTTCTACCGTCTTGACATGTGTAGGTTTGAAAATTTTGAGATAATACTTACTATGCCATAAAAGATGAAATGTGCCGATAAAACTCATTGCAATGCCAAAATCGACATGCCATATGAGCAGCGTCTTTACAATGGGCCACTCAAATTTATAGTTGATCTGTATCGCCAGCAGAAGACCCAGAATAGCAGTTCCCAAAAAAGCAATGACTAAAGCCGAATTCCAGATCTTACGGTGCAAGACTTTAGAAATGATATTCACCCCAGACAATAACCAGCTCAGGATGTAAAGCATCAATGCCAGAATGCCAATAGGTAGTAATAAATAGGGAGCGCTCATGTTTCAAAGTTTCTAAAGTCAATGGTTTAGCAGTTCATTTTTAGTATACAGACACATTTTCCCGGCTTTATTTTTCACCGAATACCAAAGCTTCGTAAGTATAAATATCTGCATCTTTCCATCCGTTCCAGCCAATGAAGGTTTTGTCCTGAGCACAGTGTCCAAGGAATTCCTCTTTGGTCCAATGCGTTTCGGTTGCTACCTGGGGAAGAAAAGTTCCTGACCGGTCTCCTTTCACGATATAGATTCCATGTTTACCCAGTATGATTTCATCAATCGATTTTATCTTTTTCAAAGGAGTCAGAACAGATATTTCAATATTCAGATGGTCAATCTCCGAAGGCTTAACCGGCTCAAAACGGCTATCCTGTGTAGCTGCAGCCACCGCCATGGACTGAATGGTGCTGTACAAAGGCTGAGAAGGCTGGAAATTACCTATACAACCCCGCAGCTCACCTTTTTCTTTCAGGGTGACAAACGCACTGGCCGGAGTTGACAAAATGGGTGACAACATGTTTTTATCGATTTCAGGAATCTTTCGGTTTTTGACATACTCCTGTATAGTTTTTCGGGCAATCTTTAAAAGGGTGGTTTTATCTTCAGCGGAAAGATTGAACCCCATGGCCTCTTTCGGCTTCTTTTGCACCAGCCCGATGGCATAATATCCGACCACTTTGGTTTTATCGCCATATTCACTATCACCCGAATTCTTATGTAGTATTTTCTGAAACACAACATCGGGTTGCTTTTCGGTGATATCGAGCAAGGTCAGCACCGCTGTCCATCCACACATGGCCGTTACAAGGTTGGGGGTATTTTTACCTTCATCCTTGAGTTTTGCTTTCATAAAGGCTTTGGAGGAGTTGGTCAAAACGGCATTGGCCATGATGCTATCAGAGCTATTCGAATCTTTATAACCGGGATAGTGCGAAAAATCTGTACTGATCACAAATAAATTGTCGCTGTTAAAGAAAGGCGCCAGGGCTGCTGCCAGACGACTACAGGTGGAAGTAGATTCACCTCCTATAATTATCGGTACGATTGAAAATGGCTTCCGGAGCCAATATTGCAGAAAAGGCAGTTGAACCTCAATGCTATGTTCTCTGGCATGAGGTTGAGGATCATTGGAAATGAAACTACCATACTTTTTCACCAGCCATCCGGCTAAAGTATCGACCGTGACTTTACCCAGAGGTGTGATAAAATCGCCGATGGAATAAGCCGAGGCCCCCTCGAAGTACATAGTATGACTAGGGCCAATGATAAATATATGTTTAAAGGTTGCATTACGGTCTATTTGTTTATAGCCCGCAGCAGCTACAGTTCCTGAAAAGACATATCCGGCATGAGGAACGATGATGGCCAATGGATGCTGTTTCAATACCAAGGGGGCATTGTTAAAATATTCAACGATCGATTTCAACAATTCACCTTTATCTGCAGGATAAAAAGAACCTGCTACAGCTGGTTGCCGGTCAATTTTAGCAACCTTTTTGGAGTTTGTCTGGCCATTACACGATGAGAACAGCAATAAAAAGCCAGCAACAATAACTATTCTCAACAGATACTTTTGCATGGAGTATTTTTATTAAAATTACAAAATATAACAGGTCTAATGCAAAATTTTATTTAGAAATAACGATAACTAAATTCAATAAAAAAGGGGTTGTCGTTAATACAGCCCCCATGATTGTTAATGTTCATTTATTATTTCACCACGCTAAAGCTAACGGGTAACTCTCCATAATTGATGACTATCGCCATGTATTTAATTTCAGCTTTTGTGAAATCACCGGTAATTGAACAGTTTCCCTTTTCAATCACAGACCTTACGACAGGAGAATAAATCACATTATCGTCCAGGACGATTGCTATTGCATTATCAATATTGCGTTTTGTGAAATCGGCCCACGAAGCTATTGCAGGTTGCTTAAATTTCATCTCAAGGCTATTGTATTTAGGATTTTCAATCTGATTAAATTTAGCACTTTCAATGTCATATCCTGTAAATAAAGCACCTTTAGGACTTTCAATCTGAAGTGCATAAAGACAGATTTCTCCATTTTCTGGCTTCTGGTCCCATGCAAACCTGCACTTATCCTTCAGCCCAATCGTTTTCAAATAGTCATTTACTTTATCACGGTTTGCGATAGCTGTATAACCAACTTTCGTGTTTGTCTTAACAGTATCACCAGCATTTAACAATAAGAAAAGATGGTTATCGCCACCTAGCAGTTCAGTTAAACGTTGATGATTGTAAGTCGCATAGAATTCTAACTTGCCTTTTTGTATTAAAAGGTTTTCAACAACTTTTAAATCCCAATTGTCACTTACGCTTACTTTTATCTGTTTCTTTTTGGAGAGGATCGTAACATCAAATTTCTCAGAACTTAGTGCTTTCAATCTGTTAGTAATAATTTCAGCAGATTTTGTAAGTGAAACTGAAGAAACATTTTTATCAACTGATTGAATCAGAATAGTTTTGTTTATACTTGTACCATTGGTAAAGCCCATTAATACAAAACCGCAAAAAAGAAATGCAATGATTGAATTTATGATAGTTTTCATTTTAAATAAAATTTTAAGTTAAAAATAGCTGTCCCCCTTCTAATGAAAGGAGAAATGTTAACAAACACGATAACAGTAATTTAGCTTAAATCAGGCAACTCATCATTATCTATGGGGAACAGATGTCGATAAAACCCATTAAGAATGGGAGTCTTTATCAGTCTTTGAGTCTTTTGAAGGGAAATAATTCTTTGTGTTATCTTTTCGCTATAGGCTAATATTTTAAGCTTCTCATTATACAACGTAAAGTTTGATTTATCAATGAATGAGATCCAACTTTTTTCAAATAACGGGAGTTGAATTGGCAGTACTGAAACTGCATTCATTGTGCTTGTATTAAGTACAGATGACAATTCATATTGACAAGAATGATATTTTGGTTGAAATGTTTTTTCATAAAAAGAAGAAACCAATAAGAAGAAGAGGACCATAAATATGGCTCTTCCCCAAAAATTGATTATATCCTCTTTCCTGCTCATCATGAAGCAAATATAGTTATTATAATGTCTGTTTTAACATTTGAAGGTTGGAATAAATTGGAAATTGTAAACAATTCCCCAAGTAGGAAAATAACAAAAGAAGACACCAAAACAATATCCCTTTTCCGTAAGGAATTAACAATAATCTGCTAATATTCTAACGGACAAAGTAAAGATTGTTGCCATTTTCTATTGATATTCATGCTCTAATGAGCAAAATGAAAACAATAAAAAATTTCTAATAGTCTCTTAGTTTGAAATTACAAACTACTTTTGTTTGCTTTTTTCTCTCTCTTTTCTGCCTTCTTTTCTTTAGGAGTTTTAAGAGGTTCCTTTTTTTCGGTTTTCTTGGTGTCCATAGATTTTGCCATGATACTTGATTTTAAAGGTTCGTTTTTCTAATAAAAATAATTCTTCTGTAAAGTTATATCTTTTTATACACTCTTGAAGATAATCATACACAAATTAATAGTGCAACAAAAAATAAATTTTATAAGGTGCCAAAATGAAAATATTTATTATTTTTTCATACTAAAAAATCTTCTGCATCACAATCAACAATGACCAGTGCGGACAAGATGGGGTATGCACACACTAATAAATACTGGGGACCCGGAACCTATTATTGTTTTGCACCGGGAGCGCCACAAAATAAAATGGCAAATAATCAGGAAACCGCCTTCCGAGATCTAAATGCCTCCTGTCTTGGAAGATATGAATAAATTACTACATACCAGATAACTATCTTTGTACATTAAAGAGTAAAAAATTCAATTAATATAATCCCTTCGTTATCAGCGAGGGGATTTTTTATTATAAATCAAGCGTGATCATCAAATTCTCTTTTACCCTTTCAATCAAATCAGTCGGTAAATCTCCAACTTTTTTAAGTAATCTCTTATTATCAATGACCCTAATTTGATCTATCATAATGTCACAATCTTGTTGTAGATTTGCCAGGCCTTTTTTCAAGTGTCCCCTTAAAATAAGGGAATCCATTTTTACATTTGTCATAATTGGACAAACAGTCGTTGAAGGGTGAGATATTTTATTGAGCAAGTTTGTTTGAACCACCATTACAGGTCTGGTTTTACAGGGTTCTGTTCCAATTTGAGGGTTTAAATCTGCAACCCATATTTCGAATTGCTTAATTGTCATAATCTATCGCCTCAAAATCTTTAAGGACAAACATTGATTCTTCTTTAACCAAATCAGACTCAATCTTGAGTCTATCCTCAAGAAGTGTTCGGCTTTGAATTTTGTTATAATATTCAAGGGCCTCGTTTATGTATCTATTTCGGGATTTTCTTATCCGGGACAGAATCTTCTCAGTTTCTCCGAAAATTGAATCATCAATTTTTAACGATACTGTTTTCATGATATAAATATTTAATGTCACAAATGCATATCATTTTGGTAAATTAATCAAGAAAAAAAGAGATCCACACGTGAGTTTTAAGGATCATAATATCAAAGGGTGCTGTCCGGAAAATCCGGACAGCACCCTTTGATATTTTAGGAAATTGCAATTCTTATTTAGAGATATGAGCCATTCCTGAAATTTCCTGATTTTTAATGTCCAGATTCTCGTGTGGCGTATACTTAATCTTAGAAACTCCACTAGCATTCATATAAAGCGTTTTTGTTGCATTGATGGTTGCCGTTCCAACCCCACTGGCATCGACTTTAGCATCTTTTACGTCAAACTTTTCAGCCGCAAGTTTTGCGGTACCCGATATATCAGCAGAGAGCTTTTCCCCTAATCCTTCAAGATCAAGTTTGGCAGTACCCGATAGGCGACAAATGATGTTTGGCACATTGGCAGAAAAAGTGGCTTTCGCAGTACCGCTCAGTTCAGTAGTTAATTTTGAGACTACTATTTTGTTTGTAGCTGTGAATTTAGTGGCTCCACTCATTCCAAGAAAGTTAAGGTTTTTGGAAGTGACATATGCAATCATTTTTGTAATATTATGAATATTTCCCTTTGTGCCAATCTCCAGAATTCCTCCATGCACTTCTGTTATAACTTGTCCCATCAGATTTTCATCGGTCTCTATTTTCACCGATTGAGGTTCTCCCTGAGTGTATATGACTTTAAAAATTCCGGATACACTCAACCCGTCAAATGTTGCAACGTTACGAGTCTGTGTAATTACATTCTTGTTTCCATCCTGTGCCATCACACCCACTGAGAAAAGCAACATTACCAATATTGCAATTCCTGCTTTTAATACGTTCTTTTTCATCGTTTAGTTATTAAAAAGTTTCCAATAGAATTATCGTTCCCAATATACAATTGGGTTAATTTGTTTCTATTGTGACGAATAATAGCCACAACTTGTTACAGAAAAGAATAAAGATTTATTTGTTGCAAGTTAGGAAGTCCTGAAGCAACAGCATTATTCAACGCGTTCAAAATCGATAAACCCCAATTCTGCATTAACATATTTCAGACGTGCTTTTAGCTTATCCCCTACTCGTAATCCACTAAAACCATCTACAAGTTTTCCTTCAATGTGGGGATGATAAAGACGTATCCAGGTACCTCTGTCTGAAGCACCACTCACGATAGCATCAAATTCTTCTCCAATCCTGGACTCCATGAGCATTGCATTAGCTGATTTTTCAACCAGCCGTTCTATTTTCCTCACATCATCTTCCGTTATTGTACAGTGGTGTGCAATTTGTTCCAGTTGTTCAATCGAATAAGGAACAGGATTTCCCATGATTGCTGATTTAAGCAAACGTTGTGTGACTAAGTCAGGATAACGTCGATTGGGAGCCGTTGAATGCGTATAGTCTTTCACTGCCAGACCAAAATGACCTTCCGTGGTTGAACCGGGTGTCTCCACTACATATTCGCCAGACCCTAAAAGTTTAAGGACACTAAGCGACATATCTTCAAAATGATCTGGATCTTTTTGCTTGACAAATTTCAGAAATGCTGAAAGAGATTTGGAATCAGCATTGGTTGATAGTACAAATCCATGCTCGGAAGCCAATTCAACGATCCTGTCCCACTGCTTGGGAATCCGGACAACTCTCCTCAACGATGGAAAATTTTTCCCGGTCAGATATCTGGCAGTAGAACTATTTGAAGCAATCATAAAATCTTCAATCAAATCTTTAGCCCTGTTTTTTAGCTCTACAGTCATTTCTCTTAAAGCATCCCCATCAAAGACAGCCTTGGCTTCATAAGTTTCCAATTCCAAAGCACCATGTTCATGACGCAACTCCTTCATCTTTTGTGCTACACGATCCTGTAACTTAATATTTTCAGCCAATCCTTCAACATTCGCAACTTCTGAAGGGATCGGTCCGGTTTCTTCAAGCCAGGCAGCAAGGCTTCCATATTCGAGTTTAGCATGGTTGAAAACAGTTGCACGATACACATCAGATTGTTGCACTGCACCGTCATCATCAATTATCATTTCAACTACAACAGCACAACGGTCTACACCAAAACGCAAAGAAGTAAGATCAGTTGATAGTTTCTCAGGAAGCATGGGATAAAGCTGGGCAACAGTATATATAGATGTCGTGTTTTTGTTTGCGTGAGTATCAATATTTGATTGTGCAACCACTAAGGCATCCACATCCGCTATAGCAATAAACAGTCGTACCTTATTTTCAGGTAATGCTTCGGCATACGATAACTGATCGAGATCAAGTGAATCAGCATTATCGATGGAACACCACAGTTTATCACGCAGATCTTTTGCAGTTTCGGGTTTATAAGTAGCCGGAATGGTTATACCTTTTAACTCATCAAGCACTGCCGCTGGAAAATCAGGCTCCAGGCCTCTTGCAATCATTGCCTTTCGTGCAATATTTTGTAAAGCGATACGATTTGCCATTTTATCCATAATAACTTTTAAATTAAACTGTTAAAGAGAAAATAATCTGATGATGTATACGGTTAATCCATCGACAACTGCTACCATATACAAGCGTGCCATGAAGATACGATTTTCTCCTGATTTTAACTTTCGTCTTATAGAAAATGTTTATTACTAAAGTTATTTTTTCCTATTGAGGGCAATTAATAACTGTCTTGCTGTTGCTTCTGAAGATGCCGGATTCTGACCGGTAATTAATAGTCCATCCTCTTTAACATAAGAACTCCAATCATCTCCTTTGCTATAATTTGCACCCAGTTTTTTAAGTTCGTCTTCTAATAGAAACGGAACAACTTCAGTTAATTTAACAGCCTCTTCCTCTGTATTTGAAAACCCTGTAACGTCTTTGCCCTTTACTAAAGGGTCGCCATTGGATGCTTTAACTTTAATCAAAGCTGACGGAGCATGACATACAAAAGCAATCGGCTTATCGGATTTATAAAAGTCCTCGATTAAAGTAATAGATATTTCATCAGTTGCAAGATCCCATAGGGGACCATGACCTCCCGGATAAAAAACAGCATCATAATCCAACTGATTTATTTCAGTAAGCTTTAACGTATGAGCAACTTTATCAATTAATACGTTATCACTATAAAATCTTCCGGTAGCGGGTGTTTGAGCATCTGCAGCTTCACTTTTAGGATCAACCGGTGGTTGACCTCCTTTTGGAGAGGCTATAGTCAATTCTACTCCTGCATCAGCCAAAACATAATAGGGTGCGGCAAATTCTTCTACCCAGAAACCTGTTTTTTCACCTGTGCTTCCCAAATCACTATGAGAAGTTAACACTATTAATACTTTCATAATTATAAATGGTTAGATTTTAACGATCATTTTACCTTCGTTTTTTCCGTCAAACAGATCAATAAATGCTTGTGGAATATTATCAAACCCTTCAACAATAGTTTCAGAATATGTAAGCTTCCCGTCCTTTAACCAAATAGCTAATTGTTTCATTGCTGCATGAAACTTTGCCGAAAAATCGCTAACGATAAACCCTCTCATTGTTGCACTTTTGGTTAACAGAATAGGCTGAAGGCGAGGCCCTAAAGATATCTTATTATTATTGTAAAGAGAGATGGCGCCACAAATCGGTAATCGGGCATGTTTATTAATATTCATCAAAACTGCATCAGAAATTTCACCACCAACATTGTCAAAATAAATATCAACCCCTTTAGGGCAAGCACTTCGAATTGCTTCATCCAAATCAGGAGTTGTTTTATAATTAATGGTTTTGTCAAATTTGAATTTTGATTTAATCAGTTTTGCTTTTTTATCTGAACCCGTTATACCCACAACTTTACAACCCATAATTTTTCCGATTTGGCCTACTACGCTTCCCACTGCTCCGGCAGCTCCTGAGACCACAATTGTTTCACCGGCCTTAGGTTTTCCAATTTCAGTTAATCCTAAATAAGCAGTAAGTCCTGTCATTCCTAAAATTCCTAAACACGGCGTTAATTCAGAAATATTTGCATCTAACTTATTCAACCCCAAACCATCAGATAATTGATATTCTGCCCAGTCTAAGTTTCCAGAAATGAAATCTCCTTTTTTAAATTTTGAATGAGTAGAGTCAATAACTTCGGCTATAATACCTGAATTTATAGGTTTTCCTATCTCAAATGAAGGGACATACGATTTGGAGTCATTCATCCTGCCACGCAAATAAGGATCAACTGAAACATATAACGTTTTCAATAAAACATCCCCAATTGTTGGTACAGGAATTGAGGCGTTGATAAACTTAAAATCTTCTAAAGTTGGTTTACCATCTGGCCTTTTATTTAACAAAATAACTTTATTCATAATTTTAAATTTTTGAAAGATGAATTGAATGCTATTCTATATATTTATAATTAAAAACATAATTTACTGAAAGTTATAGTTATAATTCTTAGCCCACTACCACTGGTTTTTTTAAAGTCATATTTCTAATTTCAATCATAATGGCATATATCGATATGCTTATAATCGAAGCAAAAAAGCACCAAACCGAAACAACATAGTGGTCATAAAATATGGCTGTAATAAGATAGGAAATGAACATAGTTGTACCAAACATCCACATTCTTTTAATGTGCGAAAAGAAAGGAGGTACAACAGTTGCGATAAGATAAAATATTCCACCATATCTTCCCAGGAGATTAGGATATTCAACCTTGTATGTCACATGATAGCCAACGATTATAGCATGAACAGGGTAAGATATCAGACAATATGCAAAATACAAGGCTACCATCATACCCATTCCTACCAATACTTTTTGTATCCTTTTCCGTTTGCTCTCCTTCTCGAGCATTAATATTGCAATAGGCACCCACAATGGCCAAAAAAACTGTGCAAAAAATAAGAAGACATAAGTCATAACTTGTGACAATGAGGTATATGCCGGATTTGGCAGTGTAACCCATAAAACTCCTTCTGCAATTTGCTGAACAGCAAAAAGCAGAGGGATACTTGCGAAAAGAATTTGTGATGGGTGTTGTACTTTTTTTATTGATGCGATACCAATAATTGAAAGCACAACACCAGCACCAAAGCTAGCAGTAGCCGAAAAACACATGTTATAATGTATTAAATAAAAGAGACTAATTTTAGCTTTCTAGAGTTTTTCTCATCTCTTCATATTCCGCAGAGTTGATTTCTCCGGAAGCAAACCGCTTCTTTAAAATATCAAGCGGAGAATCCTTTTTCATTCGTTGCCCTGGAATATTGTAAGGTGTTGCGAAAATCCAAAAAAGCAGAACAATCCAAAGGAACCACCATATTAAGTTCATTCCCCAAAAATTAAAATCAGTGTTATACATAGTTATAGTTTTAAAAGTGAATTCAATTTATATTGCCTTTTAGGATTAATTTTATCGACTGTCTGCATTTCCGGAATATTTTCCCTTCGAAAAAACGCACAATACAAAAGAATTAATACAGCACAAAAATGACTACTTCTTAAATAATACATGTTACACAATTTTTAAAATATGTTACATGATTCACACATTTTTTCACAACTTTTACACACTTTTGGATCATCTATCCCGGTAAAACCAAAACTAGTCCAACTATTTGCCGCAAATCGTTTATTCGAATTTGTTATGTCAATTTTAATAAACGAATCTCCTCTATGAAAAACGTATAATGATTTGTTGTTATCAGCTATTTTACTGCCCGAAAGTTCAAATAACCTACTCTTAATTTTTTCTGCCGGGGCCATACACCACCATTATAGACAATGATATATGCTTCTTTGTCGTTCACTTCAGATGCAGTCCACCAATAAATTGTCTTCAGATGCATATTCCAAAGAGGTGATTCTTTGTCCGGCTGATCTTTATAGGAGGCTTTCTTTGAAACATTATTCCAAATGCCACCTGCATTCTTTCCATGGTAGACCATAGAACCAACAGCCTCATTAATGTTAGGTAAACGCCAAATATTCAATTCTTTATCGCTTAGTGTTTTGCCATCAGCGCTTAAATGAGCACAGATGCGTTTTGCTTCCAGCCAGGAAGTTCCATTATCAGGCCAACCGGGACCCTGGGGCGCCCATATCAATTCTACACCATTCCCTTTTATCAATCGTGAGTCCATGTTCTCATCATCATATCTGTTGGCAACACGGATCGCTTGAAAAGTTCCTATTCCAAGGATCTGAATCAGCGGCAGCCCAAGGACCAGGAAGTATGCAAATCGTCGCCGCTGAAGTCGTCCAAACCAATAGAGGATCGCCAATCCCAGCAAAGGCATTGCAATCAGAAAAAATCCAGCTTTCATGCCTCCAAAGAAAAAATATGCCCCAACTGCTAAAACCAAATGACAAATGGCACCAACTTTGTTCCACTTGATGGAGACGAAGGCAAGCGCCATGAATGCAATGGGCATCAGCAGATATTGACCAAACATTAGTGCCACGTTATTCCAAAAGCTCACGAAGTACCATCCTTCGTGAAAGTTTTCATTGATGCCCCAATAGGCCCACATGTTGGCAAAGATAGCAGATATGCTAACAGCAATCCAGGCTATGACTTTACTTCTATTCAGTTTATCCATGAAAAATGAGGTTGTATTTCGTTAGCATTCTAAACCTGCTACATCCATGCAGAGAGGATCATACCCATGACCATCAGGGAAATAAACCAGAAAGCATTATCCAGAAGCCACAGTTTCCAGGGCTTTTTTTCATAGAGTTTAGTACTCAAAGTCACCGGAGCAATGTATCCAAACCATCCAAAGAAGCCTCCCATCAAGCCACCACTGATTCCACTCATTTTGAAATAGGCATTGCTAAAGACGATTGAATGATAGAGCACAAAACTCAATACCAACGAACCAATAAAGACCAGAACAATGTTCATAGGTGCCGGCTTCATATCGGTTATGCCAGTTAGCTTTTGCCATAACTTTCCAAAGATTGCTGCATACCAGATAGTAGCAATGATTTAGTTTGCAATTGCGGCGACCAATATGGCCAGAAAATTTACATGAACTTCCATAATTTTGATATTAATACACTTCTACTCATTAGGCTTTTCGAATTACGCCCCGTTTTTATAGTGGGTCCAGGTCTCCACATTTTAAAGATTTTATTGATTGATAAAAATATGAAAATATTTGCTTCTTCATAATTTCATTCTTTATGAACAGATAAAGCTTTTCCTTTCTCTCCCAAATAGAATGCGATTAAAACCACATCCTCACTCCCATTATTTACACCATTGTGAAATGTGTTTAATACTTCTGAGATGGTCGCGTTTTCATGAAATTGAACGGTTTTATGATTTTCAATTTCTACCGTCAGCGTTCCCTTTAACACATAGGCAAAGACAGGAAAAGTATGTTTGTGCCAACCCGTTGATTTCCCGGGCGGAATAGTTACTTTGCAAATGGTCACCTGATCTTCTTTGAAGTGAGGATATACAATCTTTTGCCCTATCGAAGTTGTATCTGTTTTTAATAATTGCTCAATTTTAATGTCTGTATTGTATTGCGCCTTCAGAACAAAACAAATACCTAATGCAATAATTGTCAGTATTATTCTTTTCATTTTTCCTGATTGTAATTCCTCAAATTAAAGAGTTCTATATATATTTTAAGTCACAATAGTTTAATGTTTCGCAAAAACCTTCCCCGAATTAACAGATCAGTTAATGCAAATCACTTTAATCTCAAGATGAATTCCTAATATCAATTCAGCGATTTCAAATTTTCCAATGCCTCAGGAACGAATTTATGAATATCGCCTACTAGTGCACAATTATCCAGTTTATCACAATCAGCACAAGTATCAAAACTTTGAGCCTTAACACAATTTCTGATTTCACATTCAGCACAATGAGCAAATTTTACGCCCTCTTCTCTGCATCCTGTACAATTAATCATTTCAGGCGTAATGTCAGCTTTAAATTGTACCGTCCAATTCTCAGCTGTCTCTTTGCGCAGTTTGTCATCATTTGTAATTGTTGCTGTTCTTGCATCGCAAGTAACACAATCTAATCCACAACAAGCAATTAATTTTTCCATTTCAGCAAGTTTTTAAGTGTTCATAAAAATACAACGTTCTTTAATATAAAAGCAATCCATTACCTTAAAAAATCATCTCTCCAAAGTTTCATTTTAAGATTGGGAGTGTAATTTAAACTCCCTTCAAATATTATCTAAAAAAAATGTTTTGAGAATTCTCGTTTAAGTATAGAAAAATCTATTTTTGCAGGGACCCGATGTAAATTATGCTACAATAAGCTACCAAATATACACTATGATGTTTATAACGTTATTTTTTTTATCGGCAAGGCAACCACATTTCCAGAAAATGCATCATTACGACAAACAGATTGTTATGACAAAAATATTTTTTCTGAGCTTGGTTATTTTGTTGTTGGTTACATGTAAAAAAGAAGCAGCTACTAATCCGGTAGTGACTCCTTCGAATATGACATTTCAACTGAATAGTATTGATCAGGTTTTCTTTACAAAAGACAGTGGATCAATCCTTTCCGGAGTCTATCATCATAAATACACCTTCATTAAAACCAATGCCAATTTTGACATTGAATGGACAAAAAACACATATGACTGGGGAAATCTCATTTCCGGATCGGGTTGGGGGGCAAACTCCTATTCCGTGCAAATTGTGAAAATATTTCAACGGAACGACGGGAGCTATGTTTGCATTGGGACTATCATGGAAGGGGGTGATGTCGTGTTTTATTCCACTTTGGTCATAGAACTCAGTCAAAAAGGCGAACAGCTTCACACCTATACGTTTAAAGATCAGAACACTTCTAATGCATTGCAAACAAGTGATGGCGGATATATCTTGTTTGGAAACAACTTGATAAAACTCGATAGGAATTTCAGTCAGCTATGGGAAAAGAATTTGTGGGATTATACCTGGTACCAAAATCAAATTATATCGACAACTGATGGAGGCTTCGCTACTACAGGAAATTATAACGGTGATAAGATATTTTTAAAAAAACTGGATCAGAATGGAAATGAAATCTCAAGTTTTACCTATGAGCACAACAATTCCCCATTCAATGAAAATGGCTCTGATTTAATCCAGCTCCAGGATAAAGGCTTTTTGATTATCGGAAGGACCAGAAACATCGGTCAGATTAACGACCTTGATTGTCAGATAATCCGTACCAATGCTGCAGGAGACACGATCTGGACGAAGCGATTTGGCAATTCATCCAATGATTGGCTGAATCGTTTTATATCAACCACCCAAAATGAGTTTGTCGTTCAAGGTACAATCGGCTTCCCGACTGAGAATCAAAAATCACTGTTAGTCAGGTTTAATACTACTGGTCAGATACTGGATTCAATCAGAACAGAAAAGTTCAACATGCTGGTTTATTCACCCTCCAAATTTTATATCAAAGTTCTAAGTCCGGACACAGCACATGTTACTTTTTTGAAAATTCAATCCGCTCAAATATTTAAGTAGTATGAAAATTATTTAGTTCAATATGAAAAGGCTAAAAGATATTTTGATTTTTTGATTTTTAAATAAATTTAAATCACTGAACATTCACAAGGGATCTTTTAATCATTGTGAGGAAATAGACCTTTGATTACATTTGTCTCAACAAATATTGAGCAATGAGAAAAATCACATTTCAGATTAATAGCTTTTTCACTTATAAATTCAAAGCTATTAATGTTCATCATTTGCATTCGCCGTTTGCCTATGAGATGGTAAGGAATGTGATAAATGACAATCGATATTATACTGATTATATGAAGGTTAGTGCATTACGCAACGAGCTTCAGGATGATCGTTCTGAAATTATGGTGACCGATTTTGGTGCCGGTATTGGAGGTAAGGGATATGTATTAGTTCAAAAAAGTATTGCTTCGTTATACAAAAACAATAGTATCAGGTTAAAATACGGGCAGCTGCTTTACCGACTTGTAAAACATCTGCAACCAACATATATTCTGGAACTTGGAACCAGCCTGGGGATCAGTTCTGCTTTTATGGCATTTGCCGCACCTGAAGCATCAATAGTCACAGTGGAAGGTTGTAAAGGGATTGCCGAAAAAGCTACAGAAAACTTTACAAAGCTGGGATTAACAAACATAAAACAGAAAACCGGAAACTTTGATAGTGTGCTGGACACAATCATTAATGATATGCCAAAGATAGATTTCGCGTTTATAGATGGAAACCACAGAAAAGATCCAACTATCAGATATTTTGAAAGTTGTCTCAAGAAATCACACAACAACACTGTGTTGATTTTTGATGATATTCACTGGTCGGAAGAGATGAATGAAGCATGGAGATTCATCCAGAGCCATCAATCTGTGACACTTACCCTTGATTTGTTCCAGTTTGGAATCGTATTCTTTAGAAAAGAACTTAGTAAACAGGATTTTATAATTTCTTATTAGAAAACATCAAAATGTTATACTTTTGCAATTACAGGAATAAAAATCACTATTTTTGAATCTGAAAGACTGTATGTGATTTATTGCAGTTTATTCATACTACTCAACAGACTAAGCTTAACAAAAGAACTAAAGATAAAGCCATGAATAAGGAAGTCATCAAACTGATTGATATCGTCAGGAATTACCGGGTTGGAACTGAATTCGTATATGCCCTGCGCAAAGTTTCACTTACGATTCATCAAGGTGAATTTGTTGCATTGATGGGGCCTTCAGGGTCTGGTAAATCAACGCTCATGAACTTACTGGGTTGTCTGGATACTCCAACCAGTGGTGAGTACTGGCTAAACGGCCACGACGTCAGTAAACTTGATGACAATGCATTGGCAGAAATTCGTAATCGTGAAATTGGTTTTGTATTCCAGACTTTTAATCTGCTGCCACGATCGAGTGCATTGGAAAATGTGATGTTGCCTCAGATCTATGCCGGCGTACCAAAAGCAAAACGTATCGAACGTGCCACAGAGGTTCTCCTTGATGTGAGGCTTGAGGATCGTATGCATCATAAACCCAATGAGCTCTCTGGAGGTCAGCGTCAACGCGTTGCCGTTGCACGCGCATTGGTCAATAAACCATCTATCATCCTTGCAGATGAGCCCACAGGAAATCTTGATTCCAAAACTTCACACGAAATCATGGGCCTGATTGAGCATATCCACGCAGCCGGTAACACCATAGTTCTGGTTACACACGAGGAAGACATTGCAATGCATGCTCACAGGATAGTTCGTCTACTTGACGGAGAGATACATTCTGATGAAATGAATAAGAATATCCGAACCGTTTCCTTCTATACCAACGAGAATTAGTCTTTTGCTGAACATTTCATTTTCAGGCTTGTTTGCCTCTTGAATAATGCCGGATATGGACAAAGAATATAAAATATATACGCGTTCTGGTGATGAGGGGCAAACATCTCTCATTGGCGGTAGGCGTGTTCCCAAATATCATGAAAGAATTGAGGCTTATGGTACGGTGGATGAATTATGTGCCTTCGTTGGCCTCATAAGGGATCAGGATATCGATCAACCAACACGTAAGTTTCTGATCCGTATACAGGAACAACTCTTCATTCTGGAAGCCTTGCTTGCAGATGACGCGCACTCTGATTCGCACAAGCTTCCTGTGATCAACGATAAAGAGATCACAGCATTGGAAGATGTGATAGATGAAATGAACAAACAGCTCTCGCCGCTTAATTCGTTTATTCTGCCCGGAGGGCATGTTGCAGTTTCATATGCCCATATTGCACGTACGGTCTGTCGCCGTGCTGAACGTACAACACTTTGGTTGTCTTCTGAAAACAAGGTCGATCCTGTCTGCTGCAAATATCTGAACCGTCTTTCTGATTATTTCTTTGTTCTGGCCAGAAAACTTAGTAAGGATTTTAATGCAGAAGAAATACCTTGGATACCAATAATTTAATTAAAAAGAAAAAAAATCATCTTCAATTAAAAAAAGAACTTGATTTTTACCGAGAAAAAATTACTTTTGCAAAATGAAACAATCCCCCAAATCTTCATACATATGTATTGGACGTTAGAATTAGCATCAAAACTCGAAGACGCACCTTGGCCTGCTACAAAAGAGGAGTTGCTCGACTACGCCATCAGATCAGGAGCTCCAATGGAGGTAATCGAGAACCTACAGGAAATTGAGGACGAGGGCGAAATGTACGAAAGTATAGATGACCTATGGCCTGAATACCCAACCAAGGAAGACTTTTTTTTCCACGAAGACGAATATTGAGTCATCAAAAGGCATCCTGTTTCGGATGCCTTTTGCTTTTACATGCATATGTGTAGATTATTTCGCGAAAATCAAGTAACTTTGCTTCAGGAACTATTTTTCACTTTGCTTCACTATAATGTGGATTAGTTTCTATTAATACTGACAATATGTCGTTGGCACCGGATTTGTTAACAGCTTATCCTACCGCCAATCAAAAAAATAACAGATCATGATGAACTTGCTCTCAAAACTTTTCGGTACAAAAGCCGATAAGGACTTAAAAGAACTTAAACCAATACTGAACATTGCAATACAAGCCTATCCTGAAATTGCAAAACTGACGAATGATGAACTGAGAGCTAAAACCATTCAGTTCAAAGAAGCTATCCGGGATAATGTGAGAGCTGAAGAAGATGAGATAAATGCAATCAAGGAGAGGATTGATGTTGAGTTTGATATGGATGTTGAAGAGAAAGAGACGCTCTATACTACCATCGAACGACTTGAAAAAGAAAGCTATGCCAAAACGCAGGTCATCCTCAACGAGATTTTACCCGAAGCCTTCCAGGTTGTAAAAGAAACTGCTTTACGATTCAAAGACAATGAAGTAGTTGAAGTCACTGCAACTGAGTTTGATCGTCTGCTGGCTACAAAGCGAGGAAATATTGAGATAGTTGGTGATAAAGCCCTTTATAAGAATAAGTGGATGGCAGGTGGAAACCTCATTACGTGGGACATGTGTCATTATGATGTTCAGCTGATTGGTGGTATCGTTTTGCATCAAGGTAAAATTTCAGAAATGGCAACTGGTGAAGGAAAAACGCTAGTGGCTACCCTTCCTGTTTACCTGAATGCACTTCCGGGTAAAGGCGTACATGTCGTTACTGTAAATGACTATCTGGCAAAACGTGACTCAGAATGGATGGGGATGCTCTATGAATTTCATGGACTGAAGGTTGAATGTATCGACCGTTACCAACCCAATTCACTGGAACGGCGCGATGCTTATCTTGCCGACATCACTTACGGAACAAACAATGAGTTCGGTTTTGACTACCTGCGTGACAATATGACGCATGACCCGGATGAAATGGTACAGCGCGAACACAACTATGCCATCGTGGATGAGGTTGACTCAGTATTGATCGATGATGCCCGTACCCCACTTATCATTTCCGGGCCAACACCCCGTGGTGATCATCAGGAGTTTGACGACTTAAAACCGCAAATCTTAAAGCTATATAATTTACAGCGTACATTGGTGACCAGCGTTCTGGCTGAAGCAAAACGATTACTACAAGGTGATCCGGATTCGGATAAGAAAAAAGAGGGCGGACTTTTATTATTGCGCGCTTATCGTGGTCTTCCAAAGAATAAACCCATCATCAAGTTTTTAAGCGAACCCGGTATGAAGCAATTGTTGCAGACTACCGAGAATTTCTATATGGCGGAGCAGAACCGCAACATGCATATCGTTGATGAGCCACTTTACTTCGTCATTGATGAGAAGAACAACCAGATAGAACTCACCGACAAGGGTATTGATTTGTTGAATCAATCTTACAATGATCCTAACTTTTTCCTGCTTCCAGATGTAGGTTCCGAAATAGCCGATATCGAGAAACAGGGACTTTCAGCTCCTGAAAAAGTAGAGCGGAAGAGCGCTTTGCTGAGTGATTATGCCATAAAATCTGAACGTGTCCATACCGTAAACCAATTGTTACGTGCCTATACCCTCTTTGAAATAGACATCCAATATGTCGTAATGGATAACAAGGTAAAAATTGTAGATGAGGGCACTGGTCGTATCCTTGAAGGCCGTCGTTATTCTGATGGACTCCACCAGGCCATAGAGGCCAAGGAGAATGTCCAGATTGAAGCTGCTACTCAAACTTATGCAACGATTACTCTCCAGAATTATTTCCGTATGTATAAAAAACTGGCAGGTATGACCGGTACAGCTATAACGGAAGCAGGTGAATTTTGGGATATTTATAAACTTGACGTCGTTGAAATTCCAACCAATAGGGATGTCATCCGTTCGGATCGTGAAGACCTTATTTACAAAACCAAACGCGCAAAGTATAATGCTGTTATTGACGAAGTTGATGCACTTGTAAAAGCAGGAAGACCAGTTCTTGTTGGTACAACTTCTGTTGAAACTTCAGAGTTACTCAGCCGAATGTTGAGCTTGCGACAAATCAAACACAATGTTTTGAATGCCAAGTTCCATCAACGTGAGGCAGAAATAATTCTCGAAGCCGGTAAGGCAGGAACGGTGACGATTGCTACCAACATGGCAGGTCGTGGTACCGACATCAAGTTGGGACCAGGTGTTAAAGAGGCTGGCGGTTTGGCTATCATTGGTACTGAACGTCATGAGTCACGTCGTGTCGACCGTCAGTTAAGAGGTCGTGCAGGACGTCAGGGAGACCCGGGGTCTTCACAGTTCTTTGTATCACTTGAAGACGACCTGATGCGTATGTTTGGCTCTGCACGTATCGCCAAGGTAATGGACAGTCTGGGACTGAAAGAAGGGGAAGTGATTCAGCATTCAATGATCACCAAGTCCATCGAACGTGCCCAAAAGAAAGTAGAAGAAAATAACTTTGGTATTCGTAAACGTTTGTTGGAATATGACGACGTAATGAATCAACAACGTGAGGTCATCTATAAAAAGAGACGCCATGCGCTGTTCGGTGAACGACTAGCAATTGATATTTCAAATATGATGTATGATGTTTGTGAACAGATTGTTAATGATCATCAGGAGACCGGTGACTATCAGTCCTTCATCAATGAGATGTTGAAGACATTGGCATATGATCCAAATATTAACGAAGATGATTTTCAAAAGGGAGATAAAGACGAGCTGACAAATAAAATATATCTGGATCTGTATGCCAACTACAAGGCCAAGACAAAACTTATTGCCGATCGTGCCACTCCTGTCATCAGAGATGTGTATGAAAACCATCCTCATTATGAGAATATAGGGATCCCTTTTACCGATGGGCGCAAAACGATATCAGTCGTTGCCAACTTGAAAAAGGCGTATACAGATAAGGGTCGTGAAGTGATTCTGGCATTTGAAAAGGGCATTACCCTTAACTCTATCGACGATGCATGGAAAGAACATCTTCGTGAACTCGATGATTTGAAACAAAGTGTTCAAAATGCATCTTACGAACAAAAAGATCCATTACTTATTTATAAATTTGAATCGTTCAGTCTCTTTAAAATACTTATCCAAAAAGTGAACCGTGATATCAGTTCATTCCTGATCAAAGGAAATCTACCCATGACCGATGCCGAGGAGGTTCATGAAGCCAAAGTAGCCAAGAGCAGCGCTGAACGCAGCAAGATCAAAGAAGGCCGGCAGGATCCCTTGTCAGCAATTGCCCCAACAGCTCAACCGGAGATTACGGCACCGATACATGTGGAAAAGAAAGTTGGCCGCAATGATCCATGTCCCTGCGGTAGTGGAAAAAAATTCAAAAACTGTCATGGTCGTGAAGAATAAACAAAGTAAATTTTTAATATTTGAAAACTAATCGTGATTGATAAGATGAAGTATAAAAGAATTTTACTTAAACTGAGCGGAGAAGCCTTGATGGGCAATCAGCAATATGGCATTGACGCCACACGACTTAATGAATATGCTACTGAGATTAAAGCAGTTGTAGATCAAAATGTTCAGGTTTCCATCGTAATTGGAGGAGGAAATATCTTTAGGGGATTAAATGGATCTATTCAGGGCTTCGATCGCGTACAGGGTGATTACATGGGCATGTTGGCCACAGTCATCAACAGCATGGCGCTTCAAAGCGCTTTAAATAATCTGGGTATTCCCACTAAACTGCTTTCAGGCATTGCTATTGATACCATCGCAGAGACGATGAGTCGTCAACGTGCAGAACAATCGCTTAAAGAAGGAAAGGTTGTTATCATTGCAGCCGGTACGGGCAATCCATATTTCACAACAGATACGGCAGGTGCCTTGCGTGCAATTGAAACTGAAGCTGATGTCATCCTGAAAGGCACTCGTGTTGATGGTGTTTATACTGCCGATCCTGAAAAAGATCCCAATGCGGTAAAATATGACACTTTAACTTTTGACGAAGCCTATGAAAAAGGACTCAACATCATGGATCTGACAGCCTTCACACTATGCAAGGAAAACGCTATGCCACTGATAGTATTCGATATGAATAAAGCTGGCAATTTACTAAAGGTAGTCATGGGAGAGAAAATAGGAACTTTGGTTCAGCTTTAAATATTAAAATTTCTTATCCTTTTTCTTTTTTTGGCAATTTTATAAAAACCGATTATATTTGTAACACAACTGCAAAGCCATAAACCTATGACCGAAGAATCTAATTTTGTGATAGAAGAGACAATTGAAAGCATGGATAATGCAATTCACCACTATGAGATTGAACTTCATAAAATCAAAGCCGGGAAAGCTACTCCTGCCATGCTTGAAGGAGTAAAGGTCGATTATTATGGAGCACACACTCCGATTGACCAGATGTCGAACATCAATACTCCTGATGCAAAGTCTATCGTCATTCAACCCTGGGACAGAACTACACTGCATGCCATTGAAAAAGCCATCATCAATGCTAATCTTGGTTTTACACCAAGTAATAATGGGGAAGTTTTACGTATAAATCTTCCACCTCTTACCGAAGAACGACGTAGGGAATTGGTAAAGAAAGCAAAAGCAGAGGGAGAAGCGGCCAAAGTTGCATTGCGCAATATACGTAGGCGTGCCAATGAGGATGCCAAAAAGCTTGAAAAGGATGGTTTAGCTGAAGATGAAGTCAAAGATTTGGAAAAAGAAATTCAAACCATAACCGATAACTATATCGTAAAGGTTGACAAGATCTTTGACCATAAAGAAAAAGATATCATGCAGGTATAAGCTGTTAAAGAATATTTTCAAAAACCTTCCAATAAAATAGGAGGTTTTTTTTATTATAACCCTTCGCTGCAGTTTCTACAGATCTCTATTTGCTTACGATTTGAAAAAACCTTGTTGCGAAATCGATTAAAAGATTCACCCTTCCAGATTTCTTTAAGAGTATTGTCGTTCAGATTGCCCAATCTATGGTCTGCATCTTTATCAAAACAACAGGGCACGATCATGCCATCCCACGTCACTACACAGGCACCCCACAGACGCCAACAACGATTGGGTAGCTTTGACCTGATCTGCCATCCACCATTGTTAGATCGTTCGTAACGCGAATATTTATTGTCGTCAATCAATGATTTATTCTCATTGTCAAAATCATAGATCTGAGCACTCTTGATCTGCACTTCATCTACACCCACCTCTTTTCCAAAAGCCTTGACAGCTTCAATCTGATGTTTATTATGAGCAAAAACGATGAATTGAAGAATGATATAGGGTGACATGGAGTGATTTTCATTTTTTGCCCTGACCAGATTTCTGATTCCTGTTTTCACTTTCTCCACATCGCCCATGACACGATAGGTAGCATAAGTCTCCTGATCCAATCCGTCGAGCGATACTATAATTCGGTCTAGCCCCGAAACAATGGTTTCACGGGCGTTCGCTTCTGTTAGAAAATGTCCGTTTGTTGAGGTAGCAGTATAAATTCCATTGTTATGTGCATAATGAACCATACTTAGGAACTGAGAATGCATATACGGTTCACCCTGAAAATAAAGGGTCAAATAGATGAGATGATCTTTTACCTGACTGATGATTTGTTTAAAGAAATCAGGATTTATCTTGCCTGTAGGACGTGTAAACTTCCTTAAGCCAGAGGGGCATTCGGTACACTGCAAATTACAAAAAGTAGATACTTCGATCGACATCGCATAAGGGAATCCACTTCGCAATGGAGTGGCTTTTACTCTGGAAATCAGATATGATAACGAGAGATGTATAATATTAAATACTTTTTTGAAGTTCAGACAGGTTATCAACCTGAATGAATCATACAGAACCGATCGAAGTTTTATCATCAACTCAGAGATTTTTGGTCAGACTATGTACCACACTAAATTTATCAAAGAATTCTCTGGCTATGACACGTATAACGGTATATGAAGGAATAGCTAAAATCATTCCGGGAACTCCTGCCATACTTCCTGCCATCAATATTACAAAAAAGATTTCCAGCGGATGAGCCTTTACACGGTTAGAAAATACAAAAGGCTGAATCACAAAGTTGTCGACCATATTGGCAAAAGAGAAAACACAAATTATGATTAAGGTAAATGGTATAATATCATTATAGTTTCCCATCGAAACGATTGAAGAAAGACACAGTAATATTCCTACCGTTGCTCCAATAAGTGGGCCCAGATAAGGAATAATATTCATCATACCACCAAAAGTACCTATTAATAAAGCATTGGGAATTCCAAATATAGAAAGACCGGCCACTTCTATTGTCATCATCACAAAAACCTGAAAACAGACACCCGAGAAATAACGTGATAACAATAATCGGGTATCCCTTAAAATTACTGAAATTTTCTCGGCAGATTTCTCAGGGGTCATTACTAAAATAATATTTGAAAACAGGTTTTCATCTTTCAGGAAAAAAAAAGAAATAAAAATCACAGAAAACATACCAATGAAAAAATTTCCAGCAATATTCATAATACTACCCAGAACATCCGATACACTGGATAAGCTAACAATCTCTTTAGCCTTACTAATCAGAACGGTATCCAGATTTTCATAATAGCGCAGAATACCATACTGGTGTAGAACATCCTGAACACCCTTCAAGCGAAGACGCATATCTGCACTGATGGCATTAACATCAATAGATGCAATAACTTTCGCCTGATGGATTATTAACGGAACAAATACAGATGCCAGACAAAATATTGAACCGACAATAATAATCAAAGTAAATATCGCACTTAAAGCATGGGGTAACTTGAATCTTCGGAAT
>Ga0224523_1000369_pt1 | contig 25343 bp, 32 predicted proteins | sample CFST50metaG_FD_182732 | JGI IMG/M metagenome (GOLD analysis project Ga0224523, IMG submission 182732) | Peat soil microbial communities from Stordalen Mire, Sweden - C.F.S.T50 | ecosystem: Environmental > Terrestrial > Soil > Wetlands > Peat | place: Sweden: Norrbotten County, Stordalen Mire...
CTATAAATATATAAAAATACTATTTTCATAGATATATAAACTATGAAACTAGGATTTACTGATGCAATCAAATTTAATGCAATCAGATAATCTTACATCATGTCTACATCATGTATATAATAATTAGTTAAAACGAATAAAAAGGAGATAGACATATGTTAAAACAAATGAAAAAGACACTTGGTATTTTGCTAGCAGTTTGTTTTTTAATGTCCGTGACCGTTGCAGCAGTAAGCGCAGGACCAGTAGTGGTTAAAGATAAGAAAACCGCGGTTTTAATATTCCAACACGAGCATATTAAAATTTTCAAGCACCACCATCACCACCATCACCCCCACCATCACCACCATCACCACCACCATCACCACCACAACAAATTAATGAAGGCCGTAAAAGAGTTCATGAAATCGTGAAAGCCCTATAAAGCTATCACCCCAATAGCAGTGCTTAAAAATCAATCAAAAATTTCTAAAATGTTTTTGGTGATATTCTGTGATATTCACATAGATAACTTGTGAAACATATCTACTTACACGTCACTATCGATATTACAACGAGTTTGGCACAAAGATCTTAGCAATAAAAACGTATTTAAAGAAAATTTCGATAAACCTCAATTTTGGGTTAGTGTTTATATAATTCTATATAAGTAATTTTTGAAATCGGAGGTTTATCGAAATTATCTGGAATTACTCAAAAAGCGCAAATCTCAGTAAATAAGGACTCAAGCATCTGCATTTAAAGTTGATATAAAATAAAAATATTTGATCCAGCTTTAAGATGCCAATTCAAATAATATTATAGATGAAAGGAGATATTAAAACATGCACGATTTAGCAGGAAAAGGACCAATAATACAGACCTCGATGACTCAAACGTGGGAACTTCTGAATGAAGAACAGAAAAGGAAAATTGCAGTAATGAGGATGGATAAAGGAATTAAATTTTTAGAAATGAAAATAAGTGATATGGAAAAGATGATCGAGATAAAAAAAGAAGTTATAGCTAATATTCGAAAAGTTCAGGAAATGATCAAACAAGGCAAATAAGCTTGATAGAAGAACAATATCGGAATTTAAGCGCTGTAGAAATTATCTGAAATTGCGCATTTCCATAACCATTTACGTAGCCTTTCAAAAGCCACAATCTTTTTATCGTTTCGGGAAAAGATTGTACATAAATTAAATCCATCTGTTATCAGCTAACGAATTTTATGCACAACTTTGAATACCAAGTATAGCTATTTTCCAACTTGACTGGTAAATATTTAGCATAGCACAACACTTTTAGATAATTTGTCTATTAACTGAATATCAATATGAGCCTATTCTGTATAAATTCTTGTTGTCAATGTGTCTGTTTTTTCATCTAATTCATTAATTTCTAATAATTGTTAACTTTTTTGATTAGAATTTTTTTATCGAAATACTCCAGAATATCTATCAATTGATGACATTGAAAATAAAAGAGTATTGGGGAGATGCGGTAGCTATCTTTAAAACCAAAGAATAATGATCCAGAAAAAAAGAAAGTCAAACATAGAAACTAGTGAGGAAGATTTGGACAGGACTCCCACGAGGAAAAAAATCAAAGGTAAATCAGAACCTTCATGGGAATATGTTAACCCTAATTATTCGACAACTGCACATGCAAAGTGCCCATACTCATATGCGTGATATCCATCCGTACGTCCTTGGAAAGAGAGTTCTTCTATCTCTGCTGGGCTCAAATTCTCTTGAAGACTAAATCCTAAACTTGTGAGCTCTTCGCCCAAAGTTGATGGATTGAAGCCAGTTATCATAGGCTCGCCTATCTTTCTCAAATACTCCAATGATTTTTGCATTTGTAGAGACGATTTCTCAGGGATAAATGCATCGATATCGAGGTAATCAAAAACAATAATACTTCCCGCAGGAACAATCTCTGTGATGGAACGAAATGTTGTGAATACTTCATCTCGAGTCAAGAAGTAAGTGACTCCGAGCCAATTAAAGAAGGTTTTAACTTTTGGTTCATAAGATAATGAACTAGTTAGTGCTGTTACTAGACTTTCCTTCGTGAAATCTATAGAAATAAAGTGCAATTTTGCTGGATGTTTCCATCCCAACTCAGCAAGTCGATGAAGTTTAAATTCTGGAGTGGCGTGGTGATCAACCTCAAACACTTCCAATTTCACCATCATTTTAGGTTTCCTGAATGCAAAGATATCCATTCCTGCCCCGAGAATCACATCCTGCTTTACTCCTTGCTTGATAGCTTTCTCTAAGTTATCTTCTGCATATCGCGCACGGCTACTGAAAAGACCAGCATATCGATGGGTTTCTTGCATTAATGACTCTGAGTTAATTGTTTGATCGGAGGGAGATAAAAAATACTCAGAATCATTAAGCTGTTTACCAAAGGTCACATTTTGTTCAATTAAATGTTGGTCAATTAGTGCTCTTTTTTCCTCGGGTATCAAATCATAGGCTAAAAAGTCATCAAAGATTTTAGGAGTACCATGCATGAAATGATAGGCACGCATGTAAGCTACCGACATTGCAGTAAAGCTTGCTTGATTCTCTTTCATATAATAATCCCTGTTCTTTATTTTAGTCCCTTAGAAATTGAAAGCTTAGTATTAAAATTACGTTAGCTTCATATCTGGTTCCGAAAACGATTTTGTTTAAATATATTGACTCAAAAATGATCCTAAAATGTTTTCAATCAATTGATGAATCAATTTCAACAAGCTTGTCTCCAACTAACTGAAGACGTTTGTATCCTTCCTTAAGAGCAAAATCAATAAAATTACTGGTTCTACATCCTACTTTTTGCAGTGAAGAAAATAGAGCCAATCATATTTTACAGAACTTTAGCATAAATATAGAAATTAAATAATCCTATACGCTAGAAATATTAAATATGTTAGGAACTTAGTATAACTTACGTTCTCATCTGCTATTACATAGCAACAATCTATTCCACAAAAACTACCCCATCTAACACTTCGCATAAATCCACTCATTGTAATAAAGGGATGAAAGCAAAAGACGTAACTCATAGGCCCAATCTTAAATTTCTTCGATATTAGATTGTGCCTTTCAGAATTTCAATATTTTTTCAGATGAGAACGCAATTAACCCACTGTTTTTTAAAAATTAACGAATGTACCGATATTAATAAACTTTCCACTGGGTTTATTATTTTTCTTCGTTGTCTGGTAATTAACGCATATATTTTGTATAAAAATTTCTGAATTTCTTTAGTTCTATCTGAAATAAGAAATCATCCTTGGTATATAACTCGTGGAGCTTGTGGGACGGATAGACGAACATAGCCGTTTATAATACTGGTGCTGAATTTGACTAAAGGAAGTACCTAGTTAATAGTAAGGTTCTTTATAAATTCACCCATCAATACGAATTCTCAACGCGTAAGCTGTGATAATGCTTGAATCTGGGTATATAAGGTCCTTAGATGCAGCGCTGAAACTCTGAGCTTGTGAGGTAGAGGGCTCTAATTTCCAAAGAAAATTTCCCCACTCATTCCAGTGAACTTCAGCTCCACGCCAGTCCACCCTGGACCCCAACGAACTATCGAACGTTATTGAATTATACCCATACTTTAAGCCATCCGCTATCAAATTCCAACCGCTTGGATTTGTAGTTATCTTTTGATCACCATTATTTCGTAGATACAGCATTACGACAACATATTCATAACCAGTTGGAGCGCTCGAATATCCAATATTAGAAGTAATATACTACTATAAATCAAAATATTACTTATTCGTTAATTTATGCTCATGATAGCTAATAAATCAAATAATTTGAAAAATCCTATCAATAGAAATAAAAATGAGCATTACAATTAAAATTACAGTTAAAATGTGATTGATGATATCATCTTTGGAAAAAAAGTTAAAATACTAAAATCGCATTTAATATAGAAAATATAATTATTAGAGTATTTGGAAAAAATTAGGAGTATATCTTGGAAGAGTTGTGTTTGCTGTAACCCAAATACAGTTACTTTGAATAAATATCGCCACCGATATATTTAATTCGGAATAATATCAACATCTTCCAAGCAAACCTACGATACTATTTTGCAGTGCTGTGATACTCTACAACCAATAATTATTTCCATTGTTATCTTAAATTATTCGTATGAAAAATAGTTTCTAAACAAAAATTATCCCCATATAAAATATTTTAAAATTATATAATAATGTTATATTAATAAAGTTTAAACTTATTTCTGCATGAAACAACTTGAAAAATAACAACAATACCGTTTTTGTAATAAAATCTCTGAATTTCTTCAGTTCCATACAAAATAAGAAAACATTTTGATCTATTACTCGTGGTGTTTATGGAACTTAGAGAGCATATGGAGCTCAGGGAACACTTGGAATTAGCTGGGCTAAACCGCAAGCCTAAATCTAAATATCAAAAAAAATAATTGTATAGCACTCTAAACAAAATCAGAAATATGAATAAACTGAATCAGAAACTCAATTTTTCAATACCATCGTCTCAATTAATAAATTTCTAATACATTTCTTCAACTTTTTGCCTTCACTAAAAAACAACTTTATAATATCTTCTCTTATGATGTTTTTGTTTTATATTATGGATATTAGTGGAATAGAACCTTCATCCCAAAAAGTTGCCATCATGGTCCATGGGATTATGACTATGCAAATTTCAGTCTATTTAGTTACTATAATTACTATATAACCAATATGAGAAAATATATGTTTTTTTATGTTTAAGTAATATGTCAGGATACATAAATACATTCTGGCATCGATCCCAAAATAAACTGTCTTAGTGTGATTATGTGTCTGAAAGTGAAAAACCGTCAAGGAGCTCTTTGATGTATAGTTTATCTTACACACATATAATAACCCTACGAGATCAGAAAGCGCAGAATCTTAAAGATTAATAATGATAGCAATCTTTCAAATGACAAGATGTCTCAAAATTAAATCAACTTTATAATTGTATATTGATTTTAAATGTAGATAGGAAATTATTCCAATTTGCATACAGGGACTGCTATCATTCATATTCTAGTAAAATTACTCCATATACTTTATTTACAATTTTATCTTTTGCAGTTTTTGTTTTCATTCAGATGCTATTCCCATGTGACCATGTGGCATATTTTCATGTTCAGATATACGGATAGCCATATGCGGGGCAAACCCATGCACCATTCACCCATCCACATCCAGTGTAGCTACCATAGCCACCCCAGTCGCCATAGCCGCCATAACCACCGTAGCGCCCATGGCCGCCCCCGTGTCCACCGTGTCCTCCACCGTGTCCTCCGCCGTGCCCTCCACCGTGTTCTCCGCCGTGTTGGCTAGCAACAGCTGCCACAGCTGTCAACGATGCTACAAAAAGGCCTACCAGCAAAATAGCCAGTACCTTTCTCATTCCATTAGATGATTGTTTCAACATTTATTTCACTCCGTTCATATTGTTCAAATTAATAACATGTCAAAGTATAGAGAATTTCAACAAATTTCTGATTTCAACAAGTTGCTTATTGTGATATCCATGGTGGCATAAGCAGATCTGTTTTGTAAGTCTTCTATGTGAATATAACCAAATAGCACTAAAAACATTTTAGTGAATTTCGTTTTATTTTTTTAAATCAGTGTTTCTGCTTCAGCCATCAATGATATTTGTAGATCTTTGCCGATTCAGCTTTTCACAGCCATCGTTTTGCTGGTTTCGCTTTTTATGGGCATATTTTTGTTAGTTTCGGTTTTCATAGGTATTTTATTAACAGTTTCGGTTTTCATAGGTATTTTATTATCAGTTCCGGTTTTCAAGGCCATTTTTTTACCATTTCCACCATTCCTAGTCATGTTTTTGTGGTGGTGGTGTTTGAAGAATTTAGTCTTCACATCTTTCATGATTATAATGGCTGTTTTTTTCTCCTTAACCACAGCAGGCCCTGCGCTTACTGCTGCAGCTGTCACGGACATTAAAAAACAAACTGCTAGCAAAATACCGAGTGTCTTTTTCATTTGTTTGAACATCTTTTTATCTCCTTCTTTTGATCTACTTTTTTTATTTAATATTCTTGAGAAAATTATTTCCAGATCTACTCTTCGTTGGCAAATCTAATATATGAAGCGTAGTTAGAGTATACATCTCTAAAACTTCTTTAATAATATTGATATTTACCTATTCGTAGACATATATACAATATTATAATTAGTGTATAAGCTTACTTGTTGAAAGCTTTTGAATTAATAAAAATATCCTTCAAATAAAATAATTAATAATAAGTCTTTAAATTCAAATTAAAGCTTCTGGACTTGTGATAATTCTTTTTAAAAGTAAAATAGAGCGAATATTGCATAATACCAAGATGAATACAACCCAATTGAACACTAAGGCGAACATCCCAGCAGATATCACTTTCATAAGTGACATGATCACCTTCATCATCACCGCCATGACCACTACGACAATGATGCATACTATCCGGACTATGAATAGGTATACAATCCTACTACTCTAGTGTGGGACTGGAACTAGGTAGCCTTTGAAGAACAACCCGTCGTAGTACAACTTATAGTAGAACAAATATAACCCATTGTAACACAACCAATTATAGCAACAAGACCCGCTGTATCAAACAAATCGCCAGAAGTAGCTGATGAATCCTACCCTACTCATAGAGAAAATTAACACATTCAGCTTGAACGACTTTCTCACATGATGCATGATTAGCTTGAATATAATTGCAGTATCAATGACTGTGATTGTATTTTCTTCCATCTCATAGATACATAGTTTTTATGTTAAAATCCCTGCATTTTTTAAGTTTCAACCTAAATTATAAGTTATTTCGAGTCAAATTTAGGGAATAATACAGAGATTTTATAAAAATAGTTGTATTACATGACTGGTTTTCTCTATATACCCTTTTCAATTTAACATTTACTTCTGTATAGTGGAATAGTTTTTATATACACGCTTGCCTATATATAGTCGTATTTAATTACCTGTTTGCTGATTGCTGTAGTATTTCCTTGTGTGTTATCTTATTTAATTCTGTTTGTTAATATATATGTAGATTAAATTACAGGTGAAATGAATGATCAATAAATAAAAATTATGTGCAATAACCTTAGTTTCAATAGCTCTAGTTTTAGTGCTGGTAAATATAGCAGTTGCAGAGACTCCCATTACTCCTTATATTGATTGGGTTTACATGCCTAATCTAACCTATGGAACACCAATAGGTGTATATGCAATCGGTTGTATGGCTCTAGATCCAATAGGAGCCCTACAAAACATACCTGGAACTTATATATATGATCCACCAAACGAAACTATATTAAGTGCAGGTCCAAATCAGCCATTTACGGTTTTTTTCACACCAACTGATTCTATTGATTCTACTACCGCAACAGATACTATTTATGTTAATGTAACGGCAACTCCTAACCTTACCTGGACTCCAAACCCACTTGCAGATATAATCTATGATATAACACTAGGGCTTGTTGGCGATCTAGATGCAAGTGCTACAGATCCAACAAATGGAAATACAGTCGATGGAAACTCGTGTAAAAAAATGATAAATAAAAGTTGATGTATAGAAGCTCCCACCATCCTATAATTCTTGCTATTAAACTGCTTTTTTTATATTTCATTGTTTAAATATACCCTTTTGATTCTTAAAATCAGTGTCAATTTCCAGATCACACTGAGTATCATGATTATAAGACGGGGCCCAAATCTGAAGACGTGAACATCCTACATTAATAATAGTGAAAATGAGAAGGTTCTATTATTAAAACTATAAATAGAAACTTAAGTTGGACTGAAAGCCACATGCTTTTCTTTATAATCTTAATTTCATCCTTATATAGACTCACATACTCAAGGATATAGCTATCTAATGAATCTAGAAGCAAGACTGGAATCTATCCTATTCTTTTTTAATAAGCAACCGTAACTACACCGTAACTAGTTACAGACAATTAACAAAAAGTTATCACCGGGATCTAAATGTTTTACAATAATACTTAATTAATTTTATATATTTACTACTAATTATATCGGTCTGTTCAACTTATTCAAAGAAGTGCAGTCATTATACCGTCGGACTTTCTTCTTTATTGCCAGATATTTATTTTCATACACTGGAGATCATAAATCCAGATATATTTCTATCACAATCTTTTCCATATTGTCCGTAACGTGGTTACAATTTGGTTACGTTTCATACACCAGTCTAATCTCCCGTCGTCCGTATTTTTTCCTATCCAACAAAATGTTATCGGGTAACAGCTTTTTTAATGTTGTCAGTACATCTTTCTTAACTTTTCTGAAATTGCTAACATCCCCTACTCTATATTCTGGCTGGATATGGTTCGTTAGATAATTCTTAATTTCCCGTGATCCGATCACGATTTTATCTTTTCCTTCAATTGCAACTTCTATTACGTCTTTAAATAATAATATTGCTCTAGCGGTTGTTTTGCTCATTCCAATGTGGACAGATTCGTTAATTGGTTCCATAATTGATTGCTTATTATTCGTTTTTATAATTTCATTTATTTTATTTGAAAGTAAAGAAATTTGTTTTGGAATTGTACTTTCTGCGTCGCCATCTTCGATTGGATAATCATTGAGTTCCAGCACAGTTTCGGTAGCTTTGAGCCTTTTTAAAATATTCAGCTCAGAAGTAGCAAGGATGTTTTCGAAACACATTTTAAGAACAGGTTGAATATCTGGATTCTTTAGGATGTTTTCGAAACACATTCTAAGAACAGGTTGAATATCTGGATCCTTTATTAGCATAAGAAACTGATTGATCTTTTCTGTTTTAGATGACTCGAAGATCGCTTCAGTGGTCATATAATCACTTCCTGGGCTGTAAACTCCTGGAAGGACCTGGTGTTCGTATTAGCGAAACATATAAAATCTAGAATGGCATAGTATACTCTAGGTATTACATTTCTTAACATATTGTTTTCTCCTTCTATGGGGATAGGGTCCAGGGCTCCACTCCCTAGACCTTTCAAATTATATTTTTTTCCAATTACTAAATACAGTTTAGATATATATGTAATCTCCTTTTGTTATCTAAGTTATAGTACAAACTTAGTTTCGGACTTTTTGTTAACATATTTATATTTTTTGACATATATCTAAAAACTGAAGTGGGGTAGACAAATGAATTCAAAAGAGCCATTGAAAATAATGTTAAGTGGGATATTTCGTTGGATATTTGGATTATTCTTTATAATAATCGCTGCAGAGATGGTTACAGAACGCGAATATTTTCCAGCAGTGTTTATATTCATGGCAGCTTTTGTATCATTTCCGCCGATTTCAAACTTGCTGGAATCAGACTTGAATATTTCAATATCTGGCCCAGTAAGATTTTTGGTAAGTTGGTATAGACCTGTTGAGGTCTGCACCGCTGCCGAAAGTCCCCCATTCTGGATCAAGGTACATGCGGGAGTATGTGTCATTCCATGCCTTCTCATTCAAGTAGCTGCCATCAGTTGCATCCCTGTTAATTTTGGTGCCGCCAACAGCGATAACATAAGGAGAGCCCGCAGGATAAGTCGGCCAGCCGTAGTCTCCGCTGGCGGCAACATTAATGACGGGTATACTGGTATTGTGGAAAATATTATCAAAGGCGTCAATTTTGCTATCTGTATAACTCATGTTAAACCAGCTATGGGAAATCTCGCCTCCCCCACTGGCGTTAACCAAATATTGAGCAGCTTGCTCGGCTTTTGACATGTCTTCGAAGGATCAACTATTCGCTTCAACTAGGAAAAGCTTTGCTTCTGGTGCCATAGCGTGGGCCCATTGGGTATCTAGCGCTGGCTCTCCAACATCGTTGGCTTCTGGTGGTGGGGTTGAAGATATGAAAGGATAATTGTTTCCCGTAGCGTATTTAACTTCAAAATCTGCTTGTGGAATTTGAAAATCATTTGAGAATTTCTGCAAATCCATTGCAGCTGTAGAATAATTTAAGGGAATGACGATCGCGATCGCACCAGCTCCATCATTGGGGGTGGTATTTATGGTAAGCGGTCTGCAGCCATTCTGTTCACTAACCATTTAGATCAGTCACTCTATAGACGCAGGCGATAGAATAAGGGGTTTCAAGGTCAACGCTATCGTATGTTATATATGGAGAACCTAAACCTTTATGATTCGTATTTCCTGTCAAAGTTTGATTTCCTGTCAAAGTTTGAATATCTTTACCATGTACAAATATATGAACAGTGGTGTTTTTTGACAGAGAAGCCTTATTAATATGACTAGGACTCATCTTCGTTAAGTTTACTGGAGACTGAGTGCTTACTGCACTAATTGTCATTAAAATTATTACAAAAAATACTAACAAAATAGCTAATGTATTTTTTCTTCTGTCAAATAGTTGTTTTAACATTTATTCATTCCCTTTTTATTTAATTAAAACTAATTTTAATCAGGTTAGGAGCTGCGTAGCTGAATTAAGAAAACATACTGTTGATAAAAATAGTAATTGGCTTTCAAATCTCGTTTTTTTCATTTTCAGCTCTTATAGTTATATATATATAGTTAGACAAAAAGACCAATATTTAATATAAGTTACTCATGTAAATAATTAAGTAAGATGTCATACATATAAGTATATATTATACAAAACCAGTAATCAAAATAAATACTCATTAATTCCAATATATAGTTATATTTTTTGATTAATCAGCTAAATACAATGAAGCAATTGATGCATATAAACAATCAATTGTACTTGACCAATATTATTAAACAAATAAAGTAACCAGGGACGCTACAGATAGGAATAAAGTAATATTGGCCAGCTAGAAAAGCACTACAGCATTTTTTTGGGTTATTGGGATAATTTTGATAATACAGCTAACAAAAGAATCTTAATTTTTAATTACAGTATGAAAAATCACAACTTTAAGCGTGTGTAAAGATAAAATGAAACATAAATATGTAAAAATACAGAGTTTTTACTACAAACGATGCGTAAATCTCAACATTTCAGTAAAAATGTCTGTAATTTCGGTTGAAAAATGTGCAAATACATAGATTTTCACACAAAAACGGTGTATGAAAAAGTAAAAAATGGTGAGAATTTGGATAAATCTCAATTTTAGGAAGAGTCGCCTTCTGGAGTACCTGGTGATATGTGACGATCTATTATCTCAATTGTACCGGTATTAATGCCATCGGGTGGCTCGCTAAATACAGGAACATCACCATCCCAATATACAGGAGTATCAGTGGTAACAATGTAACCTGGTTGTCCCGCAGTGTAGGTATGATAGTTACTGCCGGCATAGTATCCTTGTGCACTCGCTGCCACTGTTGTCAAAGGCAAAACAAAAAAGCCTATCAGCAAAATAGCTAGTACCTTCTTTATTCCACTAAATGATTGTTTCAACATTTATTTCACTCCTTTTGTGATATCTACAACAAAATTTTTAGATTATGTTGTTGAATCATGTATATCTCTTAAAAGAATTATTTGAAATTATTTATAAAAAATATAGTTTCTAAACAAAAAGTCTTTCCAAATCGAATATTTGAACATTGAACAACAATTAAATATAAATTATGTATTATTATAATTCAGAAATAATATTTACTTTTTCATTGCTCATTTTTCCAAAAAAAGTCAAAATCTAATGTAAGTTTATATTCATTTGTAGCTATATAATAGACATTATATACTCCCATCTCTCTAAACCGTGAAGGATCATAATCTACGATACATAAATTTAACCACAAAAACTGTGCATGAGATATTTGAATCAATTTTTAAATATCAGCAAGCTAATTTCAATACAAATCATGATCAAGCCACCAATAAAATCTATTTCTTACTTGAATAAATGACCGACTTTGGATCCTAAGATTACACCGCAAAAAAACAGAAAAACAGTTGTACAGCCTATAATAATCGAAGGCTCAAGAATAGGTATCTTGAGAAATGTAAAGCTCATTCCCATAAAAAGGGAATCTATATTTATTGCAAGTGCCAGAAGCAGAGCAGTGTTACAAATTTACTGCAACTTCAAAATTAAGTTTTTTGTATAACCTATGTTTTAAGTATATAAACCTTTTAATTTGTGAAAGAAAATAGCCATAGGGGACTTGAATGAACGAGAATCAAGCTAGCTTTACTGCAATGATGGTAGCGTACATGCGTGCCTATCATTCCATGCATGACACTCCTAAAATTTTTGATGACTTTTTAGCTTATGATTTGATACCTGAGGAAAAAAGAGCGCTAATTGAACAACATTTAATTGAACAAAATGTGACCTTTGGTAAACAGCTTAATGATTTTGAGTATGCTGCATCTCACTCCAATCAAACAATTAACTCAGAGTCATTAATGCAAGAAATTCATCGAGATGCTGGAGTTTTCATAAGCCGTGCTCGATATGCTGAAGACTCCCTAGAAAAAGCTATTAAGCAAGGAGTAAAGCAGTATGTAATTCTTGGAGCAGGAATGGATACATTTGCATTTCGGCGACCTGAAATGATGGTGAAATTGGAAGTATTTGAGGTTGATCATCCTGCAACACAAAAATTTAAGCTTCAGCGACTTGCCGAGTTGGAATGGGAACAGCCAGCAAAATTGCATTTTATTCCTATAGATTTCACGAAGGAAAGTCTGGTAACCGCACTAATTAGTTCGTCATCGTATGATCCAAAAATTAAAACCTTCTTTAATTGGCTTGGTGTCACTTACTTCTTGACCAGAGATGAAGTATTTACAACACTGCGTTCCATTACAGAGATTGCTCCTGCAGGAAGCATTATTGTTTTTGATTATCTCGATATCGATACATTTATCCCTGAGAAATCGTCTCCACAAATGCAACATAAACTGGAATTGTTAAGAACTATAGGCGAACCGATGATAACGGGCTTTAACCCGTTAACTTTGGCCGAAGATCTAGCAAGCTTAGGATTTCAGCTCCATGAAAATTTGAGCCACGATGATATAGAAGAACGTTATTTCAAAAAACACATGAATGGATATCATTCGCAAGAACACGTACACTTCGCATATGCAGTTGTTGAATAATCAGGTACATCCTGTAGTTCCTAACTATTGATAGTAACCATTGTCATTAATCGACCAGTCATTTTATACACATTTTTCTGCATACTTTTTATGCTAAAATTTCTGAATTCCCGCAGTTCCATCCAAAGAGAATTTCGAGAAATCCAAATTTTTTGCTGGTTTTGATAAATCTGATATAAGTAATTTGTTGAAATCGGAAGTTAATCTAAATTTTAAATAGCTATGTAATCCTTATCTTTGCCACAAAAATAGAATTTATCGTTTTGCTTATGTGGAAGTTTTCATACAAAAATTATGCATCAATGAAACAATTAACACTGTTTTTGTGGTGGAAACAAAGGGCACAGAGCAGAGTTTACAAAAAAATTATGTATACTATCAACTTGAGCAATGTACCGAAAGTTCTATAAAATAATAAATATTAAAAAATTATTAAATAGGAATTTATTCCAAAATACATACAGGAATTGTTATCAATTCATATCCTAGTAGAGTTACTCCATACTCTTTATTTACAGTTTTAATTTTTTGCATTTTTTGTCATTATTATCGTTAACAAATCCATACCCAATCGTGCTTGGTAGAGTTCCACACCAAACATTCATCTTGATTATCGTGATGATGATGGTCGTGGCCCAATTGATCTTGGTCCAAATGGTCATGTTTGTGATCTGATTCAGCGCTCGATGCTGCAGTAGTCAATGATGCTAAAAATAAGACTACCAGCAACATAGTCAGTACTGTTTTTACTCTACTACATTGTTGTTTCAACATTTAATCCATCCTTTTTTTTATTAAGTTTGAAAATAATTTTAATTTGGTTAGGACTTGCACAGTTGAATTAAAAAATGTACGATTGATGGATTCATAATTGTTTTTTCAAATGGTATTTATCCTTTATTATCTTATTTTAACGAAGTATCCAGCTTGATTTTTTATACAATGTGCTGTCAGATTACATAAGCAGTAAGACCCATATATCCATTTTAGTTACATTTTTTAATTTGTGTAGTTTTTGTCATCATTACCATTAACAGATATATACCCATTGTTCTTTGGTGGGACTCCACGCCCAACAGTCATCATCATGTTGATGGTTATGATGATCTTTATTATCGTCATGGTTGTTATTATCGTCATGATCATTATGGTTTGAATTTTCACTCAAATGGGCGTGGTTCAAATGTTTGTGTTCGTGATATGGTTCAGCGCCAGATGCTGCTACCGTCAATGATACTAAAAATAAGACTGCCAGCAAAATAGTACATACCTTTTTCATTTTACGAGATAACTGTTCCATTGTTTAGTCCACTCCTTTACTTTATTTTGAGTCTACACTATTGAAACAGAGTAAAAGCAACATTAAACTTCAAATAATCATATATTACAATAGTTATGATGAAATGAAGTGCTTTTTCTTTTCAGTGCATCATTCTCAATTATTTTACGTTTTCCTGATGTCCAAATAGACACTAAATTCTTTATAATCACCTTTCATTGGTAGTGCACCGTAGAAATATAGCATAGTCAACTATTTCTTAAACGAGAGCTGTTAAAAATACATGCGACTATCAAAAATATACTATGTGTATACATAAGGAAAAGTGTTCTTTTATTGGACCACTAGATAATTACTTTTTAAGTATTATAAATGATATGGAAAGATTGATTACTATATATCTTTATATATATTTTAGAATGTATACTTATAATACTTTTTCCGATTGTGGTGCAAAAATGATATTTCCACAGTTTGATACTATAATTCTTTCCGTTATGTGCCATTTTATCCGTAATGAGATTTCCTAATTGTGAATGTTTACACTGATTTTGCAACAAAGCCAGATTTTTTGCACCAGAACCCATAATCTATTTCCTTTCTCACGAACATTTAGTTCTGTATCAACTAACTAGAATGAAATTACCACGTTGCAAAGATATCTTCCGCAGCATTGTACCCAAAGTTCTATCAAATCCGATTGACTGTGTATCTCTTTTATCTTCTTTTTTGATTATTACACCATTTATTACATAATTGTTCCCTGTTACCAAACATTCATTTATCCAAATTGATGTTGAGATCATGGTTTCAGTACTGATTCTTCTTTAGAGAATTCACCTATCATCCTTTCCCTTCTTTGAATTTTTTGCTGATTGAGTGACCATCTACTTAAAATTTTGATTGCAAAACTGTGACAGACAAGCGAAGATATTTTAACAATAAAATGCAAGTATAATACATGCCCAATGATGGTAAAATATCTATAATGGTTCGTATACCTGCAAGTACCTATAATGCACTCGTCGACGCAGTCTCCCGTGGGGTATATCCATCACAAACTGCTGGTGTGATAACATCTCTTGAACATGACCTAGATGAATCTAAAATCACAGAAAGTAACGTGAAAATTATAGGATTGCAAGATACAATTGAGATGCAATCATCAGAATTAAACAAAAAAGATATTGCAATACAAATGATTTCATCAGAGTTGTCAATTGCAAAAGCAACTTCATAAGGACGTTTATATGTTTATAAAGAAAAAAATACACGGATATTAGATCTCCAGAAACAAATTGATATCAAAGATGAGCAGCTCAGGATGAAAGACAAACAGATCGAGAAGCTATCTGAAACTATGCACGCTCAAACAATACACATTCAATCATTGATCAATCAGAAAGCAATAGAAGAACCGGGAGCTAAAAAACCCTGGTGGAGATTCTGGTAATCTGGTTACAATTATACTACTGAATAGAATAAACGGGAAAGAACATTCTATTAAAAACAGGTTCAGTTAAAATAAAAATATTAAATAGTGAAGGCTCTTAACTTTCTTGACCCAAATCAAACTTTTCTAGAATTTGTGCCCGAATGCCATCTGTCTCACTGATTGCTATATCAACAATCACATTCTGATTTTCTGATACAACATTCGTTTTTCTGTATACACGACGTCCAAAGTCTTCACTGAAGCGCCTTTCTAGGATAAACATGCAAACTTGGCAATTTCCAGCTTTAGCTTCATCGTTCAGTTTCTGTAATATTCTTAGATCTCCTTCTGCATTCCGTTGTTCAATATGTTTATGGAAGTCAAAGTACTTTCCTGAAGTTGAATCTTTTCCCAATTTCATCCATTGATTGAACGTCTGGTAAGTCACACCTGCTGCAGAAGCAGCGAGAGAACAAGTTAATCCAAGAGATATACAATCATCGATTTTCTGTTTTATTTCATTAGTTAATTTTGTAGGTTTGGCCATAAATTCACTGTTTTTCACTCTTTAAAATAAATATCATTGAATGTTGTATTTATATTTACTTAGTTCTCTTTGATACAACGGCGGGGGTTAGACACGTCAGATCAAAAAATGAGCTGTTCTCAGGCGTTTTAAGACGTTTTTTAACTATGGTAATTAATCTACCACTCTCCCCAAAAGTCTCACTAGTAGCCCCAAAATAAGTCAGTTTTCGACCAAATTAATTCCCCATGATTTAAATTCAGCTGCATGGTAACTACCTTCACGATATTTCCTATATATTTTTGTTGCTTTAAATATATATAAGTAAAGCTAAAGGAGATAATTCTTTTGATTTTTAGCTAGGATTTCACATAGAAAACAAATCAACACAACTTAAGTGGTGATTTATCCAATTTCGGTTAAGACGTGGTGGCTGCTAGATTCAGATTCGTTATATTAAATATAAACCATTCTAAGGCGATTTTGAAAAGTTTTTGCGATATGGTAAGTGGAGAAAAGAGCGGGAAAATAGAATTGAATGAAATGGATGTAATTAATCCAAAAAGCAGCACGATAGAAGTTATAGTAAATCGGTAAATTTTTCAATTAAATGTTTTCAATTTATTCCCATGATCAATTTCTGAAATCACATGCACAAGCTTAACTTTTACTTCTGCACTCAAGTCTGTATTCGTTATAGTGCAACCCATTTCATGAGTAATACCGAGTTGTTGATCAAACTCCGCTATTTGTTCTTCCATTGTTTTGTCACATACCGTGAAATATCCCGGTGTGTCTTCGTTATCAAATAGTATCGGAGTGCACAATAAAGAATATTTCTCGATTGACGGGACACAATCTTCAATGCGTGAACTTGCGACACTCCAAAGCTGTATCCTAACTTCTTCCCATTTACACGGATGATGTTGGAGATAATCTTCTTTTAATTCAGGCATAATTTCTAACACAACTTCTGGATTAATTTCTTGTTTGTAACTGTCAATAAAACTCACTTTAATCACTTTTTACTTTCTGCCAACCGTAACCGTCGCCTTCAATTTCTATTTTATTTACTTTACCTTCATTTACAAGCTTATAAAGCATGTTTTTAGCAGTAGACCTGCTGCATCCTACTAGGCTCATAATTGTTGTAGTGGACTTGATACTGTCAATTGAGAGAGCATTCAAGAACATATCTTCTGTAAATTTCTGTTGAAATCTTGTTTTACCACCTTTCATATTATCCGATCCACCCGCCAGGCAATTTTCAAGAAACTATGCTAATATATACGATTTATTAGTATTTATAGTTTGTTATTAATGGGTGATGGTAATGGTAAATGATACCATTTTATCATGATAGCTAGTTGGGGAATAAAAACATAATTGATTTCAAAGTGTTCAAAGTTAGGCTTTACCCTTCCGAGATAAATAAAGAAAGTTCAATACTTAGTCTATAATATTTTTTGTCGTTAAGTTAACTCTTGCCAACTGATACTAGCTGCAAATCTATCATAGCCAACTCTTGTGTTTACGTTACCGTATGCAAATAAAGTGAAAAGGAGACCGTTTTAATGAAGAAATATTTACGTGAAAGAACAATTGATGGTGAAAATCGTTGAGGTATCGGCATCAGTTGCCACTAACCTGGGCTTGTATCAGACGATATAATCCTTTTTATCATGATCAGTTGCCACTAAATGGCCTGTATCAAGGCTAGTCCTTGTATATTGTATATAGGAATTATGCATATACATTTTAGGAAGTTTAATACGAAAGAAATTCTTCCTAATGAAAATATGTTGTACCCTTGATACCTCTTGATACATGTCTCTGGGTGTTGATACAAAGGCTGATACATAGTTGATACAACTTTATAAAAGGTTGATACAAACAATAGTTGAAAGGTTAAAAAAGAGAAAGTTAGGTTGTGGTTGCAGTTGAGAATTTCCAATCATTTGCTTGCAACAGATCAACAGCAGCTGATATCTCATTAATTGTGTAATCTGAATACCAAGATTTCATATCCATAACAAATTAGTCAGTTTTTTTAATCAGATGTTTATAGACTCCATGGTTCGCTTTGAAGCTTATTACGTCTAACATAAGGCCATTTTTTCCTAAGAAGTCGCATTCGGTTATTTTGCTCATATTCGGCCTACTTAACTATATCAATTTCTAGGAGATGTAAAGGATCATTTATTCTTGTGAGATTTAAAGAAAAACAAGGTTTTGTCCTATTTATTACTTTGTAATAAACTAATTATCATTTGTTGAATGATTTAAGCCTTTTTAAGTACGATGGGTAACAACCAAAGATAAATTAAAACAGACTGTAGGGACTGAGATTAAGTCATTTATTGATTATCAGAAAGACTCCTATATGCTATAATTCATGAGATCAGAATTACTTATGTTAAATACTAATTAGTTTTAGTTATTAATATTTAGAATTTATACAAAAGATATATAACTAATTAAATCTAGTTATAATTCAACGGTTTCCAGTGCTATCAAGCAAACCTACCTACTATCGAGCTGCAGGTATTTCTTCACCTGCAGTTCACAAGATCACCTTTTGTTTATATCCTAGATTATCAGGTCCATCCCCAAGAATTGAGTTTCTCTGCTTCTTCTTGTAAATCTTGATTACCTAATACCTGTTTATATCCAGGATAGCGTCTATTGAAATCTTTTAATAAATCAGGGATATTTTCAACAACGCCATTATATTCATTTCTAACTAAATTTTTTAAATCTGTTCGGAAGGATTTGAAATTTTCATATATTTTTATGAAGTTTCATTCATTGGATTGCTCGGAATTTGTCACTTTTTGATCTAGGACAAGATCATTTTCGATGTTGTCCTGGCATCCTGTCATGTGGTTATTGATATCTGAAAATCGCATATTTGGACAGGATAAATCCTTTTCTGTTAGAGAGATTTCTGTCTTTACATGCTTTACATCAGTTCTACACTCTGCCACATTTGAAATATCCATGCATTTAAGTATAGTAAAACTATCATTATTAGTTACAAAGGTATTTACATCTGGTCCTATCTCGGTTTTTCAGATATCAAGCGAACTAGGACAATATAACTTTTTGGCTTGTTCGTATCCTATCCTGCCCTATCTTGTCGTTTTTGATCTTCAAATTATCCGACATGGTTATTTTTTCATTAAGTTGTCACGTATGGTATTCTCTCTGTGTGAAGTGTAGCCCATGCTGATCAATTTCCTAGAGAATCCGATATTCTTCCGGTGGTCTTTTCCGCATGAGTTGCACCACTCAACATATTCCAAATATAATATTGTTGCGTCACAATCTTCATTCGATATCTGTGTGCATTCTTCCATAAAAGCAGCTATAGGATTGCTGTTGAGCTCATACTCTTTCTGTGTAGCTTCTATTGCTTTTTCATTTGAAAACTTCTCATTCTCCCGTAATCTTTTCAGTCCATCTAAAACCAAATTCAGAAAATATGAAAGTTCTTCTGGTGTCTGCAACTTCGTAATTAGCGATTTATCTGCATTTTCACCTTCAAAGTTGTTTGGGAATTCAATTAAAACCCACCTGCGATAATATGCTTTATCCTTCTTTCCTTCTGGGATGTTATTCGCAGAAAAAACAAGTTTTGCTTTATTATGAAACCTAAAAGGGTTTTGATATTTATTTTCAGCGTCTATCGAATCAAGTCCACTTGTAAATTTTTTAAAAATTTCAGATTTATTCATCTTTATGTCGGGTATGTCACCACAAATGTTGACTCGCTTACCATACAGTTTTGCAGTTCTGTACTTATCAAATTCTAGTCTTTGAAGACTTTCTGCCGAGATATTATCTTCACCGATGAGAGACTCTAACAAAGCAAGAAACACACTTTTGCCATTGGATCCCACACCATAGAGCATAAATGCTTTTTGTTGTGAGCAATCTGTAGTCAAACAGTATCCTGCTATCTCACACAACAAATTGATATCTAGCTCAGCTATCACACTTTTCAAGAAATCAATAATTTTTGGGTATTTAGCGTCTTTGTCATAAGCAACAGGGATTTGGCAGATACTTTTAATTTCTGGATTGTGGTCTTCAGGTTCCCACGTTTCAAGATTGAAAAGACAGTTTTTGAAATTGATGTATTTCGACTGGACTTTTTCTAGACTATCCCTTGGTATATGGGTATACGCACTAATATGAGCCAAAACTTCATTCACATCTTTTACAGTGGCTTTTTGAATATGGGCTATCGGAAAATCGGGATTGTTGTTCTTCCAATAATTTATATAAATTTCATTATGTTTATTCCGAATTTCAGTGTCCAAAATAGCTTCTGAACCTTCACAAATGTAGAATCCATTTTTGTAGAGATATATTTGTTTGTTGTCTCGCATTGTGAAGATATGGAATTTATCTCTTATTCTAATGGCTACCACGTCAAATGGGACGTTTATTTTTTTTGGTTTTCCCTGGGTGGCCTTGTCTGATTTTATTTGAGCCTTCTCTACTTCAATTGTTTCTAGAGCGTTTTTTTCTTGCTCTTCGCAGCTTTCCATAGTCCGTTCTATAAATTCGAGTTGTTTCTCTGAACCTAGAGAATTCCAAAAGTTACTACTTACATAATCGGTGAGAAGTGTTTTGATATCTGAAAATTCCAACAGACCAAGTTTTGAAATAATTTTAGTATATACCAAACTAGGATCTCCACTATTATCAATATCCTTCTTGATTAGGCCACCTAGCTCGGAATCATTTTCAATTAGTGATATGAACTCTTCGTCAAGATTTATGTTGCCGTTTATACTCGTTTCGGGATGCTTATTATATCGATTTATGAGAGACTTTGTCAAAGTCATTCACATATCACCTTTCGCGGAAAGATCAAAAAATGATCAAAATCAAAAGAAGAAGATGGAGATGAATCTTTCCAAAAAGCGTATGACAAAAGAACCTTTTCCTGCTGAATGAGAATTTTGATATCAGGATCAGTGATAAAGATTTTTGCTCTTAGTTTTAGTAGACCTGTATTGTCAATCTATGCGTAACCCATAGTTCCCACAATTTCCTGGTTAAAAACTGTAGCAGGACTTTTACCGTTGAAAACACCTTCCGGATGCGTACCAGGAAAAGGAATGGGTTTACCTGGAATGGTTGACAATCCGGCTTCGATAACACATAGTTTTTCATTTTTTGGAGCTTGAAAAACTACTTCAAGCTCTGAGATAAACTCACCGGTGCCGAAAATGAGTTTTGGTTCCGCGTTTTCCATTTCATTATACATATCGTAACACCTTCCAGTGTTCTGGGAAAACATTTTAAAAAATTTTATATTGAGAAAAAAGTGATTCTCCTATCTGCTTAAATTGCAAGATAGTAATTTTGGTTATCTGCTCTTCTAGTGGTGGCTTACAAATCCCAACACTGTTGTGAAAATTGCTCATAGTTTACTCTCCTTATTCAGGGAGAACAGAAAAAGCCATGATGAAGACTCTGGTGGGTTTCTGGATGAAATTAATGATTAATGCTAACGTTTTTTAGGACTTTATTTACATAATATTTGTTTGGATCGTAAGCAGTCATACTCACATCATAAATTCCTGGAGTTTGGATTCCACAAGTGCAAATACATTCACCGAGTTTAATACAATGCGGGCAAAATGATGAACAATTACAGATTTCTGCATCAGTACTTGGATTAGTAACCGTATATTTAACTTTAGATACGGGACCTGTAACATATCCAATAAATCCTACTTTAATAGGTGTAGTCTCTGTTACTTCATGAAGCTTCAATCCTGTAATTGATAATTTGTCACAGTGTAGATCTTTGTTATTAGAATTGACTGCTCCTGCCGGAGCGACCATATAAATAATACATAGTAACATCAATAGTGCTACAATATTTTTAAGCATGTTTAACTAAAAAGCGACAAACTTATTTAAATATTGGCGTTTAATTTGCATCCTATTAAAAAAAGTAGTGTGAGGATTAAAACCAGCCCTATTCATTTGAAATTCTAATGCAATTTTCATTGATCTCTATAGTCTTTAAAATCGACACTGTTTGATTACTTGGATCTACTTGCGTAATTCCTTTGATTAATTTCTTGCTATACCTATCGTAAACATCTATTGTAATCGCGTCTGTGTTCATTCAATACCCCTAATAATTGATTCAAATGATCTAAAATGTCAAAAACGTTGATTTTGTAGCTGCAGGTGTCAGCTGCTTGCAGCTGTCGGAGAATCCATTGCAAGGTACGGGAATACCTATAAAATATAATAAAATTTAGTTCATTATAAAGTTTTTGAATATATTCTCAATAGAATTCATTCGGACTAATGAGTATACACTTCTATGCAAAGCCTATCCTGAAATCTAAGTGACTATATAACATAACTTAAATTATATTTTTTTAAAGTAATAAAAGTACATAAAAAATTTCGTGAAGGTACTTACCGTGCAGCTGAATTTAAATCATGGGGAATTCATTTGGTCGAAAAATGACTTAATCTGAGCGTACGGAGGAGACTTTTATCTAAAGTTCTTTAAATCATTACCATAGTCAAAAAAATGGATCAGGGCGCTTGAGAATAGCTTCGATTTAATGTGTATAACCCCGACCGCGTACAGAACTAAACTAACTAAAATTTAAATACAAGATCCACTTCTATTAATTATAAGGAATAAAAAACGGTGAATTTATGGCTCTACCATCAAAACTTACTCCAGAAGTACAACAGAGAATCGGTGATAATATTGCACTCGATTTGACTTATAGGTTAGCTGCCGAATCAGCTGGCGTAACTTACAAAACGTTCAATCTCTGGATGTCTAAAGGAAGAAATTCAACATCTAGAGAATACATTGAGTTCTATAAATTTATCCAAAAATGCAATGCTGATGCTGCAAAAGCTCTCCTAGAAAGCCTAAACAAAGCAGCTGATGCTGGGAACTGTCAAGTTTGTATGTGGATCCTGGAGAGACGTTTCAGTGAAGACTTCGGCAAGCGAGTATATCGGAAAACAAATGTTGTTTCAGAAAATATAAACGCAAATATCGATATAACAATCCAGGAAGCTGATATACTTAGAAAACAGATTCTAGAGAAGTTTGATCGGTTTTGAGAATTATATGGGTCGTCAACTGGTTCGGATTTTTCATCCGAACTACCAGAATCTCCACCAGGGTTTCTTAGCTCCAGGTACTTCAATTGCTTTTTGGTTGATTAATGTCTGCATTTGCATCATGTAATTATTATGCATGTTTGTTATATTTTCGAGTTCTTTCTGCAGAGTACCGATATGTTTATCTTTCTCTTCTATTTGCTTATCTTTTTCTTCTACCTTAGCTTGAAGCTTGGAATATTCTAGTTTATCTGGAGTATCTTGTAAGGCGCATTGTAATCTATTTATTTCGTCCTGTAAATTTTGTCTTACGTTTTGACTTATGCCTAATGGTTCTTGTCGTGTATGATGTAGTAATTTTTCAATTGCTTCCGTAATACAACTTGTCTTATCTTTGAATTGATTTCTTGCAATTGCTTCAAGCATAGAATCGTGTAGGATCACTGGGATTTTTGCAGAAACCATTATCTTTAATTCATCAGTCATACCGGTAAGACAGCATAAGAAAATAAAAATGTTTTGAATTATACATATGATCATACATAATTAATATATAAAGAAATATAATTAATATATAAAGAAATAATTCGTTGATTTGAATTATAGAATCTTCTGATTTATCTAAATGATCTCGTAAGACGTTTGGTAATTTATTTAGTTTATTCTGTAATTTTTGTCTTACGTTTTGTCTTATTACTAAAGGCTATTGTTACGTATGACGTAGTAATTTTCAAGTACTTTCGTGAAATAATTTGTCTTATCTTTAAACTAATTTATCACAATTGCTTGTAAGCATAGAATCATGTAGGCTGAGTGCTCATGATCTCTTTATTCTACGTTTCCGTGTTTTCTCTTATCTTTTTAATGTACTATTTTGCTATTAATATTTTAGTTTAGATCATGTCCGACCAAAAATTAGATATTTTCAATACTCTCTGGTAGCCGTTTAATGTTTAACCTACGATTCTTCTAAATTAAAAATAGAGTGTTGATAACTTTTTTATGCACAGTTTTTGTGGCAAAACTGCGATCTCATTTGCTTTTTTAACTAATTACCTATTAGGTTAGATTGTTTTCATCAACGCTGAGAATAGAAAGCTACTTGCTAATATAATCACTAGCATTAAAACAAAAAGTCCACTGGCCATGCACAGAAGCACTATCAATTTAAATATCACAAAATATTATAATTATTTTGGAATATTTAATTCAATGGAGATTCATATTCTTGTGACAGTTTTTGATACATAGTCTTTGTATGAAAACATCCACATCATTAAAAATGATAAATTCTATTTTTTGTAGTGACAGAAAAAGTACATAGTGCCAATTGGATATTGCAGAACTTTAGGTACACTGCTGCAGAAAATATCTTTCTAATATGGTAATTTCATCCTAGTTGGTTGATACAGAACTAAATTTTCATGATAAAGAAAAAGGATCATGTCTTTAGGAACAGAACTAAAACAATTGTGTAAGAATATAAAACAAGACACAAAAGAACGTTATGAAAAATATAAAAAATTCAAAATTCCTTCTTTACCAATAATCTCCGAAAAGGTAAGTCAATATTCAAAAACATGTTTATCTCTTTTTGTTATTCTTTTTTTAATTTTTAATATAATCAAACTTCATAATATGTTGTGTCCTACATTCTATGTTTTAATATCTAATTAGCAGTGGAATAGTAATATTCATCCCAAAAAGTTGCTTATTGTGATATCCATGGTGGCATAAGCAGATATGCTTTGTAAGTCTTCTTGTGGATATCACCGAATACCACTAAAAACACTTTAGAGACTTTTGATTAATTTTTAAGCAATGGTATTAGAATGATAGCTTTTAGAGCTTTCATTAATTCACGAAAGCTTTCATGGCTT
>Ga0224523_1000371_pt1 | contig 25252 bp, 17 predicted proteins | sample CFST50metaG_FD_182732 | JGI IMG/M metagenome (GOLD analysis project Ga0224523, IMG submission 182732) | Peat soil microbial communities from Stordalen Mire, Sweden - C.F.S.T50 | ecosystem: Environmental > Terrestrial > Soil > Wetlands > Peat | place: Sweden: Norrbotten County, Stordalen Mire...
AAAATCAATATTTTTTAGTGCAATTATTAAGCCAAAAAATTACTATTATTCATTTTTTTATTATATTACTGTATTTATAATAGTTTAGTCGAATAATAATAATTTAATGCATTTCAGTTTTACACAAAATCCATAAAAATTCGTAGTATCAATACTACTAATTATAATCCTCATACTATCATTTATCCAATAAATGAAAAGAAATCGTTTAATATGATATAATTTTAAATTAATTGCTGTTGGGTATGAACGGATAAAAAATATTTATATTGCAATAACTTAACAAATTCAAACTCGAAAAAATAGTTATTTCTTTCATTCAAATCTGATAATGCATAAAATTAATTTGAAGTTAGATTTCACAAATAAGTAGTTTTAATACTATTAAATATTTTATTAAAATAATTAAGTTTGTGTTTATATCATTAATTTTTCAATATAATATAATAATTACAATAATGGCACGGGAATTGAATAATATATATATGATTAAAAAACCTGACGAAGCATAGCAATAAAAACATTATGGATAATAATAAAAAAATAAAAGACAATTTCTATAACTTTCAGACATTAAATACATACGCATTGAAAAATTTCGAAAGGATGAACACTCTCGATGAAAAGTGCAATAACCTCGAAAGTATTTATTTATCGAAAATCATTAACAGGATAAATGAAAAAATTTCAATTCTGGAAGAAAACCTGAAGGATTCATTTGATTTAAAGACTAATAATAATAGTTATGATGAAGATAGAATTAAAAAAATTGAAAATGCTTTAAATAGTCTTGAGAAAGAATTTGATGCATTGGAAATGAACACTACTAATGATTTGAATTATAATATTGCGGATAAAATTAACAAAAAAATTGAAGAAAATTATAAAATTCTTGGCGATATTGAAAAACTTACAAATAATAAATTCATTAATAAAATCAATTATCAATTCATGGAAAATATAGAATCAAATTCGACCAGCGAAGAGTTTAGTTCAGCCAATTTTGAAAAAAACGAAAATTGGATAGAAGATGACTGGAATAAAATTGCAGATAAAAAAGAACCATTAAACGCAGTAAATTTTACTGAAAGTTTTAAACAGGAAATAATAAAAGATAAACTCCAGGAAATTGATGATAGAATAAGGCTCATCACCACAAAAGAAAAACCCGGAACTTCACAGGGATTAGAAAACCGCAAGGATGGTTTACTTAAAAAGCTTATTTTGACCGAGAAGAGAATTGAGGAACTAAAGTTAAATCTGTCAAAGTAAGTTTTCTAATCAAATTCTTTAACTAAAATAAACTTCTAAAAGTAATATTTAATACATATTGCATTCATACAAAATATAAATTTCTTTGAATATTTGATTTTCCCTTGTCAAAATTCACTTTTTATACCCATAGATTTTTCCATATTCTTAAAATAAAGAATTAAATTCGCTTTAAGATATAAATTTATATTAAAAAAAACGGATATTACAGATTAATTAATCCAAAATATCCGCTTAAAAAATAAATCAAAAGATAAATCTATTTAATCAGAATTAGTTTTTTTACAGAAGCTAATTGTCCGGCCGATAATTTATAATAATATATACCGCTCGCTAATTTAAAAGCATCAGCATTAAAATTAACAGAATATTTTCCCGGAGCTTTTTGTTCATTAATTAATGTTGCGATTTTCCTGCCTGAAACGTCATATATTTTTAATGAAACAAATTCGTTTGCCGGAATTGAGAATTCAATAACAGTAGAAGGATTAAACGGGTTCGGAAAATTCTGGTTAAGCTTAAAAGAATACGGATTACTGTTATTTGATTCATCATTCAGCGAATTTGTTGATTCTCCAAAATAGGATAAATTCATTCCCGATGCAGGAGGTATGAATTTCAAATCAAGGTAACTATTGCTGCTTAAAAACATTTTATGATTTCCATTCACAAGCGATGGTAATACATGAGGATTCGTAGCAAGAAATTTCTTGTCATCAGCCGGCGATGTATCAAGATTTGTGAGAATAATTCTGATTTTATTTCCTGTTTTAAAAATATGGGAATGAGACAGGCCATAAAAACTTTTAACAGTTCTTGTATTTGGGATATTATGCCAGTTTGTATAATTAGCTCTCGTAACTAATTTCTGAGTCGAATTGTTAACTTCGTATATCTGAAAATTAAACTGACATTTATACACATTTGAAGAATAATCAAGATTTATATATTGGTCTCCGAACATTTTCAAATCCTGTGTTAAAGGATTACTGTCGAATATTAATTGAGCTTTTTTAAATTTATTATTAAACTGTGTACCCTTGAATGCCATATCCACTGCTGTTTGCATCGTTAATCCGCCTGTTACATTATTTACTAAAACAACATTTTGAGTATCCACGGGATTTGGGGTAGTGCTGATTTTTCCGTTAGGATTGAAATATAATTTCAAATCAGTCGTATTGGCGGGAGGCCAGACAGCAGAACTATCGTGAACGAATGTCCATTTGGTATTTATTAACGGAAATGTCGTGTATGCGAAAAAGAACTTTGGTCTTGTTAATATACCGGAATTTATTCCTAACAGCCAGTAATTATACCAATCATCCCATAATCGATTAATCAATTTATTTTCTGTCGTAGATGTCTCTCCACCATGTCCGTCAACAGCTCCAAAATAATATCTTTTCGGAACGCTTAATAAAGGAATCGTACTTATATTTCCCAACGAATTGAAAAATTTATCCTGCCAGCTATTTTCAATAAACATAGGAACCTGATTTTGTGGTATAAGCGTATTGAAATCCCGGTCAAGAGGCTCCCAATAATTAAGGCTGTCCATTTTATCGGGTGTATCAGCATAAACCCAGCCACGCATTGCATTTACGAGGTCATCATATCTTGCTATATCAGGTGTATAGGAAATTGTCCAGAGAAACGTCATTTTTATAGAATTATTTTCTATCCATGTGGTACCGATATAGGGCGACATTAAATCTGCAATAATAGCTTTAACATTCATTCCCATACAGGCTGCCATATAAGGAATAGTTCCTCCCTGAGAGCCGCCTTCAACCATAATTTTAGAACTATCGCGCCGCGCAGTGTTATCGTGTCTTACACAATTTATATATTCAATTAAATCAAGCGCCTCAACACGACTTATTAAATTCGATAAACCTCCGGAGTTTCCCTGTCCGCGCATACTAAAAGTATAGCAACTATATCCTTCAGATGCTTGAGACTTTGCATCTGCAGCAACTTCCAGTTTACTGCCTCCGTATCCATGACATAGAATTAACGTTGGATAACCGTTCGGAAAATTTGGGTCCGAAACGCTTGGAAAAAATTTCGAACAATCGAGTATAACTCCGTCCCTCAGAGTGACGGTGAAGTCAACCTGAACTACGGAATAAGCCGCCTGGTTTGGGGAAGGATTCTTTTTAACAATAATAGGATGATATACATCCCTAATAATCTTCTGAGCGTAAGAATTATTTATGAAAAATAATATCGAAATGACCAAGAATAGTATAAGAAAATTTTGTTTTTTCATTTTTTTATTCCTTTTTATTTAACTGTAGAAAAAACCCTTTTACTAAAAAAAGGAAGAGTATATATATAAACAAAATTCCAATCTTACTAATGATTTTTATAGCTTTTTATTATTCATCTTTCGTAGGATAACAAAGAAAAATATATGATTTAATTTATTTTGAAAATATTTATTATTTAAATTATTTACTAATATGACAACATCTGGTTTAATTTTAAATTCAGATTATTTTATCAACATTAATTTTTTTACATCCGATTTATTACCCGCAACAAGTTTATAAAAATAAATACCGCTTGCCAGTGGACTGCCGGTATTTTGGTTCTTTGGAAATTGGGTTTCATATATTCCTGCTTTTTGAAATTCATTAACCAGCGTCATAACTTCCCGTCCGAGTACATCATATACTTTCAGTGTTACAAAATCATTGTTTGAAATTGAATATTTAATTGTAGTCGAAGGATTAAACGGATTCGGATAATTCTGATAAAGTTTAAAATTATCGGGCACACCACTATTAATTATGACTCCTATCGATCGATTTTGCTGGTAAGGAAAATCAATATAACAATTTGCACTAAGAAATAAATTATCGGCGCCGTTAACCATTACCGGTAATACGTGTGGAAATGTTCCGATTAAGATGGAATCTTCGGGATTAGTATCGAGATTCGTCAATACAACCCTGATTTTGTTTCCTTTTTTAAATATATGTGCAAACGAAAGCCCGTTGATTGATTTATTATTTCTTGTATTTGCAGTGTAGTTTCTATCTGTAAAATTTATTCTGCTGACAAACTTTGCGGTTGTATTTGTTTTTTCAAAAATTTGAAAATTATACTGACATAAATTCGCATTAGATGAATAATCAATATTAATATCGGGAGTACCAATAACTTTCAAATCCTGAGATAAAGTATCAGAATCAAATGTTAATTCCGATTTAGTAAAATTCGACGTAAATTCGGTTCCTGTAAATTCTAAATTTACCGCATTCTCTAATGTAAAACCTGTGGCAACACTATTATTTAATACATTATAATCATTAGTCGTATTCGGAGTAGTCTTGAGTTTACCTGAGGTATTAAAATATAATCTTAAATTTGATATATTAGACGGCGGCCATGTAGCCGAACTATCATGGACAAAGGACCACATATTTAATCCATAAGGAGCAATAGGAAATGAAGTGTATGCATATTGAAATTTTGGTCTTGTCAAAATTCCAGTATTTATTCCGAACAGCCAGTAATTAAACCAGTCATCATAGAAATTTTCGTGCCAGTTATTTTCGTCAATAGAGTAGTCTCCACCATGACCAACGACTGCACCAAAATAATATTCCTTAGGACTTGTCAAAAAAGGAATAGTGTTTATATTACCTGATGAATTAAAAAATTTATCCTGCCAGGAATTTTCAAGTATTATAGGTATATGGTTTTGAGGAACATTATTCACAAAATCTCTACCAATAGGCAGCCAGAAAGTCAGACTGTCCCATTTTTCTTTTGTATCTGTGAGTATCCATCCTGCCATTCTCGACACAACATCATTGTATCTGACTATGGTTGAAGGATAATTTATGGAAAACAGAAATGTAGATTTTATAGAGCCGTTTTCAATCCAGCTCTTTTCATATTCAGGAGAAGCAAGCGCTGAAATAATAGCCGTTACTCTCAAGCCATTACAAGCGGCCATATAAGGCACAATACCTCCTTGTGAACCTCCCATAACCAATATTTTACTACTATCGACACCGGTTAGCTGGTCATGTCTGACATAATTAACCAATTCACCTAAATCCAATGCTTCGGTTAAACTTATCAGATTTGAAAAACCACCCGAATTTCCCTGTCCTCTCATACTAAATGTATAAACACAATAACCAAAAGCAGCCTGTTTGAATGCAAATGAATCTAATGACACTTTACTGCTGCCAAATCCATGGCACATAATTACAGCCGGATATCCATTTGTATTTATAGTATCGTGAATACTTGGATAGAATTTCGAACAATCAAGAATTACACCATCGCGCAATGCCAGATTAAAATTATTTGTTGCAATCATATATAAATTAGGAGATAATCCGGTTCGCTGCGGTAATAATGGAAACTGATAATCTTCTGAATTTTTGTTTTGAGATTTACTTAAATTTGCAATCAATATTATGATAATAGACACCAAAAATATCAATTTTTTACGCATATTCATATTTTCAATCGATTTTTAATATTTTAAAAAATATTTCTATATACTAATTTATTAAACTAAAAATAGTATCTTTTATAACTTATCTTTGAACTCAACTTTTTGATGTATGACACTTCTAAATTTATTATTTTTTTATAATCATAATAAACCGGACTTTAAATCTTTTCAGATTTAAAGTCCGTATAAAGATTAAATTTTTATTTTATCAAAGTTAGTTTTTTTACTGATATATTATTTCCTGCAGTTAATTTATAAAAATAAATTCCGCTCGCTAAATGATATGCGTCAGCGTTAAAATTAACTGAATAATTCCCTTTCGTTTTTTGTTCATTAACCAAACTTGCTATTTCTCTGCCGGTCAGGTCATAAACCTTCAACGTCACTAATTCATCATTAGGCACTGAAAAACTTATAACCGTCGTGGGATTAAACGGATTTGGATAATTTTGTTTCAAATCAAATGTTACCGGAGAACCGTTATTATCAGTTTGTGCTGTTGAGCCTTCTTCTACGAATAAACCGGACATATTTGCACCCGGATTTTTAAACTGCAAATCCAGATAGCTTTTATTACTAAAAAACATACCACTGAATCCATTTTTTAATACCGGTAAAACATGCGGATTCGAAGCGAGGAACAATGAATCGTCAGGTGCGGTATCAAGATTTGTTACCACAATTCTGATTTTATTCCCGGCTTTAAATAAATGTGAATGAGAAACGTCATTAAATGTCACTTGTTTCCTTGTGTAAGGAGAATTTTTTCTGTCAGTATAATTTGCTCGTGTAACTAATTTTGTTTGCGTACTGCTTACTTCATAAATCTGGAAATTAAACTGGCAAACATTCGCAGTTGAAAAATAGTCGAGACTAATGCTTTGATTTCCTATCATTAACAAATTCTGTGCAAGAGGATCTGAATTATATACAATCTGGTTCTTCTTGAAACTGTTGTTAAATGTTGTTCCTTTGAATTCTAAATCAACAACTTGCTGCATTGTTAAACTATTAGACACACTGTTATTTAATACATCAAAAAGAAAACTGAATATACTTGAAGTAGTTTTAAGTTTTCCAAGGGGATTGAAATATAGTTTTAAATCTGTAAGACCCGGAGGAGGCCAAACAGAAGAACTATCATGAACAAACGTCCACATTGAATTCGGACTTACCGTTGGAAAAGAAGTATAAGCATAATGATATATAGGTCTTGTTAAAATATTGTTATTAATTCCGAATAGCCAGTAAAAGAACCATTCGTTAAAAAAGTTTTCATGCCAGGTGTCTTCAGTGGTGGAAAATTCTCCTCCGTGTCCTCTTACAGCACCAAAATAATATCTCTTTGGTGTATTTACAAAAGGAATAGTACTTATATTACCATACGCATTGAAAAATTTATCCTGCCATGCATTTTCAAGCAACATTGGAACCGTAGCCTGTGAAAGTTGACTTTTGAAATCTCTACCTACAGGTACCCATTTAGCAAGACTATCCCACTTATCTGCTGCACTTGACATTACCCAATTATGCATTGCCGTAACCTGGGGAGAATATTTTGCTGTATCAGGAGTATAATCTATAGTCCAGAGAAATGTCATTTTGATTGAATTATTTTCAATCCAGCTCGATGCAAATTCCGGTGATGAAAGTGCTGATATTATGCATTTGACATTCAATCCGTTGCAATTTGCCATATAAGGAAGAATTCCTCCCTGTGAACCCCCTGTTATTAATACGTTCGAACTATCGAGTCCGGATGCCTGGTCATGTTTCACATAATTTACAAGTTCCATTAAATCCTGTGCTTCTGTTATACTAATTAAATTTGACAGACCGCCGGAATTACCCTGTCCCCTTACACTGTAAGTGTAAACGCAGTATCCAAATGACGCCTGTGCATTAGCAAATCCTTCAAGTGTTTCCTTTCTGTCACCAAAGCCATGAACCATGATAACTGCGGGATAACCGTTTGGAAGATATGGATTTGAGACGCTCGGATAAAATTTTGAACAATCCATCAAAACGTTGTCCCGTAATGTCAATGTAAAATCTGCTTTAATAACGATATAAGGATCAGATTTCGGCGAAGGTACCATTGGTAATTTCGGAAACTGGTATTTATCAATAACGCGATGCTGCGTTTTAGAATACTGAGCGAAATTAGTACCTGCAATTAGTAAAATTAATACAACTATAATTAATTTTATATTTTTTAATACTATATTTTTTTTCCCCATTTATGAATTACTCCTATCTACTCTTACTGTGTTTAATTATTAAAAAAAATTATTTTTAAAAATTTACCCTGATGTAACATCAGGGTAAATTTGAACTTGCATAAATATCTTAACTTTTCTAACTAAACAACTCTTGAATCATAAAATCAAATCATAAGGATAAAAAATTCTTTCGAATTATTTTATCAACGTTAGTTTTTTAACGGAAACATTATTGCCTGCGGTTAATTTATAAAAATAAATACCACTCGACAAATGGAATGCATCTGCATTAAAATTGATTGAATAATTTCCTGACGCTTTTTGTTCATTGACCAAAGACGCTATTTCCCTTCCTGTCAGGTCATATACTTTCAAAGTCACAAATTCATTATTTGGTACTGAAAATTCTATGACGGTCGAGGGATTAAACGGATTCGGGTAATTTTGTTTCAGATTAAAGCTAACAGGAGTATTAGTATTATTATCTGTTTGAGATAATGTACTATTGCCTTCGTTAAATAATCCTGACATATGAGTCGTAGGATATTTAACCTGTAAATCAATAAAGCTCTTGTTACTATAATATAATTTGTGTTTCCCGGTTGTTAAAACCGGTAAAACATGAGGGTTCGTACCAAGGAATAATGAATCGTCAGCAGGTGAAGTATCGAGATTCGTCACCACTATTCTAATTTTGTTTCCTTTTCTGAATTCATGCGAATGTGATACACCATAAAACGCTTTTTGTTTTCTTGCATTGAGCACGGTATTTTTTCTGTCCGTGTAATTTACTCTTGTAACTAATTTTGTTTGTGTACTGCTAACTTCGTAAATCTGGAAATTAAACTGGCACACGTTTGCACTCGAAGAATAATCAAGATTTACATATTGATCACCTACCATCAATAAATTCTGAGTCAGTGGGGCGGAATTAAATACTAATGTAGCTTTCTTAAAACTATTATTAAACGATGTGCCCGTAAATTCATCATTAACGGCTGTTTGCATAGTAAAGTTTTTCGCTACAGTATTATTTAATACAATATTTTGCGTACTATTAGAATTTGCAGTGGACTTTATCACACCGTTCGGATTAAAATACAATTTCAAGTCTGCAAGTCCGCTCGGAGGCCATACTGAAGAGCTATCATGAACAAACGTCCACATATTGTTTGGACTTACGGTCGGGAAAGTAGTATAAGCATAATGAAATATTGGTCTTGTCAAAATATTGTTTTGGATGCCAAATAGCCAGTAAAAAAACCACTCGTTAAAAAAGTTTTCATGCCATGTATCTTCGGTAGTTGAATAATCACCTCCGTGACCTCTGACTGCTCCGAAGTAATATCTTTTCGGTACATTTACAAATGGAATGGTACTAATATTACCATGAGCATTAAAAAATTTATCCTGCCAGGCATTTTCCAGCATCATAGGAACGGTTGCAGAAGAAATTTGACTCTTAAAATCTCTTCCGGCAGGCAGCCATGTAGCAAGACTATCCCATTTATCCGCCGCACTTGAATAGACCCAACTCTTCATAGCTGTAACCTGATTATCGTACTTTGCAGTGTCTGAAGGATAATCAATTGTCCAGAGAAATGTCATTTTAATAGAACCATTTTCAATCCAGCTCGATGCAAATTCAGGTGATGCAAGAGCTGAAATTAAACATTTAACATTCAAACCATTACAATTAGCCATATAAGGAAGAATTCCTCCTTGAGAACCACCTGTAATTAATACATTTGAGCTATCAAGTCCTGATGGCTGGTCATGTTTAACATAATTAACAAGTTCCATCAAATCCTGCGCTTCTACGGTGCTGATTAAATTTGATAATCCTCCCGAATTGCCCTGTCCTCTGACACTATATGTATATACACAATATCCATAAGATGCCTGTGCGTTTGCAAATCCTGCGAGAGTTTCTTTTCTGTCACCATATCCATGAACCATAATTACTCCCGGATAACCATTGCGTAAATATGGGTCTGAGACGCTCGGATAAAATTTGGAACAATCCATAGTTACATTATCTCTTAATGTTAATGTGAAATCCACCTGTATAACAGTATAGGGTGCATTTCGGGGTGTAGGTACCATTGGCAATTTCGGAAACTGGTATGTTTCCCTGCCTCTCGGGTGTGGTGCTGTTCTAAAAGTATTATCAGATTGTGCAAATATCGCAGTACTGAATAAAAGCATAAATAATGCTAAGTATAATTTAATGGTTTTTCTATTTTTCATTTATTTGTCTCCTTTTGAGTGTTATTCACCCGAAAAATTGCACAGGGTAAATTATTTATGTTATTTATTTTTTTAAAAATTTTAATAATGCGTGGTTGCATCCCACACAACTTTTTTCTTAGTTTGTCTAAATACTTTAAAAGCTCTTATGATTGCAAAAAAATTAATAAACGTATCGATTATTAACCTGAAAAAACTATAGAAAGCATACTTAAACCCATACCAGTTATATGTAAAGAAAAACCTGTGTGTTGCCCTCGAAATCATGAAAAGTAAATTTGCTATCATCAGGTACCATATTACTGAGGAAAAACCTACGAGTGGCACTACATATGTTACATGGAATAAACCGCAAAAGACCGAATAGATTAAATACGCAAATATAATATTTGAAAGGAAAGCTCCGATAAAACTAAAAATAGATTTCCTGTCTCTGAAAAGAAAATATTTCGTTGTTATATTTCCTTTCCATTTATGGGTTTTCCAGTTTTGAAGACTTATTCCGGCAATCCATCTTGAACGTTGTTTAACCGAAGTCCAGAATGTGTTCGGAAAAAATTCTGCTGTCGATATTCTTGTGGATTCGTTATTATTGTCAAGTTTTACGTTGAAAAATCCTGTTTTAAATCCAATCTGGAAGAATCTGAATCCAAGCTCATAATCTTCAGTTAAATTTTCGTCGTTGAAGATACCTTCTTTTTTAAATTTAGGTGTAATTATTATTGGTTCCCGATTTTTACGATTAACTTCTACCTGTTCTTTCACCTGAACCTTTTTAGCATTCGGGATATCTATTATATAATCTGTTATAATATTAGTCTTGCCGGTCCGGCTTATTTTATTTATTACTTTAAATTCAGCACTATCTTTTGAAACGATTGAAGTAGAATTGATGCCGGTATTTTTATCGTCCGCAGATAAAGATGTCAGTTCATCAAGAGATTTATAAAACGATTCAAATATTTTCTTATGTAATTCATTTTCTTCCGAATATTTAATTTTATCGTTTTCCGTAGAATTAACTACATCTTCTAATTTATCAATCTTTTTTTCCATCTCTGTTAATTTCTGCAGTCCCGTGGAATTTTCAGTCGAATCATCAACAGATATATTTTCGATTTTTGATTTTAAATCCAATAATTTGTTCTTCATATCCTGAACTTTCGCACCATCCGAATTACTGAATATATTATCTAATTTTTCACCGTAAAGTGAATTGATTTTATTGGTTAACTCAATTTTCTTAGCAACGGCATTATCTTTTTTCACAAAAAGATTAAGTCCTTCTTTTGCACTCATTAAATAATCATATATGCTATCAAATAATTTATCATAGACATTATTATTTTCCAAGTTCCTGCGAAATGCAGAAATTGTTTTTATTTTTGGAATATTATCCAGATATTTGATATCAAGGAAATTTTTGAAATTATTGTTTTCCGCAATTTCGAAAGGGAGCTGGTAATCTGTAAGGTTAAATAATTTTCCAATAACTATAGCCTTTATCATTATTATATTAATAGGGTCATTAAGTTTGTAATCAGAATTCCCTGACATATTATTGTCAACAAGTTTCCGGATATCATCCCATTTTATATTGTCATTTAAGATTTTCAGAACAGAATTCTGATTATCTTTGGTACACTGACGAAAGAATTTATCAAGTTCCGATTTTGTTGATGCGTTTTGTGTTTGAAATTCTTTATTCATCTTTTATTAATTAAGTTTCTTAAAATCTTTAGTTATTAAAAATATTTCTTATTTTTATTGCATCTTTTCTTGCTTCATCAAGATTTTCATAATTACCTATTATCACTTTATAATCTGTCTTGTTATTATTGACCGATTTACTTATGTATCCATTTAAATAATTCAGCGAAGGTTGATTTAATATCATACCCAGCCTGTCGTTTGCTGCTTCAGGAGAACCCCAGAGAGATTCCTGAATACCGAAATTACCACCTTCTATAGGAACGTAGAGAACATTATATTTAAAATCTGAATAACCTTCCAGAATTTCCGACCTGTTATCCTTAATAGATTGTTCATTTAAAAATCCTGCAGATTGTTTATCCGAGGCGTATACTTTTTGTATTATTATACCATTATCATTTTTAATACCTTCTGAAGATGATTCGTTTTCTGCATTTCCTTCATAAACTAAAAATCCGATTGCTGCAAACAATAGTATCATAAAAGTTGCTGTAAATCGTTTAATAACGCTTTCCGTAGTTCTTTTATAACCTGATTTTTCTGTATTAAGACTTACGAAGGGATCATCCTGGTAACTTGTATCATTGTATGGAAGCGGAGCCAATGTATTTTCTTCATTATTATTAAAATAGTCTTCCGATAATTCCACTATTCGTCCATTATTATCTGTAAATTCTTCCACTGACAGATTTTGATTTTCAATGGTTTCATTTGTTTTTTCAAATTGACTCTTCTCAAGGAAATAAAGTGTTCTTCTATGAAATCCCATTCCTGTTCCGGAAAAAGGAATAAATGTACCCATACCCTGCCTTACAATCATATCCTTTGTATGAATTTCAGCAAATGCATCACAATAAGTTCTGTGAAATAGTTTGCCGAGCTTACTCTTAATTGGAACTACAGGAATTTGTATTCCGTGGTAACCTTTGTATCCAATAAGAAAGTTATATAGTTTTAGTGCACTTGGATGTATAAAATCTTCCGCATCATGAACTATCACTATTTCGAATTCGCCGTATACTTTTTCATATTCGCATAAACCGGCATAAAGACTGTTTAGATTATCAGCTTTTGTTGTTGGACCGTCCTGAGGATTAATACAAGCTATTACCCTGGGATCTCTTAACGAAATTTCCTTAACAATATTTATTGTTTCCGGGTCGTTAGGATATATCCCGACAAATATTCTGAAATTTTTATATCTTTGATTTCTTATCGCGTAACTTAAAGTCCTGCCAATAACACCGGATTCTTTCCAGGCGCCTAACAATATTGCGATAGGTTTTTCAGCTTTGTAGTGCATAGCCGAAAAATCAGGGAATTTGCTTTTATACCTGCCTTTTAAAATCCAGTATAGCAAATCCATATACAGGTCATCTACGCCGCTAACAGCGACCATTATTGCTGTGACCCAGAGAATTATTTGAAGTATGTCGTACATTATAATCCAGTATTAAAATTTATCAAAAAACCTGCTTTAATTTGAAATGTATTCTTGAACGGACCCTGAAAATACTGTTGATTAGGACCGACGAAGAATATTTTATTAGTAGCTTCGACAAATAATACAGGGAAACTTATTAAGTTAGGTTTGAAATCCAAACCAACACCAAATTCACCATAATTATTATAATCGAGCTGTTTGCTGTCAACGTATCCAACCTGACTCAGATAAAATTCGAGGAATGAATATCCGCCGGTCATATATCTCATAACTTCTTTTAGCTGAAGCTGACCGAATAAATTTCTGAATTTATAATCATATAATTCGGAAGAAAATACATCAGCATAGAAATAATCTGTTTTCGGATTTTTCCTGCTCAAATAAAAAGCAGGATTTCCGATGCGCGTACCCATGTAAAAAATAGGTTTAAAATTTATACCTGTTTTATCAAAATCAATTTCCCGGACATAACCGGTTCTGAATTCAAATCCTATATTTTCAGATATCTTATATTTTAAAAATCCGCCACCTTCAAGATACCTGTCATTTAAAATATTTCCTTTAGTTGATTTTGAATCCATGTAAGCGTCCACATAAAATCCTGTATATAAATTCTTTAGTGCTTTAAAATTAAGATGTCCTGTAAAGTTCGATATATAATTCGAATAATGTGAATCGAAAACGTTATAAAAATAAAGAGAAGTTGAACGCGGTGAAGATTCAGTGATTAAATCTTTTAAATAATACTTTGCCATCCTTGATTTATCTATTTCATCCTGATTTTTTGAAAACGCCTCTACAAATTGAAAATTATCCAGAGCTTTTCTGTAATTATTTAACTGACTATATAAATATCCAAGCTGTATATATATTTTCGTGTCGTCACGATGTTTAGTTTTATAATCTTCAAATACAATAATTGCATTATAATAATCCTTCTTGTTTATATAATCATATCCACGACTAAGTTCATCTTCATCCGGATTTACAACTTGAGAATGTTCGCTTGCTGCTTTAATGTATTCGAGTTCGGTATTTGCAGTCTCGACTTCTACCGGGATTTTCGAATTTAAAGATACAATATTAAAATATTCCTTTGCTTTATCTTTATTGCCGTTCTGTTTATAAAGATAAGCGACCTGAAGGTATATTGAATAATTAGTTGAATATGATTTCAAATAATCTTCAAATATTTCTATAGCTTCAGTTGTTTTTCCTGAGTTAAGACAGTTGTAAGCAATATCCAGCTTACTGTCATAATCCTGAGCCTGAACTGTACTTTTATTTAGAGAGAACGATAATAAAATAATTAATATTAATTTTATTATTTTATATTTTAAGATTTTAGAAATTTTGTTCATTTCAATTTTCATTTTTGATTTTTTGATTATTTTTTATCGTTATTAATTTCGTTCCAGTCCTGTAATTCATATTTATTTTTTTAAATATATTTATGTCTAAACGCTTTATAATTTTTTAAATTTTTAATGATATTATTTTATCATTACAATTATTTATATTTATACCAGATATTATTGAGAATTAATAATTTTATTTAGAGAAACCTTTTTGAACTAATTATTTATTTAAATTAGGAGAGAAATGAAATCATACAGATATTTTTGCACAGTTTATTCCCGGAGCAATTTCATTTTTTATTTTCGTATGTGATAATTCTTTCATTTACTTTACTATATGAACAGCTATTTATATCCTTGCTTTTTTCTTGCTCATTCTCCCCATTAGACAATAACATTTAATTGTTACACATTCCTGATTCTTCCTGATAATAAGTTTCTTTCCTGATTATAAATGCACGCGATATTAGAATAAAATCTTTTAATAAAAATAATCAATTACCTTTTCCTTTTTTTAGTCATCATTTTAAAATCTTATTGTATAACAAAGAACAATTTTTACTTTTAATTTCTCATCGATAAATAATCGATATTGCTGATTGGATTTGACCGATGGAGTATTGATTTTATCATTTTTTTATTTTTTATCTTTTTTAGAACCCATTACAAGACGTCTAAGTTCTCTATATTTTTTATAATTCTTTTTAAAAACTCTTATTACTTCTTATTAGTTCAAACATTTTGCTTAAATTCGTTTTTAAAATAATACTTATTTTTCTTGTAAGTTCAATTTTTATTTCAAAGTACTTTCACTATAAACTCTTTTTAAATCTCATAAGTTCATTTTATTTTTCATCGTAAACATTTTTCAATTCATCATTTTCCAAGCATCTGTATTTCGATTGAAGTAGTTATAACTTCATAGCTATCATAATAGTTCAATTTATTTAGTAATAAATTTTATGATTCGAAAACCGGAGATTCATAACTTTCTAAATTCAGAATAAATGTCGTTTTTGTTATATATCGTTTATTGATTATATTTAATTATTCTATAAGTAGCGGGATGAATAAATATATCCCAAACTATATTATATATAGTTTTATATGTTTAAAATTGTTCAAATAAACGCATAATAAGGGTTATTGTTTTTCCCGCAATTTCGCAATATCCAATCTAAATAACGCATTAACGAAATTTCTACATTATATAATTTTTATGGATGCTCAGAAATACTAATATAACGCTAATCGTAATTTAATGGAATACAGGATATATTTTAAGGAATATTTTAAAAGAAATTTCAGGTATGAAGAATAATAAGGAGAAAACTGAAGGATAAACGGAATAATAAAATTTATCCTGATAAATATTTTCTTATTTTGTCTATGCATTCTATGACACGTGGTCCGGGTCTCGAGAGAAGGTTTTCATCAATAAAAAATATTTTATTTTTTTTAACTGCATTTGTAGCGTTCAGTTCTGTGTTTAATTTTTGCTTGTAGTCATTAATTAAATTTGTATTGCCTGTATCAACCGAGATTAATAAATAATCAGGATTTTTTTCTATAACACTTTCGTAATTAATCATAGGATAAGAATTAATTTCGTCTTTATATAAATTATCCAGTCCGGATAATTCTATAATCTCATTAATATAAGTAAATTTATTTACTGTTATAAACGGGGATAATGAAATAAGCAATAAACATTTTTTCCTTACGATATCCTTATTCATTAATTCAAATACCCTTTTTTTAGCAAGTATAATATTAGAAATGTCCTCAGCAGTTTTAAATTTTCCGGTTAGTTTGCCTAAGTTTAGAATTGTATTTGAAACTCCGTTAATATCGCCCGGATTTGTTACAAAAACCTTAAAATTGTAATTTTTCAGCGAAAAATAAATATTTTTAGGATTGCCTTCCGTAGTTAATAAAATGACATCAGGTTTCAATGATGTCATTATTTCATAATTAGGGTCAAGTATTCCTCCTATTTTGGTTTTTGTTTTAGCCTGCGGCGGATAATCACAATAATTTGTTACTCCCACTAATAGTGAGTCCGCTCCAATCGCATACAGGCATTCCGTTAAATTAGGAGCTAAAGAGATAATCCTTTTGGGAAGTGAATCCGTCGAAAATATATTACCATAATCATCTTTTATGAATTTATTCTGCAAATCATTTTCGTCTTCTCCACAGGAGAAATACAAAAATGTAAAAATCATCAGAACACATTTCAAAAGATTGTTCATCAATTAATATAATTAATTATTCTCTGAAAAATATATTACCTTATTATATAAATATATTCCATCTTTCATGTTTTCAATTTTTTCTTTTTTGCTGCAGGGAATAAGACATTATTTAATATCAGTCTATATCCCGGAGAATTTTGATATAAATTAAGATTAGTAGCAGGAGCGCCTACCAGGTGCTGATAGTCTTCAGGGTCATGTCCCCCGAGAAAAGTGAAAGTACCTTTGCCATAATTCCCATGAATATATTTCACAAAATCCGTGCCTTCATTCATACCTAAAATTGTCACATTTTTCTTTAAAAATTGTTTATGAAAACCACTCGTTTGTCCCATAAATCCTTTGATTAATGCAGTATGGTCCTGTGTAAGCATTGTAGGCACAGGGTCATACTTGGCGGAAAAATCAACTAATTTGAAATAATCATTATTTTGACCGACGAAAAGTAAATCCTGCGTGATATCTATATTAGAGTATTTATATAAATAAGGATTCATCTCGATTTGAAAATTCTGAAAAGCTATGCAATCTGTGAAATCGAGTTTATTGTTTGCATCCGGGTCCTGCGGGTCTCCGTCATACATTACATCACAAATATCCGTATACTGAACTGCGAGAGCTATATCGTATGTATCGGTAGCGGAACACATTGCAAACAGAAATCCACCGTTCGCAATATATTCATTTAATTTCTTTACAACAGCAAGTTTTAATTGTGAAACTTTTTTAAAGCCGAGTTTCAGTGCCATAGCCTCATTTGTAGCTTTTTGTGTAATGTACCATAATGCAGTTCCATAGGTTGCATAAAATTTTCCGTATTGCCCTGAAAAATCTTCGTGATGCAAATGAATCCAGTCGTATTGTTTAAGTTTTCCTGACAGCACCTCTTCATCCCAGAGTTTATCATATGGAATTTCGGCATATTCAAGAACAAGCCTTACGGCATCATCCCACGGTAATGCATTTGGCGGGACGTATACAGCAATCTTTGCGACTTTCTCTAACCTCACCACATCCATATTGTTCTTTTCATCTTTCACTTCTGCATAGACCTGCGCCGTTTTTGTACCGTCTAATAATTCGTAGTAAACTTCTTTCTCCTTGCATTCATTTTCAAGAGACTGTGAATATGCAAACATAAATGAGCCGCCCCTGTAATTCAAAAGCCAGTCAAGTTCGCGCCCTCCCAATAAATGCCTGTATGCAATTCCGTAAGCTTTTAAGTGATTCGTCTGGATATTTGATTCCATCGGAATCAGCAATTTTGTTTGCGCATCAACGGATGAACAAAAAAATATGAATAAAAGCAAAAATTTTGATATATATTTATTCATACATTCAAATTAATTTTAATAATTAAAAACTTCAATAGTATATGATAACCTTAGCTTTCGAAACATCTTGTGATGAAACTTCAGTTGCGGTGTTAAATAATGATAAAGTATTATCAAACGTAATATTATCACAGTTATTTCACTCTGAATTTGGCGGCGTAGTTCCTGAAATAGCATCACGCGAACATTTGAACAAAATTGTTGAGCTTACAGAAAATGCAGTTTCAGAAAGCGGGATTACTATTAATGATGTTGATTTGATTGCGGCAACATCTGAACCCGGTCTCATAGGTGCACTTCTTATCGGATTAAACTATGCAAAATCCATAGCGGTTTCATTAAGAAAACCTTTCGTACCTGTAAATCATATACAGGCACATATTTATTCATCATTTATAACTGATAATAAACCGGAATTTCCGTTTATATCTCTTATTGTATCCGGAGGACATACACTTTTAATCCATGTTAAAGATTTTTTCGAACATGAAATACTTGGTACTACTATAGATGATGCTGCAGGTGAAGCTTTCGATAAGGTTGCGAAGATGCTTGAGCTCGGATATCCCGGCGGACCTATAATTGATAAATTAGCGGAAAATGGGAATGCTCAGTTCCATAAATTCCCTCTTGCTAACATAAAAAACCACCCTTATGATTTTTCATTCTCGGGAATTAAAACATCTGTATTATATTTTTTAAGAGAAATAGATTATTTCAATAATTTAAGCGGGAATCTCAGGGAGGATATTTGCGCGTCATTTCAGTATGCTGTGATAGAATCATTGTATCGAAAAACATTAAAGGCATCTAAAGAATTTAATATTAAAAAAATCTCAATCTCCGGAGGTGTATCGGCTAACTCTTATTTAAAAGAAAAATTTAAATGTTTAGAGAAAAGCGGATTCAGCATTTATATACCATCCATTCAGTATACTACCGACAATGCCGGTATGATAGGAATTACAGCTTATTATAAATATAAATTCGCAACCGATAAATCATATTTTCAAAATAAATCATTTTCGGCAAAAGCGGTTCCGAGAATAGATTTTACAACTTTTTAATAATAAAAAGAGGGTTTAAGGAATCCCTTAAACCCTCACATTATTTTACGCTGCCTTTTTTACGAGCAGAGAAATTTTTTCCTCCCTAATTGAATTATATATGAATAATCAGATTTGGAATGAAAAACAACTAATGATTAATATGAATTTCTGAATCTGCGTGTTTTATCTCTGTTTCCACCGCCTGAATTTTCAGTTTTCGGTCTGGCAGGATTTACAGTCAGAGCTCTTCCATTAAACATTTGTCCGTCAAGACTTTTGATTGCCTTTTCGGCTTCATCTTTGTCGGGCATATCAATAAATCCAAATCCTTTGAGCATTTTTGTGTAGTTATCTCTAATAAGATTAATATTTTCAACTTTTCCAAATTCTTCGAATAAAGTCCTGATTTCGTTTTCAGATGATTCTCTCGAAATGTTTCCAATGTATATGTTCATTTTTTTTCTCCTATCCCTAATGGGACGATTAAAGGTGTAATAGCTGAACGAGCAAATTACACCGGGTTATGAAATAATTTTGATTTCAGTATAGTTTCTGTTAAAATGCAATATGTTATTATAATTCGTCAGATAAAAGGATTCATACTCGAAGAATCGGACTCAAGAGTCACAGGTTAATATATTCGAAGTAAATGAAACTTCTGATGTTATAAAACAGAGCAATTAAAGTATTGCTATGCTTCAATCATTCATTTACAATATATATATTTAATTAAGAAATAGCAACTACATATAACAATTTTAATTAAAAAACAGTCATATGCAAGGTATTATTAGATCAAATAAATAACTATTTGTGTGTAAATAAAAATTCAAGCACGTATAAATTACATATTAAAAAAGAACTATTAAACTGTTTAACTAAAATTATATTATAATAATTTCATATTATTTCTAAATTTTAAAAAAATAAATTAAATAAGATTATTATGTCAGTATTCTTTCGAAATTGATTTTTTATTTATGTTGAATAATCAATTTTAAATGGATAAATTTAAAAAAGTAAAATTAATAAAAATGAAAAGCCTCCTGAAATATTTAACAATCATCATCATTCTGTTTTTAATTTCTTCAGTTAAAATATACCCGCAGGGCTGGTTTATACAATATACTTTCTCGTATGGTCAGACCATTAATGCAATTAAATTTTATGATGAAAATACAGGATGGATGACAAGTTCACTATATAATAATTCTACATACTGTATTTATAAAACAACTAATGCAGGACAAAACTGGACGGGACAAAACTCATTATTTACAAGTATGAGATTTATGTCAATCTGGATTGTTGACCCTAACAACGTTTATATGAGCGGCAATTACGGTCGAATCGTTAAGACGACAAACGGCGGTCAAAGCTGGGATAGTTTAATTACGAACACAACCGAACAACTTTGGGGAATACAATTCGTAAATCCAAATACCGGTTATACAGCCGGCAGCAACGGGAAAATATTTAAAACTACCGATGCAGGTGTAACGTGGAATCAGCAGAATTCAACTGTTTCTAATGCTTTTTCAAGTGTTTATTTTTTAAATGAAACTACGGGTTTTGTTTCGGGTTCGGCAATCGTAGTTAAGACAACAAATGGCGGTTCCTCGTGGACAAATATGAATGCCCCATTTATCAGCGGTTTTGAAAATTTCCGCCAGATATATTTTTGGGACGAATCAACAGGCATTTATGGCTCTGATGCCGGCAGAATTTTAAAATCAACGAACGGAGGTGTCAACTGGTATCTCGTTACTTCAAATACAACACTGTCAATATATAGTTTAACTTTTCCAAGTTCGATGACGGGTTATGCATGCGGATATACAGGAGTTATTTTGAAAACAAATGATAAAGGGGAAACCTGGAATGTGCAATCTTCAGGCGTGACTGACATATTGACATGCATATCTTTTACGTCGGTAAATACAGGATATATCTCTACATGGTATAGTAAAGTTTTGAAAACGACGAATGGCGGTGTTACATTTATAAATAGTATAAGTAATAATGTCCCTGATAAATTTCTGCTCGAACAAAACTATCCGAATCCGTTTAATCCAACTACGATTATAAGATTTCAGATTAAAGATTCAAGATTTGTAACATTAAAGGTTTTTGATATCACAGGTAAAGAAATAACAACGCTTGTGAATGAAAAACTTTCGCCCGGAACGTATGAAGTACCATTTTCAATTAATCAGTTTACTAATACCCAAACATCGAGTGGTGTTTATTTTTACAAATTGACTTCAGGCAGTTTTACAGATACAAAAAAAATGCTACTGGTAAAATAATTTTTTATAACGGTGTCTTTTTAAAAATATTTAAAAAGACACCTGTTTTAATTTATACACTTCCTCATTAACTATTCCGGTTTTTTTTATTTTCCAATTTATAAAATATTGACTATTGAGAAGTTTTATAAAAATAATTTTTAAAAATTCGAATTTTTTTGGATTTTTATTGTTGTTTTAAAATAGGTGAAAAATTTCTTAACGAAGTTTTTTCCTGAAAAGATGTCTGATAACAAATAGTAACAACTGAGTATTCCAGCAAGTAATACTGATTCATACCTGATACAAAATTCAAATTAAATATTAAATTTTTTTAACATTAATTTCTGGGAGGAAATAAAATGCCAGTATTAATTCAAATGTTCTGGGAAGGAATAAAACCCGAACAATACGAATCGTTGCGTTCCTCGGTGAACTGGGAAGGTAACACTCCGAAAGGAGCTTTATTCCACGTATCGGCTTTCGATAAACGTGGAGTCCATGTCGTTGATATGTGGGATAGCGCACAGGAATTCAACACATTTGTTGAGAAACGTTTAATGCCTGAGGTCAAAAAGATGGGAATTACTGATTTACCGCAGGTGGAAACGTATAATTCTCATCATACTCACATTCCCGGCTATCATAAAATATTTGGTAAAGTAGACCAGATGACGTGATTTGAATTAAATAAAAGATTTAATTAAAATCAGAATAGATGAATATGTTATATTATAATCACGATTATTTAAATTAAAACAATTTTTAAACATAAATTTTAGGAGAATTTAAAATGCCTATATTAATGCAAATGTATTGGGAGACCATAACTCCCGACCAATACGAAAAAATGAGTAACGAATCAAATTTTGATACGGATACTCCAAGAGGCGCGATATTTCATACCTCTGCGTTTGATAAAAAAGGAATGCATATTGTCGATATCTGGGAAAACGAATCTGACTTCAATAACTTTATTGAGAAAAAAATTATGCCGATTGTAAAAAAATACAATATGAAAGGACAACCCTCTGTGGAAATTTTTAATGTCCATGCAAGCTTTGTTCCCGGCTATAGTAAAATTTCCAAAAAAGTCAGGCAATCAACTTAACAATATAATTTTGATAAGACTGACAATCATTAAATAACTTGCGACTTTATCCCTTTACCACGTGTGGCACGGGGATAAAGTTCGTGTAGTTTAAATATTTAATTTTATTTTATTAAATAATAAAATTAAATTTAATTTTTCTTCAAATATCCTGCAAGAAAATATAAATTCGCCTTTAGCAACGTCTGAACAACTGTTTTTCTGTTAGTATAAATTTCCGAAAAACTATATTGTGCCGAATCGGCACCGCTATGCACTATACAATCCATAAATGGTTTTTGTGTCGGGAATATTATATAACCTAAATCCGGCAAAACTGTAAAATCCGGAATATAATCGAAAATACCGTCGGGAGGCGGGTACTTTGAGTTACCTGTAAACCGGTCAATCTCTAACAATGTATTCAAAGATGCAGGAATTCCGTAAATATAGATATTTGAATCCAATTTATTATTATTATAATGGTAAACACTGAAAGTAAAATCAGATTGCGTAAAATTGTTGGTTGGAAGTTTATAAATGTTTTTTAGTTTAAGTTCCCATGCGAGAGGAGTTGCATCCGGACTACAATTTGAAACTTTGAACATTTTAAATATCAAAGTATCCTCTATACCTGAGCCAAAATCCCCTTTCCCATATTTGTATCCGGAATTTACAGTGTATGTGATTCCACAATGATAATTATCAGGAACATTAATTTTAAAAATAATTAATCCCGAAAGAGGATTAATATAATATTCACCGGAATTTAATTTTTTATAATAACCGAAAAATTTTAACCCGGGAATCTGATCAGGAATTTTCAATGAATCGGGATAACCGCTAACAGGTTCAGCATATAATTGTGTAATTCCTTCTGCCAACCTTTTAGATGAATCTGTTTCATTACATTGCAGCCAGATTCCAAAATCAGGATTGTTTACTAAGATGCGATTGCTATCTTCAAATGAAGTTATCTGACCATTAATTACTGTAACGTGGTTATAATCATAAAAACTTTTTTTATAAAGAGTATCAGGAATGTAACAATTATCTGCGTAATCCCAGGCGGGAATTTCATAATTTGAAGATTGATTATTGGTAACAATATTGTTATTACAGCTTGAAGCGATGAACATTAAACATAGAATAACAAGTGAAATTAATTTAATTGTTAAATTCATCAGTTATAATCGTTAGAATTTTGAATATTATTTAAAGCGAACTAATTAATATTGTAAATTAATTAGTTTTTTATAATTCATAAATAAATCTTATCTACGGAATTATTAAACATAAATATCATTTAATCAAAACCATTTTTTTCACCTCAACATATTTATCCGATACAAGGCGGTAGAAATAAACTCCGCTGGCGAATGGTTGTCCGTTGAATGTTAATGAATATCTTCCGGCTTTCTGGAATTCATCGTTTACAAGTTTTAGCATCTGTCTGCCGAGAATATCATAAATTACAATCGATACTTTTGCATCTTTCGGCAAATCATAATTTATTTTTGTAGTCGGATTAAATGGATTCGGAAAGTTTTGATATAATTTATATTCGGTCGGGAGTTGATTCTTTTTATCTTTTGCTCCTGTTGTTTTATCAGTTCCGAATACCTTCTTTATATCCGAGTTAATAATGTTAATATGCTCTTTAATGTCTTTCGGTCTTTTTACCTTCACAACATCTCCGAGTGTTTTCATTTTTTTTAATTCCGATTTAGCCTTTGAGCTTGTTTTTTCATTTTTGGATTTTGAACCGTTTTCAAGTTCTTTTATTTTATTTATCTGTTTTACTTTTTCGTTTGTAAATGATTTTTGAACATTGGATGAAATCACTTGCCTATCCTTTTTTGAAAATTTCGATTTATCGTAATCGCCGTTTATATAGGAACTACCAACTTTATTTTTATTTAAAGTATCATATTGTAAGCGTGAAAAGTCAAAGGTGAAAGGGGAAAACGGTTCGAAAGTTTTAAGATTCGAAGGTTTAAAGTTTTAGTGGTTTTAATCTGTTGAAGGTTCTTTTTGCATTGTACCCGAAGAGGGCCAATACCAAAGATGTGCCTGTGGACAATAAATTACTCGCATACTTGAAATTTTCGATAAACTATCCATAACTATATTTATCTTTGAATAGAAATAATATCCCTGTGAGGGGTCTGCATCTAACAAATTCTGAAGCCAGCTATCATAACTAATTGAGTCTGTTTTATAAGACAAAATACCGTTTAATGAATCATAATCGTAATTAAGAAGTGTAGTGGGATGATAAGAAATCCTCGACAATAACTGTGCTTTTGCCCATCCTTCAAAAGGATACCAGCCTGTGACCATTGTTCTGAGTCCGCAGGAATCAAATAATATTGTTTTCAGTTGTTCCGCAGTCAATAAATGTCCCCAAAAATTAGGTAGTTGCTCGTTTAATTGTAAATAATTAAGCCAAATCATTAGCCCGTTGCTATTTGCGGGTGATGAATTA
>Ga0224523_1000373_pt1 | contig 25105 bp, 18 predicted proteins | sample CFST50metaG_FD_182732 | JGI IMG/M metagenome (GOLD analysis project Ga0224523, IMG submission 182732) | Peat soil microbial communities from Stordalen Mire, Sweden - C.F.S.T50 | ecosystem: Environmental > Terrestrial > Soil > Wetlands > Peat | place: Sweden: Norrbotten County, Stordalen Mire...
GTGACCACCCTTACGGTCAGCGCAGATCAAAACATCGAAAAACTTTTCACTGCGTATATCGATAATTTGACAAAAGCTGCTTGACTTAGCCTCAAGTTCTATCACATTTTTATGCAACGCTGGGGTCTATAAAGCTGTTTTCATAAAAAGATATTTGAAATTAATTCGAGTTCAAATCTTATCGCGATTTTATTTCAGGCGGATGATGCTCTTTGGCTCATGCCAAGGGCTTTTTGTATCCTTCTCACTTTTATCTCCATCGGCAAAATGCAATGATAGATAAATCCATTAATCGGAGAATCGATCGTATATTTCTCCGACAAGGTGACCACGGTCCCATTTTGATATTCAATTTCCGATGGCTTCCCATTCCAAACGTCCCGGGTCAGCGATGCCGTTGAATCATAAGGGTAGGAATCAATGATATCAATTGATTTTTTTATAAAATTCCGCTCAAGGTGTATACCGACTTTTTGAGACAAGGCGTATATTTCCTCAAGTAATCCGATCATCATCCGTCGTGTTTCCGTAAGTTCTCTGAGCTCTCCATAGGTCGTTTTGGTAACCGCCAATAATCCGCCAACGCATATAACGATGAATTTTTTCCAAAGCTCCGCGATAATATCCTGTGAAATAACCGCTTTTATCCCAGCATCTTGAAATAGTGTCAGCGCGCTTTCGCAGCGTTTAGTTATTGTTCCGTCAATTTCTCCGAATGCAATCGTCGGCTCAACGCCGAAATGATTGATAACCCCGGGAGATTCGATTTTGCTCATGATTCGGCATAACCCACCTACAATCCTATCGGCGTCGATGCGCTCTTTTAATTCATCAATGGCGGAAATTCCATTTTGCATCGGTAGAACGACCGTATCGCTTCCGATGATGTTATTCAGATTGTTTGCAATTTCCTTGACCTGCCAGGCTTTTACGGCGACAATGGCAATGTCGACTATTCCTATGTCCGAAATCCTGTCTGTTGCCTTGACCGATTCCACTTTGAAATCCCCTTGAATGCTTTTAACGGTCAGGCCGTTTTTACGAAGCGACTTCAGGTGCTCTCCTCGGGCCAGAAAAACGACGTCATTGCCGGCCTTTGCAAGTTTTCCCCCAAAAAAGCCTCCGACCCCTCCCGTCCCGAAGATTCCGATTTTCATATATCTATTCCTCATAAAATTCAGAAGGTGTTTTTCAAAATACAAGGCGTACTCGGGTAAATCAACGATGACATAAAATGCGGCGCGTTGCAGTCGGTATAGTGGTCGTGCCCGAATTTAACAAATACTTGTTTGTAAAAGCACTCAACAGCGAAGTCGAACGGAACGTTTAAACATCCCGCACGATAATATTCGTTACTTTCACATCGGGATGGTGATAGCGAGTGCGGCCTTTAGTGTTTTTTACCGTATTGGATCGCTTGGTTCGGGCACCAGTGCAGGCAGGCAAAACACATCTTGCAATGATGCTGCCAAACAGGTAGGCGTTCGTTCATAGTGATATTATTGACAGGGCACACCCTTTCGCATACCCCGCACCCATTGCAGTTTGCATCGGCCTTGAAATTTTTGTCATTATCCGGAATCTTCGGTGCGCCATGTTTATACATCCATCCGCTGAAAAACCAATTGACTAAAGGCCATCCGCAATGGATGCTGTGCTGACGCTTTTCAATCGCCGCGCAAATTTTATCGATCTTCAGCGCCGCCTTCTCAAACCGGACCTTCTGTTTCTCCGGAGAAATGGCGCCGCCGAGCGGCGTGTAATTGTCAACCATCGTGACCGCGAAACCCGCCGATAGTGTCAAGGCGCGTTTTGAAAAAAGCCCGGCTGCCAACCATAAGGGGACGGTGCTCAATTAATCAATTAACGAGATCGCAAGACGGGAATGCAATTCTGCACCCGTATTGAGCATCATGGATACTTCTGATCCGCCAACACCTAAAAACCGAGTAATCGCAATAATTGGTATGTCAAATTGTCGGTATAAGGATAGGCCCCTTTTAGCTAAAGTTCGTATTTATCAATCAAGTTCGCGGAAATCCGGGCCGACTCATAGATCGTCGGCAATCCCGAACCCGGATGCGTACCGCCGCCGACCAGATAGCAATGCTTAACCTCTTCAAACTTATTGCGTGGTCGCAGGTAGAGCATCTGCGTAAGAGTATGCCCCAGATTAAACGTCGCGCCCAAAAACAGAGATCGTTCATTCTGCCAATCCGCCGGCGTGATGATTTTTTCGCAAGTAATGTGTTTGTCAAGGTCCTTCATGGAGGTTCGGTCCATGATCCGATTAATGACTTTGTCCCTATACGATTTTGTTGCCGCCTGGTCCCAGGGTAGATTGCCGTGCATGTTCATGGTGGGGACGAGCACATACAGCGCGGAGTGGCCTTGTGGCGCGAGGGTTGGGTCGGTAATGGTTGCGTTACGCACATACACCGACATGTCCTCCGATAATTTCCGTCTGGAAATAATATCCTTTACATTTTCCTTGTAATCATTTGCAAAGATAATGTTGTGATGTGGCTCGTCATATATTTTGTCAATTCCGAGATACAGCATGAATGTCGAACAAGAATATTTTTTTTCGCGCAGTTTCGCCGGAGCCCATTTCCGGATAATGCCGGGGTCAAAAAGGGTACTCATGGCATGACCGAAGTCCGCATTAATTATCACGCTGTCGGCCTTCATGGATTCGCCCGAAATAAGCTCTACGCCGGTTGCTTTTTTCCCGGAAACGCAAACTTTTTTAACCGGTGCGTTCAGGTGAATTTCTCCGCCAAGTTCACCGATTACTTTGGCCATGGCTTCGGAGATTTTGCTTAAGCCGCCTACCACATGATCAATTCCCATCGAGTGCTCTATATAGGGCATAATCGCGAATGCGGCAGGACATTCCCATGGCGACATGCCGATATATTTAGCCTGGAATGTAAAACAAATCCGCAATTTTTCTTCTGTAAAGTAGTCCCCCAGAACTCCCATAAGGCTTCTACCGAGTGAAAGGTGGGGCAGCGCCTTTAGCAGGGGAGCGCAAAACATCTCTTTAAATGTGGAATAATCCTTTTTAAGGCACGGATACATTTTATCATAGCGAATTTTTTCGCGCGCATGAAACCGGTCTAACCCGTTTTCATTGCCGGGAAAAAGCTTGGCAATCTGCTTTTTCATGGCATCGCGGTCGGGGGTCGTAAAAATATCAAAATCGTTGAATGAGAGCTTATACATGGGGTCGAGCGGGACAAGCTTGCAGTAATCTTCAAGCTTTCGCCCTGCTTCCTCAAACATTTCGCGCAGGACAAAGGTCATCATTAAAAACGTGGGGCCGGTATCAAAGGTATACCCGTTCATGGAAATCGGTGCATTTCGGCCGCCGACAATTGCTTCTTTTTCAAAAATGGAAACTTTGTAGCCGCGCTTGGCAAGAATCATTCCAGCAGTTAAACCACCAGGGCCTGCGCCGATGATTGCAATATGCTTTTTAATCATAGAGCTCCTTGTGTTTGTTATTCTTTCATAAAAATAGATTACTGAACCAGTCAATTATAATAAGTATATTTGAGTAATGAATTGGTTTAATTTCATACGATTGATACGAACTATATACGGCCCCAAGCCGCCCGACATTGCTTTTATTGAATCCCTCGGGCTTTTAGCGGTAAAAATCGGCCAGACGTACGCATTGCGGCTAGATTTTCTGCCCGAACAAAATTGCAAGCATTTGACGCAGTTGTATCGTCATACCGATTCTCTGCCCCCGGCTTCTTTTAAAACGCTGCTTGACTCAACGGTTGTCAAACAATGGCGTGACTCCTTTACGTCAATCGACGAAAATTCGTTGGCATCGGCATCGGTAGGGCAGGTGCACCGTGCAAAACTTAAAAGCGGCGAATCGGTTGTGGTAAAATTGATAAAACGTGATTTTATCGCGTCGTTCACCAGGGATGTACGGTCATTGCGTTCCATGCTCCGTTTTATTCTCTTTTTTTATCCCAAGCTTGCCAAGGTGGCCGACCCGCTTGGAATTCTTGACACCATTGAACAGGGGACGCTCGACGAGCTCGATCTGCGCAAAGAGGCGGCAGGCCAGGACATTCTTAAGCGCATTACCGAAGAGAATAGTGCGCGGTTTAATCTGACCCGGCTCTTTTTTCCAAAAATTTACACCGAATTTTCGAGTGAACGATATATGGTCACCGATTTTGTGGCCGGTGAAACGTTTGACGAGCTTCTTACAAAGGGAAAACTTTCCTACGATGAGCTGCTCGATCTCTTTCATCTTCACGGCTTTTTTGTTTTCTGCATAGGCACTTTTCATGGCGACATTCATCCGGGTAATATTATCAGAATGCCGGATGGAAAATTTGCCTTTATCGATACGGGCGCAATAAGCCGCGTGGGCGACACCATGCGGCGCGGGCTTTTTAACTTCTTTGATGCCCTTTCCGCCTATGAATACGACGCTTGCGCGCAAGCCCTTAATTCGATGGCTGATCGCGGAATAGAGGGAGCTGCCTATGGGCGGTTCAAGGAGAAGTTCCTGGTCCTGTATAAAGACTTTACCAACGCGACCGTTTCGCAGGTGAGTCTTACCAAGCGAATGATGGAAACCATCAAGCTTGGGGTCAATAGCGGGATGGTCTTTGAACGGGGAATGTACCCGATAATAAAAAGCTTGATGTATCTCGACGGTATGGTGCTTCGCTGCAATCCGCAGGCTGTGCTGGTTCGCGATATGCGGAAATTTATCGATGAATTTAAGACCGTAATGGCTGTTGATAGTAATCAGACGATGAAAGGAAAAGCAACGAGCACGGATCGCTGTTCGTCGCCTTTCATACCCTTGCTTCTTAAAGGGATATAACCTATCTTTTGGTCATGAACAAAATTGAAGGGAAAAACCGGCAAACGCTGTCCGACCGGCGCTTGGGCTATTCAATCCTTTTCATCCTTATGTGCATCATTCTGGGGTGCGTCGGCTACGCAATCCATCTCGCCAAGAACCCTCAAGCCATCCGTGTTATCGCTTTTGATGAAATCGGCAATCTGAAAATTGACGATCCGGTTAGTTTAAAAGGCATAGGCGTCGGCGCCGTCGGCGATATTAAATTGCGTCCGCATAAGGTCCTCGTCTTCATTCGGACGCGTACCATACTCACCCTTCACCGGGGCTACAAAATCGACAGCAAGGACATCGGCATCATGGGCGATTGCGCACTCTCGATCGAGGACGGAGACCCCGCCGCGCCACCGGTCCCGGGGGATGACACCCTTGCCGGAACCTTCCATCCGGGAGTTTCGGAAGCCGTCGGTATGGCGTGGAAACTCCATGGAATCATCGACTCTTTCTCCCGTGTCAGCGCGCGCCTGCTCAACGGCGCCGGCGGGCATCCGTCGCTTGTCAGTCAGGTAAACTGGTTCGCCGCCGGGGTCGATTCCGCGAGCCTGAAATTGCTGACGATCGTCTCGGCCGCAAGCGGGGATTTGTCGCGTCAACTCGACTCCCTCGGCGCATTGATAAACAACGTCGGACTCTTTTCACGTTCCGCATCGGAAGCCGCGCCGCGGTATTTGTCCGATATGGAACGAGTCATGGCGGCATTGGAAATCAGCCTGGGAAAACTGGAGACGCTTACCGCGAAAACACTCGACGTCATTACCGCAATCGACACTTCCGCGCTGGGAACGGGAAAGGACCGTATCACCCCGCTCAAGAAAAATATCGACGTGCTGCATAAGGCGATTCTTCAGTTGAAGGATCGGCTGCTTCAGGTAAAAGTTCATCTTTAACCATGATTAATGGGATTAAAGTGATTACCCTGATTTTAACAAAAAGGAAGATCTTTTTTTATATTTTTGACAAGGATACTCTTGATTAAAATGATGAACTGGATTTTACTGATAAGAAATAACGCGACCGCGTTCGCCCTCTTCGTCGTTGCCGCGGCGGCGCCGTGCCTCGGCCTCAATGACAGCCTCTATTTTCTTTTTCAGCGGTCAACCTATCTCGAAAACCTCTGGATGCCGGGCGCCTGGTGGGCCAATCCGGCCACGACCGCTGAAATTGAAAAAAAAACCGCCCTTACGGTCAATGTGACCCCGCTGGGCAATGTATATACCATCGCATCGGCAAAATACCTGGCGCCCGCGGGCAAAATTTTCGGTTGGGGAATCGGGCTCATGGGAGCGGGAATCAGTTCCGATCCCTCACTTCAGGCAACCAATGGAAACGCGCAATACTCCAGCAACTTCAGTTTTTCAAATCCCAGTCTCCAATGCGCCTTTGGGGCGAAAATACCCGCTTTGGGCTCCGTGGGCTTTCTGGGAGATTTCGGCGCGGAACTGTTGCCCGATTTCCAAGGCAGCCAGTCGAATTATTTTACCATGGGAATCGGGTTAGGCGTGCTGACGCCGTATGCCCTGGACCTCGTATCGTTTTCAGTGAGTTCCATGTCAAGAGGCCACTTCTGGATCCAAAACTTTTGGGATCACGACGGCAAATTGGGCATGCGCCTGAAAACCTCCGATAGCCTTCTGCTGGGGTCGCTTGAATACACGGTTTCCTTCGCTTCCGGCTCCATTAAATATATCGGTCATTCGCCGGCGTACTACTACCAGGTAGTAAAGGGGCTGGTGTCGCTGAAAGCGTACGCAATCCTCGGTATTTTGGCGGGCTACAGCCGCGACCTCCGCATCTATTCCGACAACGGCACGCTTCTCCACGGCGGCATTGAGCTGCGTCAATCGTCGGTGTATCCGTTTTTCGGAGGCTATGAAATAGGGGTTTCATTAACGCACAGCGCCCTTTTAGTCCATCGATTATGGCTTGCATATTGTTTCCCAACCCATTCATAACGATATATGAATGACCAAGCGCGACAACCGCCCGTCTATGCCGATCTTCTGAGAGCGTCGCTTAACCGCAACGCGGATCGTCCTTGCTTCCATGCGAAACGGGGCGGAACGTGGCGAACGTGGACCTACGCGGAATTCCATCGCGGCATCAACCGCATGACGGATGCGCTCAAAAAAGCCGGATTCGGCTTCGGCCATAACGGCGTGGTCATCGGCGAAAACAGCCCGGAATGGGTCATCGCCTACCATTCGTATTTTTTCGCCGGAGGCTGCACCGTGCCGATCGATCCGCACCTGCCGCTGCCTGAAATCCGTGAAATCGTGCGGCTTACCACTGCTTCATTCGTCGCGTGTTCCAAGGAATTATTCAATGTATTCAAGGACATCGGCGCGGAGTTGTCGTGCATAAAAAAAACGTTGGTCCTCGATGGACCCGCGCGCGGCGCCGGTGAGACCTTCGACGGGTTTTGCTCGACCGGCGATGAAAGCGCCGACGCGCCGGCCCGGCCTTTCTTCGCGAATGATACGACGGTCATCATTTTCACCTCGGGAACCACCGGCAAGGCCAAAGGCGTGGCGCTCAACCAGCGCAATTTCACCGCCACGCCGCTGCATGTCGTGCCGCGAATGAACGTTGGTCCGGCCGACACCATGCTGGCGGCCCTGCCCCTGCACCATGTGTTCGGCGCGGCGGCGTGCATAACCGGAGCGCTCTGCGCGGGAATGGACCTTGTTTTCGTACCATCTGTAAAGGGGCCGCTCATTCTTGAGGCGTTGCGCGACAAACGGGTGACCATTCTTCCCGCGGTGCCGAAAATGGTTTCCCTTTTTTACGATGCGATCGAGCGGTCGGTCCGATCGAAGGGACTTCCCGCCCTCTGCGTCTTCCGGGCGCTCATGCTGTTGTCTTTTGTCTTGGGTCCGATTTTGGGCCGTGCGTTTCAAAAAAAACTTTTCTCTTCCGTTCACGCCGCCTTCGGCGGCAAACTCAACCTCATCGTTTCGGGCGGCGCTTCCTTGCAAAAAAAATATTTCAACGGTTTCCGCCGCATGGGTTTTACCATCGTTGAAGGCTACGGGCTCACCGAAACCTTCGGCCCGATCACCCTTTGTCCCGGTAATCATCCGCGATTAGGCAGCGTGGGGCCGGTATTGCCGGACAATGAAATGAAAATCCATGAACCCGACATTTCGGGCGTGGGCGAAGTGCTTTTCAGGGGAGCGGCCGTTTTTAAGGGATACTATAATGACGACGCGCACACGAAAACCGTGTTCGATGAACAAAGTTGGTTTCATACCGGCGATGTCGGCAAAACCGATAGCAACGGCTACCTTTATTTGTCGGGAAGAATAAAGGATCTTATTGTTTTGGAAAGCGGGAAAAACGCGTATCCCGACGAGATTGAGGATTATTTTTCAACGTCCGAATTGATCGAGGAAATAGGGGTGTTCGGCGTTAGGGTGCATGACACGGAAATCATCGCCGCGCTCATCGTTCCCGCCGCCTCGGTCGTGTCAACCTATGGCGCCGACAAGGCCGGCGACGTTATTTACAATGAAGTCGTGCGCATGGGCCGCAACCTGCCCTCCTATAAAAAACCGGCCGATTTCGCGGTGGTAAAGGGACCGCTTCCTCGCACCACCACGCAAAAATTGAAAAAACACGAACTTCGCCAAATGTATTACGCGCGCCGCGACGCCTCCGGAAAAATCAAGCCCCCTTCGCGGCCCATGCCGGCCGTCGATACCGCGCTTCTATCGACAATGGAGTATCAACGAGCAGCCCGGCACATCGGTTCCCTTGCCGATGCCGGACGGTATTACGAGGCGCTCCCGTCACACCATCTCGAACTCGATGCGGGATTGGATTCCATGAGGCGCGTGGAGCTTTTCTGCCGCCTTGAGGAGGAGTTTTCCATCGTGTTTCCGGAAGACGCCCTTTTAAAGACGCAAACCGTCGGCGATCTTTGCCGGCTTGTCATGGAACTGAAGTCCCCTTCCCTTGCCGTTCCCGAAGCCGTTTCCGCGCAAACCTTGCGGCAGCGCATGAGCGGCGCCTCCGCGCCCGATATCGCCTTACCGGGCCATAATACCCTGTTTTCCGACGCCATTCCCCGCTTCGCTTTTTCCTTGAGCAAAGCGTTGTGGGGCCTCGCGGTAAGCGGCGCCGCTGATTTTCAATGCGAAGGTCCCGTTATTTTTTGCGCCAACCACGGGAGCTATATCGATATTCTTTGGCTCCTCTACGCGCTGCCTTATAACGTGCGCGTCAACACATTTACAACAGGTAAAAGCGAAGTGCTGAAATCGCCCGTACTTTCGCCTTTTTTAAAAAACATCCCCTTTATTCCGGTCGAACGCGGCGGCGACGTGGTCAAGGCGCTAAGGCTTTCGGCGGCCGCGCTTAAAAAAGGGAAAAACCTCATCATCTTTCCCGAGGGCGGCCGCAGCAGGACGGGCCGCATGAAGCCATTCAAGGCGGGCATCGGTATCCTTATGCTGGAAACAAACGCCTCGGTCGTGCCGGTCAAGATCAAGGGTTCCTACGATATCTGGCCCGCCGGGAAACTTCCCAGGATTATCGGGGGGCGCCGCTTCGGGCCGTCGGTGACCTTCGGCGAACGCCTTACGCTGCAAAAACTCATCGAAAGGGGCAAGCTCTCGCCCTACAGCACCGACGAGCAGATTGCCGCGTGTATTCAGAATATTGTTGAGGAAATGTAGTATTATTTGGCCCAAGCTTGCGGGGCAATACCCGGAATGCTTCCGCAAAATCGCCGATTCCTAAAAATAAAAAAGCCATTCTCAAAAATAAGAATAAAAACGAATGCTTACCATGATTTCGTGCAAAATTGTGCAGAAAAACATGTTTTTTCCATTTTAAAAACCAAATTCAATTAACTTCGCAAAAATAAAAATTTGCGGCATGGTTCTTGCCTTTATTATTTGAAAATTGCAGCGGATAATTTTTTTTTAACAAAGGAGTTTTTATGAAAGTTCTCGTGGTTTATTACTCGATGTACGGCCATATTCATGCGATGGCCGAAGCCGTTGCCGCAGGCGCAAAAAGCGTCCCGGGAGCGAAGGTGGAAATGAAGCGGGTCCCGGAAACGCTTCCCGCCGCCGTTTTAGAAATGATGGGGGCCGTTGGAGCGCAAAAGGCCTTCGCCCATATTCCGATTTGTTCAATCGAGGAGCTCGCCACCGCCGACGCGATCGTTTTCGGCACTCCCACGCGCTTCGGCAACATGTGCGGACAAATGCGGCAATTCCTTGACGCGGCCGGGCAACTTTGGGCCACCGGAGCATTAGTCGGCAAAGTAGGCGGCGTTTTCACGGGTTCCGCCACGCAACATGGCGGACAGGAGTCCACGATTTTAAGCTTTCACACAACGCTCCTTCATCTGGGAATGATCGTGGTGGGACTTCCTTACGCCTTCCAGGGCCAAATGCGCATTGACGAAATCAGCGGCGCAAGCCCCTATGGCGCATCCACGATAACGGGAGGTAAAGGCGAACGAATGCCCAGTGAAAATGAACTGGCCGCGGCGCGCTTCCAGGGTAAACACATTGCGGAAATTGCGACGAAGCAGGTTAGGTAGGATACGGCCGCCCCTCTTCCCCTCCCCCTGTGGGAGAGGGGAAAGGTGATGAGGTGAGGTTTAGTATTCCACCAAAATCGACAGCATGAAGGAAGGAGTAAGATCTTCGACCCGATGGAGGTAGGCGACGTCCACGTTTGTGGCGACGCCGCTGACTTCCGTGACAAGTCCCAGTCCCAGCGACAGCCCCGATGAATTGCTTTTTACATACGAGCCGGAGGACTGGTTCTTCATCTGCTTGATGACCTCCTCAAGATCGGGTTCGCTGAAACCGTACCCGCCGCGCAGGAAAAGACTCTTTTTGTAAATAGCCCATTCGAAGCCTGGTTTATAATTAAGAAAGTCGTCGTTGTCTTTCTGCAAATCCAACGCCATCCGAAGACTTGGAATATACTGCGGCATATAGGAGATGCCCACGGCGACGCCTAGCGGAAGGGGATACGCAGGCGAATCCTTCGTGTAGTTTGAGACAAGAAACCCCGCGTTTTGGAGTACGCCGCCCACGATGACGCGGGAATTGAGCATACGATATTGAAACCCCGCGTCAAAGGCGATCGCGGTCGCGGCGGAATAATACTGTTGCGAACTTTTAATGGGATGATAGATCCCTTTGCACGCAATGCCTACCGACAGATTATCGTAAACGACTTTCGACCAAGCAAGGCTTCCCACGAGTGAAAAAATATGCCACGAGGCGCCCGTGCCGTTGCCGTTTTCATCGAGGGCCTCCGAACTGTCCAGATACCCGTGCGACGCGTACATGATATTGGAGGAAAAAACCCCACAGTTTTTGTACGGCATGGCATAGCCCAGGGGCCCCGTCCAGGCGTCCAAAATAAGCGATTGATATCCGATCATGGCCTGCGTATGGGTCAAAAAACCAGCCGCGGCCGGGTTGATTGACGCGCCATAAATTCCATTGGCCATGCCGATTGACGCGCCGCCCATTGCGACGGTCCGCGCGTTGTTGTCGAGTTTAAGGAAAGAAAATGCGGATGTGCCCGCGTCCGGGTACTGTGCGTAGGCCTGGAGTAAACACACCGCTACAAGGCACGGCAAACGATCAATGATTCGCATATCTCTCCATTACACCTTCCCCCCGCGGCAAGCAGGGCCGCTCTTGAGGACCACGATCCGTTCATAGGTCACATAAAAATAATTACTGTGGGAGTCATTGAACCGAATTTCTTTAGCGCCGCCGCCGCCAAACGAGGAAAAAGTCAACTCCCATGGCGCTTGTCCGGCTTCACGGTAAATTACGTCCGTCACCGCGGAATGTTTTCTATTAATTATCGCGGTGACGGCGAACCGCCCGGCAACGCTTGAATCGCCCTGCCAAAGAAGAAAGGCATTTTTCCTTTCAATGAAAAGGGAATCGGGCCTTTTTTGCGTGATAATGCGGTCGGGAAACCTGCCGATAACGGCGTGTAAAAATTCAACATACGAAAATGGATAATCGATGGACGCCTCTCCCAACGCAACATGCTCCCCCGGTTGTTTTTTATAGCAAGAATCACCCGAGGTTATGGTCCATGCGCCGGTTGAATCCGCGCTGATGGAAACGAGCAAACCTCCGAAGGGGGAATATATGTTCAAGGTAAAATTGGAATCGCCTTGCCACACCACATCGAATTTCGCCTTGGCCCGCTGTCCATTAATGGTAAGGCGAATATCCCCAAAACCTTTTAAGCCGCATACGTCGTTAAATTTTCCGATTGGCGCTAAAAGATCCGGTATGTTTTCCTTGGTAACGGGTGGCGGCGGAGCGCAAAGCGATGGGAGAAGGCATGCGGAGGCGACCAACCATCGCCAAGGGCGGAACATCGGCAAATTTTTCATGGCTTGGCCGGTTGCGCGCGGTGAATCGCCGGAGCCGGCGCGCTCGTCGCGGCCTTTTCAATATCCGCGATTTTATTTTTCAAGCCGCTGATTTCCCCGGGCTCGGCCGTTTCGGCTCCGGCCTTTTCCAGGCCTTTACGGTAAGCGGCCAGCGCGCCGGCCGAATCGCCTTTTTTTAAAAGAATATCCCCATAATGGCTATAGACGATGGGATCGTCGTTTATCCGGCCGATGGCCTTGACAATATAGGCAAACGCGGTATCGATGTCGCCCATTTTATAAACAACCCACGCATAGGAATCGAGGTACGCGCCATTAAGAGTATCCTGCGACAGCGCCGTTTTGATAAGCAGTTTTGCGCTGTCGAGGTTTACACCACGCTCGGCCCACATATATCCCAAATAATTCTCGGCCGCCGCGTCTCCGGGCTTAAGCGCAAGCACGCGCTTAAAGGCTAAAGCCGCTTTTCCCCGGTCATCGGACCGCTCCAGCGAAGTCCCTAGCTCGAACCACGTGAGCGCGTCGGCGCTGTCAAGCTCCAGCGATTTTAAAAGCGACGCGGCGGCGCGCGTATATTCCTTGCGGACATTACATACGTACCCCTCCATCCGCCATGCCTCCGGACTGCGCGGCATGTTTTTTTTGAACCGCTGCGCAACCGATAGCGCGCTGTCGGGACGTTTTTCCTTCAGTTCCAGGTAGCACAGTTGCTCCCAGGCGTCCGTGAAATCGGCGCGGATATCCACCGTCTTTTCAAATTCCCCGCGCGCGCTTTTGGCGCTGTCAAGCGCGGCGAGAGAGAGTCCGTTATAAAAATGAAGTTCGGCGTCATCGCCGGTTTCCGAAAGGAGTTTGGCCGCCAAGGCATGACACTTGTCATACCGGCGCGTGGAATAATAGAGTAGCGCGAGCGACTTTCCGAACGGGTCGGCGCGCCGGTCGGCCGCGTATAATTTTTCATAGCAGGGAACCGCCGATTCCCATTGCCCTTTGCGCATGTAAATCTGCGCGAGGTTACGAAGACCCTCCGTATTGGCGCTATCGAGAAGAGCGGCCATTTTAAAGGAATTGACGGCAAGCGCGGTATCCCCTCGCGCCAATTTGAGCAGGCCGATTCCATTAAACACTTCCGGCGCCTGAGCAAACCGGCGTTCCATGTCGACGTAGAGGCTTTCCGCGGCGCCGTAACGCTTGAGCGTCGTATACAAACCTCCCACTTTGGTCCACATGAAGATCGATTCCGGTTTTTTATTAAGGAATCCCGCATAGCTTTGGACCGCCTTGGCCAGGTTCCCCTGTGATTCATCGATAAAACCGAGGGTGTAAAAATCCTCCGCCTCCTTGTCCGGAATAGCCCGCAGTATGTCCGCGGCCGCGGTTAATTTCCCTTCCCGCAGATAAATCCCCGCGCACAGTCGTTTGTCGGGGTCGGAAAGCCCGCCCGGCCCGGCCCCTCCCTTGATAAGCAGTAAGGCCCTTGTGTTCTGTCCGGCGTGGACGTATTTCTGCACCAGGAGGTCGCGCAGGGTCTGCGACCGGGGATCCAGGGCATAGGCCGCCGCGTAACAACGCAGCGCGTTGTCGCTTTGCCCGAGCATTTCATAGGTGCGCGCCTTGACGAAATATTGTTCTGCCCTCATGACGTCCTCGGCGCGCTGCGCCTTCGGAGCGCGGCGCATCAGGTGCATTGACGGAACAGCGCATCCGGCGCACGCGAGCAGGAACATCGAAACAATCCACGATACCATCCGCAGGCGGGCGAACAACCGTTTATTCACGGAAAACCTTCTTTATGTCTACGTCAACGGGACGCGCGGTATGTCATGGCGTCGTCTAATTCTTGACTGAAACGACGATATTGACCGCGCTTTCCAAGGGAACGCTGCTCGCGGGAGGCACCGACTGCGAGATCACCGTACCCGGGGAAACCGTGGAGTTTTGCTGATAGTCTATTTTCCCGAGTTTGAGGCCTATTTTTTCGATTTTGTCCTTTGCCGCTATCAAACTTTCGCCGATCACGTTGGGAACGTCGATGTGCGTCGGCTTGGGACCATCCGATACCACGACATCAATCGGCATTCCCTTCGATATGGTTGTTCCTTCCTTGGGAACAAGGGCGGCAACCGCATCCTTCGGATGATCGTCGAAGAAATCCCGCTTGACTTTCCCGATGATGAATCCCGCTTTCTTGAGTTCCAGGGTCCCTTTCCTTTCGGGCATATCAATGACGACGGGAATCGTACCGATCTCCGAGCCTTTACTGACCGCGACAACGACCAGCCTTCCCTTCCGCACGCTTTCCTGCGCGAGCGGCTGCTGGCTGATAATGCGGTCGCGGGGGACTTTTTCGTCGAATTGCCGGGAGCCTATTTGCAACCGCAGGCCTACGTTGAAGAGCGCCTGCCGGGCGTCTTCCCACGGCATGTCGGTTATCGCCGGCACCGTCACCATCCCGCGATCGACGTGGACGATACGGGGCATTATTATTTTGTCAACAAGCAGCACGCCGCCGAGGCCGCCGATTGCCGCGCAAAGAACGGCGGCGGGAACGATTACTTTCCAGAAAATCGACGCGGAAACGCTAATCGTATAATTTTTTTTCATTGAGTATCACCAATTTCTTTCCATCGATGGCAATATAATGTTTCTTTTGCAGTTGTGAAAGAATCCGGGAAACCGTCTCCCTGCTCGTACCGGCCATTTCGGCGATAGTCCGGTGCGTGGGCCGGTTCGGTATCACGATCATGCTGCTGATTCGCTGACCTTGTTCCTTGGCCAATTGCAACAGTACGTCGGCGACCCTTCCGTAGACGCTCATCATGGATAGCGTATTGATATGACGGTTCGCCCGCCGCAACCGTTTGGACATTTCAGTCAGCAGATGTATGGCTATTTTGGGATACCGCTGCAGGATGTCGAGAAACACCCGCCGGTATAATAAAAACAGTTCGCATTCCTGCGCGGCAATGACAGAGGCGCTGCGCGGCTCGCCGTCCAAAAGGGCCATTTCCCCGAAAAAATCCCCGGGTTTCAGGGTAGCCAAAACGGCGTTTTTTCCTTCGGACGTCATGACGGCCACGTGCACCAAGCCGGAAAGAATGATAAAAAACGTTTGACCTTGTTCTTCATCCTCGTGGACGATGGTCTGGCCGGCGTCAAAACGTTTATGAATCATCATTGTGCATAGTGCGCCGCGGTCGCCGGAGGACAGCCCGGTGAACAAAGGAACGCCGGCGGCCAATTTTTGGACCGCGTCGTTTTCCATCAGTTCTCCTTTACCAAAAGGTTAAGACGGGCGCACTGGGCGGCCGCGTCCTTTCCAAAGACGCCTTTTTCCCCGTCCGCGAGGACGATTTTTTTATAGAGCGCCAATGCCTTTTTCGTTTCGCCGATATGTTCATAAAGCCGGGCGGCCTCGAACTCGGAGGTAATCGCCCACTGCCCCGCGTTCGGATATAACGCGGGCACTTTACAATATTCCGTAATGGCTTTTTGATGGTCGCCGAGCCTCGCCCAGCAGTGCGCCATCCAGTACAAAATTTCCGGCTTTTCATCCGGCGCGGCTCCGGTCGCGGCTTTTGGAAAATACTTGAGCGCATCTTCGAAATGCGATGCCTGAATATAACAAAACCCTATTTTCAGATAGGTCGACGGCGCGTCGACCTCCTCCGGAAAAGCGTCGATGATCGTCCGGTACATCCGCGCCGCTTCAAGCCACATCGAATTTTTCTGATAGTCGATCGCCGCGTTATACGCGGCCCTGAATCGCGTTTTTCCATCTCCGCCGGAAGCTGAAACGACCCTTTCAAATATTTCCGCGGCATGCGAAAAATCCCCCCGCTCATGGAGCATCATTCCTATTTTAAAATACGCCATGGCGACGAATGAACTGCCGGGATATTGGGCGATAAAATCGTAGAAAATTTCAAGCGCTTTTTCCTGTTTACCCATATAATAGTAGCACACGCCTATTTGGAAAGCCGCGTCGTCGCAGCGCTGGGAACCGCCGAACGATTCAATAACGTATTTGAATTTTTTTATCGCCGCGTCATACCGCTTTTCGATGAGCGAGCGCAATCCCTCGTAATACGTAATATCGGCGAGTCCGCCATGACGGCCGCCGAAACGTTTTTTGAAGAAAGCCGTCGTCTTTTCAGCGGCCTGCTCCTGCCCGTCCATGATCAGGGCGTTGATGTTCCCAATGAGCGCTCCCGCGCTATCGGATTCGGCATGATCGTACTGCAAGCATCGGGCGAAGGCGCGCGCCGCATCGGAGTATAAACTGTTTTCGAAATACAGGGCGCCGAGGCTTTCGCACGCGGCGCCCTTGTCGGGAAAGGAATCCATGGCGAGGGCCTTTTGAAAATTTTCCAGCGCCGATTGGACGTCACCTTTACTTTTAGAACATTGGCCGAGTTCATAATAAATGCCGCCCATGATCGCCTGAGGATTTTTTTCCTTCATAAGCTCGGCAAGCATTCGGCCGGCCTCATCTGTTTTTCCGGTCCGTACAAGGCACCGGGCGATCCCGAAACGGACTTCCCGGGCGTTTTCTCCCCCGGGGTAAATCTGATCGCAGGTTTCATACTCGCGTAAGGCATCGGCAAAACCGCCCGCGTCGAACTGGGTCGCGGCCAACGCGTACCGGGCCCGCTGGGCGAATTCCCCGAAGGGGTGCGACACGATGACGCCCTTGAAGGCATCCATGGCGGCGGTATAATTGCCGCGCTTCTTTTCAATCAGCCCGGCAAGAAACGATCCCTCGGCCGTGGAGGCCGAATCCGGATACCGGCGCAATAATTCATTGACCGACGCGGCCGCGTTGTCCGTCTTATCCATGTGATACCAGGTCCGCGCAAGCGATAAAAGCGCCCGGGCGCGGTAATCGCCGCCGCCGGATTTGGCGATCGCGGTATACGCGTCAACGGCCTTCCGACCGGCTTTTCCGTCGGGTTCGCCCGCCTTCCCTTCATAATACTCCCCCACGCGCATCAATACCTCGTTTACATGGCCGCTTGCGGGAAAACGCGCGCAATATCGCTCCAGATCGCCGATCGACGGCGCGCCCAACATCAGGATGCGGAACTGGGCATCGTCCGCTACGGCCGGAAACCGGGCAGCGCGGGCCGCATCTTGATAGAGGGCGACTACCCGGACTTTCAACGCCGACGCCCGGCCGGTGTCACCGTCGGCTATGGCCTTCCGATACATCTTTTCCCGAACCGTTGCTTTGCAATATGCTACACGGGCGGCCGTCGAATCGGGAAGAGGGGGCGAACTGCGCTCGATCCGGTCGTACGCTTCAAGCGCCGCGGGGTAATCGTTGAGCATGTCGTCGAAAATACCGGCCGCCGCCATGAGACGTTCATACGCCGGGCGGCCGTCGCCTTCAGTTTGCGCCATCCTCGTTAGCGCGGCCACGGCGGAGTCGATACGGGGAACGCTGAACCGTCGCAGGTTTTCCCGGAGTTTTTTTGCTTTGTCGACAATAACCGACGGAGCGTCGGACGATAGCGCGTCATCGTAGCGTTCCATTGCCGACTGGAAATGCGAGCGCGCTTCCTCGCATTGGCCCGCGTTGATGACGGCCTGATAATACAAGGGGCTTTGCGGGTAGTTCTGCCGGCACCGATCGTATTCCTTGATCGCCGCGGCGAATAATCCTTTGTCCTGGTAGATGCCCGCTATTTTAAACTGCAAAGCGTCGCCGGCGTCGCTGCCGGGAATGGAACAATAGACGCGGTAGGCGGCGATGGCGTTGGGATAGAGTCCCTGGTTTAGATAGATGTCACCCATCGCGCGGGCCGCCTTTGCGCGGCAGGCCGCCGAGTATTTGTCCGAAAGCAGTTCCTGGAGCGTGGTAAGGGCTTTCGCGGTTTCTTTTTTCGCTACTTGACATTCAGCTATGCCGAAAGCGGCTTTCTCGTTTTCCGGGGAGACCGGATACGCGTCAAGCGCTTCCCGCAACAGATTTTCCGCCAGGTCGAAATTCCCGGCGTTTTGTGCGCATCGCGCCCACGTAAAAAGGAACTCCCCGGCGGGGGATCGGCTTTTTTTTTGTTGGAGATCGAACATTTTTTTATAGACCGGAAGCAGCGTTTTATACTGCCCCTGCTCCAAAAGCATCGCGGCATATTCGGAAAGCGCACGCTCTTTTTCCGGAAAATCCTCCCCGCGGCCCAAGACGGCCGAAAAAAGCCGGCCGGCTTGTTCGATTTTTTGTTGCGCCTTGGCAAGCATCGCCTTGGCGCACAGAAGGCGTGTAAAATAAATCTCTTCCTTCGTCCATTTTTTCTCGGCTCCGGCTAAAACCTCCGCGGCAAAGGCGAATTTTTTTTGCTTTACATAAAGGGCCGCAAGGCTCAAAGCGCCCTCCTTTGCCTGTTCGTCGGAGGGATATTTTTTCAGGAATTCGTCGTAAATGGAAATTGCGCGTTCTTCGTTGCCGTCTTTTTCGGCGCAGCGCGCGGACTCGAAAAGCCGCGATTGGCGGTCCGGTGATGCCGCCCCCCTGATCCATGCGCGATATAATTGTTCCGACGCGTTTTTAAAATCGCCGGTTGCGTTATACGCCTTTCCGCAGTATAACAGCGCGTCGGAGAAATACTCATTGCCGGGGAAAAGTCTCACGTATTCCTCAAAAGCGGCGGCCGCGGCGGTGAAATTGCCCGTGCGATAATAACAGAGGCCTATTTTGAAAAAAGCGGTTGGCGCGCTTTGCGGGTTGAGTTTAAAAAGAGGGCGTTGCGTAGTGATGTAGGCCCGGTAGTTTTCAATGGCGGACATGTACAGACTGTCGCTGAAAAAGCCTTCGGCAAGGGTAAACGCGGACTGCGTGTTGCTTGCGGCAAACACTGTAGAGCAATACAGCGGAAGAAAGAAAAGGAAAATATTCGAACGGCTTTTAATGGACACAATGAACATCCTTATGAACGATTCCCTCGATGCGCCCATTTCCTGATTATGCATCAACCCGCAAACCCGACGGTTTGTAGAAATGGCGGCGAAAGTCCGGGATTCTTACAAGCGACGCTCTCCGTTAGCTCCCGTTCATTACGAGGAGAAACCCGGGAAGGAGGGTTTTAAGCAACTGCAAGGTTATCCGGGTAGTGACCCCGTCATGAAACCCGCTGCTAATTCGGGTGTATCGGCAAACCATCGAGGGGTACCGGGCCATCGGGTTGCGCCGGGGGGGCTTTATGCAAAATATAATAAGCGGCGACTCCTCCGCCAACCAGGCCTAACCCTCCTATAGACCCCCAAACAACCAGGTTGTTTTTGCTTTCATCCTTGATTTCATAATTTTTTTCCTTAAGGGGGTCGGTTGTCCATTTGTAGGTGAAGGAAATAACGGTGTATTCGTCCTTTACGTCGATTTGCGGAATTTTCCGCAGGTCGAAGGTGACCGCGATAAGATCATGCCATTCCTGGTTAAGACCTTTGACTTCCTTATTGACATCGATCTTTTTCTGTTCGATTTGAAACCCCTCGATAGGGACCTCTTTCAACGAAGGAACGGGGGAGTCGCCCTTTTGAGTGTCATTGAATTCGAACATCAGCTTTTTCTGTTTTTTCTTTACTTCATAGAAATAGCTTGACGGTTTGTCCTTAAAAATAAAATAACAGGTTACGACTTTTTCCCCCGGCTCCTTGCCGTCTTCGCTGGAAAATTGTATACCTTCCAATATGGCGTTCTGAACAACGGCGGTAGCGTCCTGAGCGTACGTCGGCGCAATGAAAAAGAGCGCAAAAACGCCCCCTATTCCGGCAACGGTTCTTTTTCGCGTCACCTGTAGCGTATTCATGGCGTTATAGCCTCCATAATTTTTAAGGAAAGAGTAAACACCCCAACCCTTGAATCCATCGTCATATCCCACAGGATATGGAAACCTGATTTAAAGAAGGCGGGAATTGGATATGCCACCCTCATCTAAAAATACCCTAATGTATTAAAAACGTCAATAAGTTTATACGGTAAGAGTTCCTCGAATCGCAAGAAGCGCCGCTCTTTAAAAGACAATATGTCGCTTTGATGCACTTTTCCAGGCAATTCCAAAGAAATCCGAGTATATTACTAAGATATTGCGCGGGCTAAGAACACGGTTGTGAAATTATTTACATACCGAAAGGAGTTGTTTATGAACAATACTCTTCATTTTCATGAACTCCGGATCATTGCGATTGCCGGCGCGATCGTCTGCGCCGCTTCTTTTTGTCATGCATCATCGATCGCCGTTCCCTCTTCCTCAGTCGGCACCATTACCGCCGCTATGATGAACGCTCAAGCGGGTGATACCGTTCTTGTCGGAAACGGCGTCTATTCGGAACAAGTGTTGATAAAATCCGGCGTGACGCTCAAGGCGCGTTCGCCTTTAAAAGCAATTATTAAAGGAAACGGCAAAGGCTGCCTGGTGACTTTGGGCGGCAGCTCAACCTTGTGCGGGTTTGAGTTGCGTAGCGGCGCCATCGGCGTCAGTTCAAAGACCGCGGATAATGCGATTCTTTTTTGCCGGATTACGTCTATGACCGAAACCGGAATTTCCTGCGCGGGCCAGCTTCCCAAAATCATGAACAACGTCATTGTTTTCAATAAGGGTTCAGGCATACAGGGATGGGACGTTCGCTGCACTTTTTCATCCATCAATCACAACACCATTGCCTATAACTCAAATAACGGAATCGCGATGGGAGGTCATTCAACGGTCATCATTGAAAACAATATCGTGGCGTTTAACGAACGATTCGGACTGAAGATAAATGAAGAAACCGTCACCGCGCAATTGGTGAAAAATGTCTTTTTCGGGAACAGCACCATGTCCTATATTAAATTAGACGGCAATTTTACCGGAAATCCCATGTTCGTTGACCCGAAAACATTAAATTTTCAATTGCAGGCCGCATCCCAATGCAAACAAAAAGCCGCCGACAACTTGGACATTGGGGCATTGGAAGATTATTGATTTCCATGCTAAAAAAGAATAAAAAATATTCCCTTATTTCGAGTATATTTCATCAATGAAAAAAGGAGGTAGCGCGATGCGATGTTCCTCAAGGTTTATTCCAACGATCAGCCGAATTACGGCGGCAGTACTGCTGTATGCGGGGATTACTCTCGCGGGAGAAGCCATCTCCGTGCCTTCCATCGGCATAAAATCCATCGGCCAGGCGATGCTCAACGCGAAAAGCGGCGACACGGTGTGGGTATCCGATGGAGTATATAAGGAACGCGTCTTTATTAAAGCCGGCGTGGCCCTTATCGCCCGTAACAATTTTAAAGCATCGATCGACGGGGGCGGAAAAGGTACGGTTGTCACGCTCAGCGTTCATTCTACGATCAAAGGGTTTGAAATTTGGAACGGCACTATTGGAGTCTTTTCAAAAGACCCGGATAATGCTATACTATCCTGTAGGATCATACGAAACTTCCAAACCGGAATCATTTGCGTACGACATTTACCGAAAATCGAGGACAATATCATAGCTTTCAACCGGGCATCGGGAATTCAGGGCTGGAACCTTCGCAGCGCCTCCGCCACGGTCAATCATAATACCATCGCCTTTAACCGCAACCATGGCGTTGCGCTTGGAGGCGTTTCGGAGGTCATTCTTGAAAACAATATGATTACCTTTAATGAACGTTTCGGCTTGAAACTTTCCCACGGGTCGGAAAAAACCGTGCTCAATAAAAACAATTTTTTCGGCAATCTGAATATCACTAACAAACTGCCGCCGGAAAATTTCGCCTTTGACCCGAAGTTCAACTCTCCGCGCATGAAAATGGATTTTACCGTGGAGTCGAAGCTCCCATGCTGCGCGTTCGGTTCCGACAATAAAATCCTTGGAGCCCGGTTCGAAAACTAACCGGAGGCGCGAAGCGCGGGGTTATCCGATTATGAATGATGCCACAATGTCCGCGGTTGACGTCGTCGCCACGATTTCAGCTCTTTACAAAATAGTAAACCGGCTCCAACGCGAACTATCCGGCGTCAATCGGCCCGAATCGCTCCGCGAAACGGTGCGGCAAATCCGGGAAGTCGCCTATGCGCTGAAAAAACAGGAGCCGGCGCTGGTTTTTCAGGAACAACTGCTCAGCACGCTCATGGAGAACATCCCGGATTCCATTTTCTTCAAGGACGTTCGGTCGCGATTCTTACGAGTCAACAAGGCTTGGGCTGCTCGCCGCTCAATCGCCGCGCCGCAGGATGCCGTCGGCAAGACCGATTTCGATTTTTTCCCGAAGGAACTGGCGCAATCGTTTTACGACGATGAGCAAAAAATCATAAAAACCGGCAAGTCCCTCATCGGCAGAGTCGAGCAACTGCACTTTCCCGGAATGGAGCCGCGGTGGATTTCCATCACTAAAATTCCCCTTGTCGACCCCAACACCAAGGCTATCATCGGCACCTGCGGCATCAGCCGCGACGTTTCGCAGTCCATACGAATCGAGGAACAGCTCGCCAAGGAGCGCGACATGCTCCATCTCTTGATGGACAATTCCCCCGACGCCATTTATTTCAAGGACCGCGAAAGCCGATTCTTGCGCATCAGTAAAGCTCAGGCCGAAAAGTTCCATTGCGCGGACCCCGATGGAGCGATCGGGAAAACCGATTTCGACTTTTTTCCCCTCGAACACGCCCAGGACGCCTTCAACGACGAAAAGAAAATCATGCGGACGAAAAAACCGCTGGTGGGCAAGATCGAACGGGAAACCGCTTCCGGGCAGCCGGAGCATTGGGTATTTACGACGAAAATGCCCATCATCGGAAAAGATAACGAGGTCATCGGCACGTGCGGAATATCGCGGGACATTACCGAAATTAAAATGTATGAAAACGCTCTCCGTAAAGCGAAAGACGAGCTGGAAACCAGGGTGAAGGAGCGCACGGCTGATTTGCAAAAGGCGAATAAAAACCTCGAATCGCGGATCGCGCAGCTCGACTTCATCACCTCCGTCTCATACGATATGGCCCAGCGCATCGATATCGACGAACTGGCGCCCGTGGTCCTGCGGTCGTTCACCTCGCGTCTTCCCGGCGCCATCGCCAGTTGCTGCCTTAGGACCCAAAAGGGGTTTTCCTGCATCGCGGCCACCGGCGCTCTCAAATCCGCCGAAGGCGGCACAGCGTCCGAGCAATCCCTCGGCGTTTTTTTGGCCCTGCCGCTGCACCGGCCCTTCATTGTCGATAACTGGCCTTCCGACGACCACCTCAAACAGTTTTCCTGGCCACAGCTTGACGCGCTTCCCTTTTACGCGGCTATTCCAATGCTCGCCGACAACAGCCTCATCGCCATCATCCAAATATTCGCGTCGGAGGAGGCCCGAATACTTTACAAAGAAGAGGAGAAGGTGCTCGCCACGCTCGCCACACAGTCGGCGGTCAGCCTCAGCAACACGCTTCATTACCAGGAATTGGGGGAAAAGGCGCGCCTGCAAGGCGAGTTGGACGCCGCGCGCAGCATACAGCAGCGCCTCACTCCCAACTGGAAGCCTTCCATCCCCCGCGTCAGCCTGAAAGGCGTGTATTATCCCGCGTTTGAAGTGGGGGGAGATTACCTCGATTATTTCAAGACCGAAGGAGGCGAGTGGGTCGTGGTCATCGCCGATGTCTGCGGCAAGGGAATCCCCGCGGCGTTGCTCATGACCATTTTACGCAGCGCGTTCAGGGTGGAGGCCCGCGGCGAAACCTCCGCGCAGCGGCTCCTCTGCTCGGTCAACGATTCCATGCGGATCAACCTTGACGACCGTTCTTTCGTCACCGCCATCTGTCTCATAATCAATAGCGAAGGAACCAGCATGTCGTATGCCCGGGCCGGCCATCCCAAATTAATCAGGATCAGGGCCGGCGGCGCCGGCGTCGATACCATCGATACCAATGGCATCGCTTTAGGGTTCATTTCCGACCGCGCCGCGTTTTCGGGGTTCGTCGAGGAAATCACCATCCCGCTCATGACGGGAGACCGATACCTCATCTATACCGACGGCCTGACCGAGGCGGTCAATAATGAAAGGGACGCCTACGGTAACAAGCGGTTGTTGGACCTGCTTTCGGGCGCCGTCGGAGACACGCCGGAGGCGATGCTCGACGCCATCATGGCCGACGTAAAACTATTCACCAGCGGCGCGCCCTACCACGACGACCTTACCATCATCGCGCTTCAAGTGACGGGTGACGCATGACAACCCTTGCACCAAGTGCGCCGGGAAGTTATATTATACGACAAGAGCTATCGCGTAAAAGCGCGCGCTGTTTGCTTTACAGCTATATCCGTGCCATCGTGTTTCAGGGAGGAGGGTTTTTGAAGGCGTCCGAACAAGTACTCCAGTAACATTTCGTCGGCCATGGGCTTCAGTATCCGGAAAGAATCCGCCATTCTCATCGGTAAATGACTTTGATATTCGAGTGAGAGCCTTATCATGGACAAATTTTCTCGTGCGAAGTTGTCGTATTGAAACATGGCAATAAGCGGTTCGCCCGCGTGGGCGGCCGTAAGTACCGGTAAAGAAAGAGCGCATACGCTCTTCAAGGGATCAGAATCAAACATTTTAGAAAAGGTGATGTACATGAATATCTATGTCGGTAATTTGTCATTTGACGCGGTTGAGAGTGATGTTCGGGCGTTGTTCGAAGCTCATGGCCAGGTAGCGTCGGTATCCATCATTGAAGATAAATTCACGGGCAGGCCCCGCGGTTTCGCGTTTGTCGAAATGGCCCAGGATTCCGAAGCGCAGGCCGCAATCGCGGCATTAAACGGCAAAGACCTCAAGGGTCGTCCCCTCACGGTCAACGAAGCGCGTCCCCGCACCGAGC